>Ga0194060_10000466_pt1 | contig 29554 bp, 22 predicted proteins | sample SepL225m_MetaG_FD_163427 | JGI IMG/M metagenome (GOLD analysis project Ga0194060, IMG submission 163427) | Anoxic zone freshwater microbial communities from boreal shield lake in IISD Experimental Lakes Area, Ontario, Canada - Sep2016-L222-5m | ecosystem: Environmental > Aquatic > Freshwater >...
GGGGGTGCCACCCCGCCGGACGCTCGCGGCGGGTGTCGCCGTTACCGGCCCGGCGGGGCGGCGCGTTCTTGGGTTGGAGGCGCACGGTCGCCCCTCCAGCCAGGGCCATGCCGCGCTCGCTCGCGTATGGGCAGACACCTCGGCCTGCCCCTTCTGCCGCCGGCGGGGATGTGCGCCGCCGGATGCATCGGCAGGGGAGTGTGCATGCGATGGGCAAGCACCACACGAAAACCGTTGTTGTTGTTGTCGTTGTTGAGGTTGTTCCTGTTCCGCGCCCCGCAGCGTTTTGGCGCGTCGGTGTGGTGCGCCGTGACGACCGGCCCGTGCCCAGTGTAGCGTGTCACGCGCCCCAGTGCAAGGGGCGCACACGCCGGTTACTCGTCGCTCGCCGTGCCCCCGCTCGCCGCACGGGCCTGGGACTTGCGCCAGCCGCCGAGCAGACGGCCAACCTCGTCAGTCAGGCGGACGACATGCGCGTACTGGCCGACGGTGAGCAGGTCGAGGGCCTGGCCCTGGCGCAGCAGCAGGCGCAGCTCGCTCAGCGCCTCATCGGCGGCCTGGAGCGCCTGGCGCTTGTCCCGGCGGCGCGCGGCGGCCACCAGATCGCGCTGAAGCAGCAGCGCCGCCTCCTGGGTGAAGCGTCCGAGGGCGGCGCGGAAGTGGCGCGGGTAGCGCACGGTGGCCCGCAGCACCCAGATCACGAGCTCGTCGCAGCGGGCGAAGATGGGGGAGTCAGGCATACGATAGCCGATAGCTGATAGCCGATAGCTGATAGACCAGCGCACCTGATGTGCGACACTGGTGCCGTCTGCGCCCATTGGCTTCGAGATCGCTACGCTCGACTCTCCATTGCAGGGTGAATTGCGGTTCATAGCAACACATTAAGTCGCTTTCCTTTCGGCTATCAGCTATTACTACAGTTGTAGTTTGAATTACCCCCCCTAGCCCCCCCGCAAGCGGGGGGGAATAATGCGTTGTTCCCCCCCGCTTGCGGGGGGGCTAGGGGGGGTGATCGGCGAGAGCCTTTCTGCGAAGATATTTACAACTGTAGTACTATCGGCTATCGGCTATTCGTCGCGGTATCAGCGTGCGTAGCACTGCCTTGCGCAAGCCTGTCGTGCTACCGTGCTTGGTCTGGCCGACCCAGCCGTGAACGGTGGCCCCGAGGCGGTCGAGGTCAATCTCTCTGGCGGCGTAGGCGGCGAGGCGCTGGCGGTAGCGTCGCCAGAAGGCCACCACATTGCGGCGGCGCAGCCGCCGCTTCTCCGGGGTAATCGTCCAGCCTACAAAGGGGAAGCCCGCCGCCACCGGCGCGACCTGCGCCCGGTGTTCGTGGATGGTCAGGCGCAGCGCGGCCATCCGCGCGCGCACGGCGTCGCGCCAGGCGTGCAGGGTCTCCTTGTCGTCGGCGAAGAGCAGTAGGTCGTCGGCGTAGCGTAGGTAGGCCCGGCAGTGGAGTTCCTGCTTGATGAACATGTCGAGCGGGTGCAGGAAGACGTTTGCCCAGAACTGGCTAGTGAGGTTGCCAATCGGCAGGCCGCGCGGGCGCGCCAGGGCGAGCAGGTCGTCGCCAGGGAAGAGGACGGGCGTGTACGCCTCAGCGAGCAGATCGCGCCCGCCCGCAATAATCGTGCGGCACAGGTCAAGGACGCGTCGGTCGGTGAGGTGTCGGCTGAGTATGTCGAGCAGGATGGAATGATCGACCGATGGAAAAAACTCGCGGACATCCAGCGAGAGCACGTAGCGGTTGCCACGGGCGAAGTGCTGGGCGCGGTTCAGGGCGGCGAGGGTGCCCTTGCCCACCCGGCAGGCATAGGAGTCGTGGATGAAGCGGGACTCCCAGATCGGCTCGATCACCCGGCAGAGGGCGTGGTGGACGATGCGGTCCTCGAAGGGCGCGGCGGAGATGATCCGGCGCTTCCACTCGCGCACCACGAAGGTGCGGTAGGCGCCGGGGGCGTAGGTGCCCGCCTCTAGCCGCTCCTGGAGCCGTAGCAGGCGCGTGTCGGCGTCGAGATCGTAGGCGGACACGGCGGGCCGGGCGCGCTTGCCGCGCCGCGCCGCGAGGTAGGCCAGCCAGAGGTTCTCGAAGCTGACCAGCTGCGGCCACAGGTTGCGGTAGGTTATCGGCATGCCACCCCCCCTCAAAAAAATCGCGATCCGCGCCTGCGGCGCGTTCGGTCATGTTCTCGGCGTACCCGAGTGTAAAACGCTTTACACAAAGCAGGAGATCAGTATGCAGAAAACAGAAGTCAGAAGACAGAAATCAGAACTAATGCGCGAGCCGAGGGGCAAGCACCACACGAAAACCGTTGACGTTGATGGCGGAGTAGAGGAAGTTCCTGATCCGCGCCCCGCAGCGAACATATGAGCTATCGTTATACCACGATCCGCCGCGCCACGCCGTCTGTCCATTTGTAAAGTCTTTTTGTGGCTGGTGGCTCCCATCTGGATACGCCCGGTACTCGCTGGCCGTCAGTTCCCAGACATTGCCCGCCAGATCGAGGGCACCGCATGCTGCCGCACCCGCCGGGCAGCAGCCCACCGGCGCGGGGCGACCCAGCTTGCTTGCGTCATAGATCGCCCGCTCGGGCGTCGGCTCCGCGTCGCCCCACGGGTAGCGCCGACGAAGCGGGCTTCCATCGAAGCTCGCCGCCACCTCCCACTCGGCCTCGGTCGGCAGGCGCAGCACATGGCCCGCTGGCAGCGCGTCAGCGAGCCGCTCGGTCAGCCACGCGCAGTAGGCCGTCGCCTCGTGCCATGTGATGCCGATCACGGGCTGGTTCACACCCGCATAGGCAGAATCATTCCAGCCCCACGGCTGCGTACGCTGATTCCGCTGCCCCCACGCCCACCCCGCTGGTTTCCACCAGCGCCTGGCATCTTCGCTGTAGCCCTCGTCCACGAAGGGCGCGTACTGCGCGACCGTCAGCGGGAAGCGGGCGAGCCAGAACCCGGGGATCGGGAGCGATGCCGGTTGCTCGTCCGCTTCCCACCCGCCGATCACATACGTTCCTGGCCGCACGTAGCGCCAGTAGTGGTCGCCGGTGGCCCCGAATGCCTCGTCACGCCGCCCCAGCTCGCGCCGCCAGTCAGCGGCATCCACCGGATAGCGCGGGTCGCCCAGGTCGGCGAACACCCGTGCGGCGGCGATGCGGTCGGCGGTGGTGATCGCCGCGTCGGGCGTCTCTAGCAGCGGGTGGATGGCCCCACACAGCGGAGACTCGAGTTCGGCCTCGATGTCGAGCAGGCTGCCCGCGAAGGCCCCGCGCTCACACAGGTCGGCGTAGCTCAGTGCGGCCAGCACGGCGTCCTGGCGGCGCTGGGCGGCGTCCTTGGGTCCCTTTCCAAGCTTCGCGCCCGCCAGCAGCCGCAGCCACGGCAACCCCTTCTCCTCGGCCTTGCCCTGCTGGTGCAGGCGGCCCACCAGCAGCAGCAGCACCTCGCGCCAGCGCTCGCGGTCGGCCTCGCGCCACCGTGGGTATGCCTCATCTCCCATCTTGGGGCGGTCAGCGAGATGACACGCGGCCAGGTACTCCTGGAAGGTCAGGTGTGGCAGGGCGTAGCCCTCGTCGCCGCGCCGCTGGAGCAGCCCGCTATCCTCGTCATCGAGCATGGTGAGGAAGATCTGCACCTTCGTCTCGGCCTCGGCGAGCGAGCCGAGCCGCCTGAAGAAGGTGAACATGCGCAGGGTGAGCGGCTCGACGCCGATCAGCCCGCGCCCGTCGTCGCCGGGCGGCTGGAGGTGCGCCGTGTAGGCCAGCTCGTGGATCACCTGGCGCAGCGGGTCGAGGCTGGGCAGGCCCAGGCGCTGGATGAGGCTCTGGCGGGGCGTCCCCGGCTGGCGCTCGGGCTCCCAGCGGTCGAGCAGCAGCTCGACGCACTCCTCGTAGAGCCTGGCCCGGTCGCGGGGCACATCGCCGGTGTTGTAGTGCAGGATGGCCAGCATCGTGAGCAGCAGGGGCGAGCGCACCAGCGGGTGCAGGCGCTCGGTCTGCTCCAGCTCGGCCACCAGCCCCGCCGCGTGGTCGCTCGCCCTCCCGTCGGCCAGATCGGGGTCGGTTGCGGCGAGGGCCGCGTACCACCCCCGGACAAAGGCGCGGGTCTGGCCGAGGGCGAGGGGCTGCACGGTGCGCAGCGCCCAGCCGTCCTCGGGCAGCAGCTTCCAGTCGCCGGGGGCGCGGTAGGGCAGCACCCGGCTGGTGACGACCATGCGGGCCTTGGTCTCGCGGGCCAGGCGGCGCAGGGCGGCGGCGACGGCCACGCGTGCGGGGAGACCCCCATCGGCGGACGTGGCGGGCAGCTCATCGAGGCCATCGCAGAGCAGGAGCAGGCCGCCCGCACGCAGGGCCGGGGTGAGGAAGCGGCGCAGGCCGACCCGCACCCCCGCCTCCAGCACATCGCCGACCACCTGGAGCAGGGCGGCGTAGGCGTCGGCGGCACCGGCGCGCAGGGCGGCGGCGACCTGGCCGAGGGGCACGACGACCGGCACCGGGGTGTCGTCGGCGGGCCAGCCGGGAATGGGGGTCGTGGTGCCGCGCAGGCGCTGGGCCAGCAGCAGGGCCAGGTAGCGCAGGGCGGTGCTCTTGCCCGCGCCCGGCTCGCCGAGCAGCACCAGCCGCCGCTCGGCGCGGATCGCCTCCAGGGCCAGCTCGGGGCGCACGAGCTGGAGCGACAGGAGCGCGTCGGGGTCTTCGCCCCCCACCAGTGCGGAGATCGCCGCCCCACGGCTGGCCGTGCGATCAAGGTGGACGCGAAACCCCTCCCCGGCGTCGAACACGTCCACGGCGTTGATCACCGGCATCCGCACCTGCTCCGGCGCCACGTGCTCAGGCGAGCGCTCCGCGATGTGGGCGCGTTCGAGGAGGCGCTGGATCCATGCGGCTCGGCGCTGGCGCTGATGAACGACCACCGGCACACCATCGGTGGTCAGGCTGGTGTAGACATCCTGGAGCCGCAGGTGGTCGGCCGAGCCAGGGCGCTGCTTGCCATCCTGGCGCGTGCCGGTCAGGCGGTGCAGCCGCAGGCGCTGGCAGTCCACCGCCAGGCTGTCGAGGTAGGCCGCCAGCAGCGCCGCGCCGTCCTCGCCGGGCGGGCCGCCGAAGAACATCTGGAGGGAGGCCACCGCCAGGCCCACGCTGCCGCCTGTGGCCATGTTGATCTGCTGCACCGTGTCGGCGTCGCCCGCCACCGCGAGTCCGCCGGGGGCGGGGGCGGCGGGCGCGCTGAAGACCAGGGCGCGCAGCCGGGCGCGGCCCGCCTCGGGGAGCGCGGCGGCCTGCCGCTCCAGTGCCGCCCGCGCCGCCTCCTCGCCCCAATCGTCTCGTAGTGCGCGGAGCTTCGCGGCCAGGGCGGTGAGGTCGTCGTCGTTCATCAGCGGATGCCCCCCTCAAAAAAATCGCGATCCGCGCCTGCGGCGCGCTCGGTCAGGTTCTCGGCGTACCCGAATGTAAAATGCTTTACACAGAGCAGGAGATCAGAACGCAGAAAACAGAAGTCAGAAGACAGAAATCAGAACTAATGCGCGAGCCGAGGGGCAAGCACCACACGAAAACCGTAGTTGACGAAGTCGTCGTAGAGGTCGTACCAGCCCCGCGCCCCGCAGCGAACATATGAGCTATCGTTATACCACGATCCGCCGCGCCAAACGATTTGACCATTTGTAAAGTCTTTCCGTGGCTGATAGCTCCCCGCCGGATATGCGTGGTACTCGCTTTCCATCAACTCCCACACAGTACCAGCCATATCCATCGCCCCACAGGCCGCTGCGCCAGCGGGACAGGTCGCCACATCCGGTGCTGCCTCATCCCACGGACGGTCAAAGACGGCCGTACGAGCGGTCGGCGCATCATTGCCCCACGGATAGGTGCGCCGTTGCCAGGTGGAATCATACGCCGCCGCCGCTTCCCACTCCGCCTCGGTCGGCAGGCGCAGGGTATAGTCACGTGGCAGGCTGCGCGCAAGCTGCGCACTTAGCCATGCGCAGAAGGCGGTCGCTTCGTACCATCGCACACCGGTCACGGCTTGGCGCGGACGACTGTTGAAGGGTGCCTCGCGCCAGCGCCAGGGCTGCGACCGTTTTTGCCCGCGCAGCCAGTCCCACCCACTGCGCGTCCACCAGCGCGATTCGCGGTAGCCGCCGTCCGTGATGAATGCGGCGTACTGCGCGACCGTCACCGGCACGCGGGCGATCCAGAATCCGTCCAGCGCGAGGTTGGCGGCGGCTTGATCGCGTTCCCAGCCGCCAATGCGATAGGTGCCGGGGCGCACACAGCACCAGTAGCCCGCTGGCTGTCCAAATCGCTCGTTGCGTTGCTCCAGTTCAGCGTGCCACTCGGTGAGCGTGACCGGGATTCGCCACGTATCGTCGTTAGGTATCGGCGCAGGCGAGGGAGTGGTGGGCGCACCGGTCGGTCGCCGTTCGTCATTGCGATTCAGCATCGCTATCGCGGCGGCAAGCATGCCTGCCCCGGTCGCCACGCCAACGGCACCCGCCGCAAGTAGGTGGATAACTGCGGGGATCTTGGCATGCGACCCTTGGGGTGAACATAAATGCTCATTCCAAGCCGCTGCCAGCACCGGGAGTCCGCCGTCAGGCTGCGTGAGGTCTTCGAGCAGCCGCGCACATCCATCGGCGTACACCGGATCGGCGAGCGCCCGGGTCAGATTGGCGTGGGCGAGGGTCAGGGCGTCACGGTCAAGAATCACGTCAGGGCCAAGGTAGGGCAGCCCCTGGCGCTGCACGAGCACGGCCACCTGATTTGAACTCAGTTGCCCCAGCGCCCAGTTGCTCCGCAACGTCCACACCAACAGGTCGGTCGTCACCAGGGGCAGCAGCAGCGCGGCAACAAGGCTTCGCCGCAGCGTCGGCTCATCCGACACATCACGCGGTAGTTCCCATGTCAGGACGGCGCGGGCCATCGCGAGGCGCAGAGTGTCGAGCGGAAGCCCGTTGGTCAGCGGCGGTTCGGGCGCACCGAGGGCAGCGCGGGCACGCTCGCCCTCGGCCAGTTGGCGCAATAGCGCCAGGTAGTCATCCAGCCGCCGCTCGCGTTCCTTACCAACACCCTCCGCCGCGCCGGTGGGCGCGGGCTGCGGGCTGGCCGCCACATCGTCGGGGTGGTCGTCCACCGCCGCGCCCCAGCCGCGCAGGGCCGCCTTGCACTGGGCGATGCCCGCCCGCGCCTCGCGGATGCCCGCGCCCACGCCGGGCGGGGTGTGGATCGCCCCCAGCAGCGAGACCTGGTCGAGGTAGTGGTGCAAGGTGGCCCGGTGGGCCTCCAGGCGGCGGCGCTGCTGGTCGATCTCATCCTGGGTCGGCATGGTCAGTTGCTCAGCGGTGGGGTGCGGATGGCACGGCTGCGGGCGACTCGGCGATCAGGGCAGCGGGTCGCCGCGCCGCCCCCGGATCGAACAGGTTCTCCCACGAGTATAGCGGTGGGGGCGGGGCTGTCAATGGGGAGGCGTCGCCCTGAGATCCGCTGGCCGTCAGAGAAACGTCTGCGCCGCTACGCCTTGACGGGGCGGTGGGGACGCTGCGCCCGCGCCCCGGTCACTACCTGGCGTGCGTCGTCCTCGACGGATCGGCTCCCTGGCGGCGGGCGATGTGCGGGCTGCGGGGGGAATGCCGTGCCGGTGATCAGCGCCAGCTCGCCGATGATCAGCGCAGATCACCGCAGGGGCAGCGTGTCGGCGGTGTTGGGCTCGGCGGGGGCGTTAGGGCTGCCGTGCCGTGCTTCGGCTGCCGCTATATGATGGTCACATGATCTGGAAGCGAAAACTCTATCGCAGACGTGCAAAAATACCGCGCCAGGGGAGACTCGCCTTCACTCGGACAATGCCAGCCTGCCTACCGTTTACCAGCACCTTGGCGGTGCCAGCCGTGGCGCTCAATGAGGTATCCTCGCTTACCTGAGCGATAAATGCTACTTCATGCTCCGTTCCTGGGAGAAAATCTACTGCTGAATCGTCGAGCCTGAGCCACGTAGGCCCTGCTATCTCCAGCTTTACGTAGCGTCGACTCGTGTTTTTCACCATCACGGCAATACGGCGCTCCGTGTGAAGTGGGATCTCGCCGAAGTTGAGCGATATTTTGGTGCGATCCACCACAATCTGCGCCTGCTCAAGGCCAAATCCTTGAGGGTCAAGCTGGGCCAAAATCGTGTCGAGTACATGATTTTTATTGTCTGCCGAGCTATTGCATACGATCACGCGCAGGGTCGACTCGACCTCGGCCCCACAGATCGCTTCTATCTGTTGGAGAAACTTTTGCTCATCTTCAAGCCATGCAACGGCGCTTTGCCAGTGCCGCTCGGACCATCGAAGCAGATCATCGGTGGAGAAGAGCGGTGTTCCATCAGGCGCACATCGTAACCTCGCTCGCTCGGCTTGCTGCCGGGAATCCTCCTCGGCTCTGGCCCGTTCAGCCTCAACGCGAGCTTTTTCTGCTTCTAACTTGCGTCGATCAGCGTCGATCTGAGCCTGCCGCTGTTGCACTTCTGTTTGAGCCTGCCGCTGCGCAGCGTCGATCTGAGCCTGCCGCTGCCGGGAATCCTCCTCAGTTCTGGCCCGCTCAGCCTCAACGCGAGCTTTTTCTGCCTCTAACTTGCGTCGATCAGCGTCGATCTGAGCCTGCCGCTGCCGGGCATCTTCCTCCGCTCTGGTTCGCTCAGCCTCAACGCGAGCTTTTTCTGCCTCCAACTTGCGTCGATCAGCGTCGATCTGAGCCTGCCGCTGTTGCGCTTCTGTTTGAGCCTTACGCTGCGCGACGTCGATCTGAGCCTGTCGCTGCGCCTCCTCTGCTGCAACTCTTGTGGGAATCTGCTGGAGTTCCTCAGCAAATGCGTGTGCATCGGGTCGCAGATCAACACGCTCGCTTAACGCACGTGTAAGCACCTCTCCAAAGCGACCGAGCTGACTCAGTCGTGGAAACGAGAAGGGGTGCAGACGGGGATCGTCATCCGTTACCAAGTGGTAGATAGTAGCCGCCAGTGCGTAGACATCGCTTCGTGGCTCGGTTCGCCCCCGGTACTGTTCAGGCGGGGCATAGCCGGGTGTGCCATAGACGGCACTCTGGCCTGCGTGCTGAACATTCCCTTTCACCGGTATCTGTGGCCTCGCTGTCCCAAAATCAACAAGGCGGATCATCCCGGTCGGGTCGAGGAGTACATTTGCTGGCTTGATATCGTGGTGTACGACCGACCCGCTTTCGATGGCGGCAAGATATTGGAGTACGCGGGCAATTTCCAGGCCATAGCGGACTCCGACCTCGACTGGGTACGGCTGTCCCGGTACGCGCCGCTGCGCCATGTCTGCATGCGTTAAGTGTGTCTCAAGGTTGTCGCCAGCGATATACTCCATCACAATAAAGGCATCCGCCTCGAGCTGAAAGCGGTCGTGGATCTTAGGAATGGCAGGATGACTGAGCGTTGCGAGGGTTTGCGCCTCACGCTCAAACATCTGCTGGGCGGCCTGCACCTCAGCGGCATCTCCCGTGTCGAAATAGTCGAGCATAACTTTGATGACGACATGCCGACCGAACACATTGCCATCGACGGCGAGATAAATCTCGCCCATGCCGCCTCGTGAGAGCGCCCGCTTGATGGTGTAGCGACTGTTGAGCAGATCGCCAGGACAGAGTCGTGTCAGTGGATAGCGGGGCGATCCGCATTGGCTACAGATCTTCGCTTCGGTTCGCACAGGTTCAGCGCAATATGAGCAGACAGGTTGTGTCGCTGGTTTGGGAGGGGCTGGCGTGACAGGTTCCGATTTAGCGATTACTTGAGGAGGAGCAGGCGAATCATTCGCTGTAGCTGTTGAGAACTGTTGCTTGGCCTCGGCCTCGCTGCCAAACACGGTGAGCTGTTCGGGTCGGCCAGGGGCAATTTGCGGTGGTTTTACCCCTGATGAACCCTGGTAGACTTCGAGAATCCCCTGAACACTCAGCCACATTCCGGTTAGAACTTGTGGATCAAGGCCATGTTGCTCAAAGCTATCTAACGCTTCAGACCAGAACACCAGCCGAAAGCAGCCCTGCCTCCAGTCGCCGAAGTTGATGAACACATAGGGATTCCCATCCTTGGTGATCCGTCTCACGATGTTGACCACCTTACCGATGACCTCGACATACGCCCCTTGATGCTGGTTCAATAGGACAACGTTATGCGCCCATATTGCTGGCACACGGATACCGCCTACCCGAGCGGCGCTGTGGCTTACAGGCGCACCCGTATATTGCGTAACGTAATGGGAAGCGTAGGAGGTTTGGCGTGCCATGTGCGTTTCCTCTGCACGGAGCCGGATATTTGCAATGCTCTGCGGATCGTAACAAACGGTCATTACTACAGAAGCATGGAGAATATAAAAGAGGTTGAGGAGCGGTAGCCATTACTGGGGTACTGGTTCGTAAGATCCGTGACTGTGAATGGTAGGGTTACACCTGCATATGACTCGCGTGAGACCGCTTTGGTAGCGGTTTCGGCACCCTGGCCGACAAACTCCTCAGCGATACCGACCCGTCCGTGTCCCTCTACCACCCAACGATCACGCATGGTGGGCGCACTGTTCATCGTGCTGGCGTTGATCACCGTGGTGCAGCCCACAGCGGGCGCGGTACTTGATAAGGTGCTGCCGCTGCTGGCGCTTGTGCTGGGCTACTTCTTCGGCCAGGAGGTGCGTCGGACGCGGTCGTAGTGGAACAGCGGATGTCAAGAGTCACTCCCGTCGATCCTAGGATCGGTGGGCGGGACTCCGCATCTAGAGATACAAATGTTTTACAAGGGTAGATTTATTACACGTTACTAAATACACTAGTTATCATATGGCGTCATTTTGTACGCTTGTTCGGTCTGTATTATGACATTTCATATCAAATTACGAAGTAAGAAAACGCGACAACGGTGATGCGTACCGATGAATATGTAAAGAATTTACCTTCTCACTCCACAAGCATACAAGGCTTCTACATAGCTTATAAACAGGTTATCCACACTGGATTAAGCTCCATCTAATCTTGACAACTGAGGTGTCCTAGTTTTATACTAGGCAAAGCCGAATAGCACAGGTGGTCGAGGTAAAATGAACAGCCTCGACACATCCCCCAAGGTTCGTGGCAGGAGGGATACGCTGAGGCCGTTGGATCGAGAAATAGCCAAGAGTGTTCATAAGGGCACTGCGGCTACAAGGAGGATAACACTACACGGTGGGGGTTTGTGTTGTTTTCTATCCACTGGGTGTTCCACTTTCAAGCATCAGTGATCCTATGGAGGTATCTATGGCACCACCTCTTCAGAAGCCGGGGCAAACCCCCGCGAAGCCTGGGGAGTACATTGAACGGGGGCCACGGGGTGGTCAAGTTCCGAAACCCCGTGAGGTCACAATCGAGCGAGGGGATAAGCCACTGCCGCCAACGCAGAAACCAGGGCGCAAGTGGGAGCGTGAGGGGCCACCTAAAGCATAGGTTCGGAGGCTATTCGGAAGTGTGGAGATGGTCTGCTATCTCCACACTCTTTGGACTATTGAAGCAACCATAAGGAACTTTCATGGACACGATCATCAGAGCAGCGATTGCCAACAAGCAGTTGCTCTCATTCTCCTATCACGGCCTGTTGCGCATTGTTGAGCCACATGTTTATGGAGTTCAGAGTGGTAAATATCAACTGTTGTGCTTTCAGGTGCGAGGGCAAAGTTCGTCAGGTCGTCTCCCTGACTGGCGACGCATTGATCTGAGTCAAGCTCAGAATCTCAGGATCCTCGACGAATACTTTCCCGGTCGTCGACCATACCCATCCGGCAAACACAGTAGCTTCGACCAGCAGCTGGCGATAGTGAGCTAACACTATCACGGCTAACATTTCGTATAGGGGGAAGCGGAAATACTTGTCTATCTGGTTTTGCAAACAGGTGCCTGGGTTACCGCGTACTGCTGCGGTAGATCCTTCAAATCTGGATGCTTTAGTTCTTCCGTTTCCGTAAGACAGGGTTCATAGGCTCTTTACAGTGGTTGTGTCTGAATTCTGTGGATGGCATCAAACAACGTAGGTCAGCGGGCCGACAAAGCTGACCAGCGTGCCTGCTAGACAGTAAACGACACCAGGGCATTCGCGATCCGGTGTCGCGGTCGTATCTTGACATTGGCCAATAGAATCGTTACGAACTCCTACGGCATACGGTTCGTCGCTGTATCAACTCCTCGGGGATGCCGTTGAGCAGATGGCTCGGTGCCTTGTGGTGGCCCTTCCACTCGGCAACATGGGAGATGCAGAGCCGACGTTTAGCGCGGGTCATCGCGACATAGAGGACGCGCCGCTCTTCCTCGAATTCAGCCGCTGTCTTGCACTGGAACGCGGGGAGCGTCCCTTCCTCGGCGCCGATGATAAAGACAAGCGGCCACTCTTTGCCCTTGGCGCTATGGATCGTCATCAACGTGATCCGCTCCTCGTCGCCTGGGCGGTGGTCAATGGTGCTCGCCAGCCCAACGTAGCGCAGGAAAGCGGTCAGGCTCGGGTCATCAAAAGCCTGGCGGTAGAGCCTGAGGGCGTCATGCCAGCGCTGCGCCAGCTCGACCCAGCGGCGATCCTCCTCGGGGTCAGCGTGTTCTCGCCGGGTGAGCCAGTCCGTATGCTCGCCCAGATCCCACTCGTCCGTGACAAGCTCGTCGAGCCGCCTGCAGAGTGCGGCACCCAGCCCGACATCGCGTGCCCGCGCCCCGGCCTGGAACAGCCAACCGTGGTAGTCGTCGAGCGGGAGGCCGCTGGCGTGCAGCCCGATGGCCACGAGCGGCAGAACCTCGGAGGCGATGTCGAGGGCGCGCTCGTCGTCGAGCAGGTCGAGCAGGCGGAAGAAGACCTCGGCGTTCATCCGCACATCGTCGAGGGCGCGGTGGGTCTGGGGCTCCTTGTAGCCGAAGAGGTCTGCCAGCGCCCCAAGCCGATGGGAGTTGTCGGGCAGCAGCCGGCGGGCGAGCTTGCATGTGTCGATGATCGGGCCTGTCGGCGGCTCCAGCCCAAGCTCGTTCGCAATCCGACGGATCACCGGGTAGTCAAATGCCTCGACGTTGTGGCCGACGAGCGTGACGCCGCGCAACACATCAAGGTAGGCCGGAAGCACCCCCGCAATCGTAGGCTTGTCCTTGACCTGATCTTCGGTGATACCGTGGACCTGCGAGGCGGCCGGAGCGATGCGGCCTGCTGGCCGAGCCAGGGCCTCGAAGGTGCGCCCGGTGATTTGCTCCGCCTCGACCTCCAGGGCCGCAAGCTCCAGGATCTCGGTGGTGCGGATGTGGGTGCCGGTCGTCTCCAGATCAAAGAGCATAAAGCGCCCTGCGCGCTGGGTCTCCCGCTGCATCAGCAGCATCTGGCCGAGGCGCCACGCCTGGACGCTCACGCTGTAGGCGAGGGTACCTCGGGGCGTCGTATAAACGCCGATGCCCGTGCCGTCCCGGCTCGGCTCCCGGGCATCGCCCAGCGCGATCACGAACGCGCCCGGTAGGGGCGGATCGGACCGTCGCTGGATGACGGCGGGGTGCTGGAAGTAGTGTTCCAGGATATGAGCGAGGATGAGGGCGCCCGCCGCCGCATCAATCGCACCATCGTGGGTCAGCACGATACGTCGGCCCGCCTTGATTGCGCTGGCAATCGCGGTCGCGTGCGATTTCAGGGGCAGCGCCATGCTTTCCAGGATGCCCCGCACGTTCTCGCGAACCGCACGCGGAAACGGGCTGCGCCGCTGTTTGAGCACGGCGAGAAGCCGCTGGATGATCGCGCCGATTGGTCGGTCGGCGACCTCGGCCAGCTCGACCTCGAACATGTGCAGGAAATCCTTGATCACCGTGCGGGTCAGCGGGCTGACCTGATCGCGGTAGTCGTCGATGCGCCGGGCGATATCGATGAGTGGCACCTGCTCCGCTGCGGCCAGCGTCTGGATCTGGGCCATGGTCAACTCATCGACCAGCACGCGTGGCCAGTAGAGCGAGGGCTCGAACTGCTCGTCGCGTAGGGCCTGGATAAGCGACAGGTAGCGAATCGTCGCCTGCACGTCCGGGTCGTCGAAGAAGCGCCCCTCCTGATCGCGGGTCAGCGGAATACCCTCACGCAACAAGATCGCTTCAAGCAGATCCGCACGCTTATTGTTGCGGTAGAGCAGGGCGATATCGTCATAGTGGTACGTGCCACCCTGGCATGCCCGCTTGATCTGCGTTGCCAGCCACTCCGCCTCTGCGCGGGCATCGGCGCACGCGACGAGATCGATGGGGTAGTCATCGGGGCGGACGGGCACCGCGTTTGCCTGCGCCCCGCCGCTCGTGATCAGGTGGTGCGCCGCACGGACGAGGTTGCCCGCAGAGCGGTAGTTCTCGTTCAGATGAAATACCTCTGGGCGGTAGCGGCGACGATACGTATCAATGGTGATGGCGGCGTCGGCGTTTCGCCAGCCATAGATGGCCTGGTTGTGGTCGGCGACGACACAGACCTGGCGGTGGATCTGGAGCGGGGGAACGAGCAATTCAAGCAAGCGGAATTGCTCGGGCGAGAGATCGTGGAATTCGTCGATGAACAGGTAGCGGATGCGTGCATGGATCTTACCAGCAAGCTCAGGATTCAGTCGGGTGTCGAACAAGCGCAACCCGTACAGGATGAGATCGTCAAAGTCGAGGGCGTTGTGTTCGTGCAGATAATCACGATAGGCACGGGCCAGTTCAGGCACCTGCGGGTTGTCTGGCTCCGGTGCCCCCGTATGTCGGCTCAGGGCCAGCGCCGCTGAGGTGCGATAGGCATGCATAGCGCCGCTCATCTGGGTACGTGCGCGTCGATCTTCGATGGGTTGACCGATACGCGCCGCCGCGCTGCGCAGCGCCTCATCCTGACGCGGTGCGTCGTAGATCTTGAAGTTCGGCTTCAGGCCGATCTCTGAGCCGTGCTGAACGAGCAGACGGTTGCATATGTTGTGGATCGTGCCGATCTGGACGCCCTGGACGACGCTGCCGAGCCGATCCTCCAGCCGCGCAACAAGCTCCGACGCAGCCTTCTCGGTGAAGGTCATCACCACGAGCTGTTCCGGCTCAGCCCGCTGCTGGTCGAGCAGGTGTCCGACCCGCTGGGCGATGACGCGGGTCTTGCCGCTGCCTGGTCCGGCGAGGATGAGCATATGCCGGGTGCCGCTGGGGTAGTCAATAATGCTGCGTTGGGCGCTGGAGGGATCGTCGTCCATAGGGTGCCTCGTCATGCGCTGGGTTCGTGATACGCGGTCTAGGTTCAAACATTGAGCGAGGGCGGGCCGCTGCTTTACGACGGGAAATGCGTGAGGGGGACGCTCAGTTCGACTTCGCGCCATTGCGATACAAGAGCGTCGCGGTCACCTTGCTGCTCTCGGCGATAGCCTCGATGGATTTCACCCCCGTGCCGACGCCGCCGCGCACCTCGTCCACTCCCGCGCTGAGCGATTCGAGACGCTGGGTGGTCTGCTGCTGGTTGATCGCCACCTGCTCAAGCAGCCGATTGGTAATCGCCAGACTTGCGGCCATCTGGCGCATCTCCACCTGTAAGGGTGGGGATGTGGCCGCCTGGGCGGCGATAAGGGCTGCCTGCCGGGTGTTCTCCTCGATGCCGAGGAAGACCTCGACGCCCTCCGCGATCAGCCAGCACACGCTGCTCAGGGATGCGGCGGCCAGGATCGTGCCGAGCATCGTGGCGAACCCCAGCGTCGAACTGAATCGGCTGATCGTCACCATCTGATAGATGCCGAACGCCATGCCGCCTGCCAGCGCGATCACCCCGACAAACTTGTAGAACCCGACAAGGAATCGCAGGGTCGGATACCGCTTTGTAACGTCGGGAAGTGTGTAGGTGGCGGACATGTGGGTCTCCATAGCGCGTTCGTGGGGAGATAGGCGATATCTTTCAATCTGTCTGCTGCATCGTACAGCCCGTGCCTATCGGTAGTATTACCAGTGCAGGTAATTGCCTGATGGCTGATGCTGGAAGCGGATGCGTTGGACACATGCCACAGCGGGCAGATGATGATTAGTGCGGTGCTGCCCGCCGTGGCTTGAGATGCCCCTATCGCACCCTCACGGATGTGGTTGCAGACGTGCGACCGCACGTGATCGTGACCGGCCAGCTACCGGGCGTGGTGCGGGTGCCGACCTTCCATCTCCACGCGACGTTGCCCGTGTCATCTGCGGCCTTTGGCACGAGGCCCGCCGCCGTGCTTCGCCCGCTCTTGTAGCGGACGGTGATGCTACAGCGCTGGCGCGGCGCGGTGCGTGCGCCGACCGAGGCGGTCGCGCCACGCGAGACGGCCCCCGGCTCCTGCGTGATCACGACGCCCGCCGTCGCTGGCGGCGCGGGGGCTGGTGTCGGTGCGGGCCTGGCGGTCGGTGCGGGCCTGGCGGTCGGGGTTGGTCTAGCGGAGTCCATCCGCACGAGGGTGGGGCGGAGCCAGCCAACCGTGCCGACCGCCACGTGGGTTGGGGCGCAATCCGCCACCACGGTGGTGATCGTGCCGTAGTACCACGTCACGTGGCTTATCACGCTGGTGCGCGTGACCGTGACGTGATCGCCTGGGCAGACCTGGCCGATCACCGTCCTCGGGGCGATCCTCGGCTCGCTGCGCAGGTTCCCGCCGTGTGTCACGACTGCAGCACTGGACGCCACTGCTGCGGAGGCGGCGGGGAGAACGCTGAGCGGGCTGCCAGGGAAGGTGAGGGCCAGCGCCAGCGCCAGCGCGGCGATGATCCGTCGGAGGCGGGGGGTACGGACGTTCATGGCGTGTCCTGTGTTGAGAGGGGATCGCAGGTGATATGCGGCACGCTCAAAGTTTGCGCCGCCCCCAGGCGAAGTAGGCCAGCGGGCCGACGAAGCTGACCAGCGAGGCGGCTGCCCATGCCGCCTTGCTGCCGTTGATCTGCTCCGCCGGGCGGCGGGCGATGTCGTAGAGCGCTGCGGCCAGCAGGCTGATCTGGAGGCTGGCCAGGGCTATGATCAGCCGCCGCTGGGCCGGGGGCAGGTCGAACCATCGGGTACGAGGCATTGGGGACTCCTCATCAATAAGCGTGGCCTGAGCATAGCCCTCTTCTCTGATCAGTGTCTCTCCCTAGCAGCTTGCCGGAGAGAACCGTGAATAGCGCATTACAAAGCCAAATCGGCTTTTTTTAGGATATGGCTCTGTGACGACCTAAACCCCACTCTCTCCGACAGGCTGCTAGACCAGTTATACAGGCACCCTACGATTGTCGACAATTAGGGACGCCCTCTGGAATGATCAGCTGCATTCCAATGTAGAGTGAGTTTGGGTTGAAGTTATTAAACCTGGGCTGGTTTATGTCGATGACGCACTGTATCCGCACACCATACTGGCGAGCGATGTCTCTCAGCATCTCCCCTTGCCTAACAACATGAACCAGTTCTGCTCCAGAGCTGTTTAGTTGATTCTGGCTGTTGTTGGTGGATTCCGCCGGTTTGCCGGTGTCTGTTATGGGCTTGTTCACCTCCATTCTGGGGGACATCCACTTTCCTGAGAGCGCCCACTGTTCAGCCACGATCAACCTAGCGAACCCTGTATCGATAGCACGCCCTACCGTGATGTTGCCGAGAGGTGGTCGTCCGAACCAGAGCGCGGCGGGGAGGAGCGAGACCAGCACGACCCCTAATTTTTTAGGCCGACCCCATTTCTTCAATCCAGAAAGGCGGGATTTCAGAAAGGTTTGCGCGGAACCGAATCCTTGAATGTCACGCTCAAAAACCCAGTCAATGGTGTCGATCAGCCATGATTGGCGACGGTTAGCGACAAGCCGCTGCATCCCCAGGGTAATCGAGATGCCCATGCCCATCAGCAGGTGTACCAGCCAGATGAACGGTGACACCCATCGCCCTGGTGGCAGCAGGTAGATGATCAGCAGAATCAAAAAGACATCCACACAGGGTCGCCATGGCAGCGGGATGAGAAGAAGCACCTCGACCAGAGGACGAAGTACCGTATCGCGTAGCTGATCAAGCATCATGCCCCCTTGAACAATCGCAGCTTTCGTTGCCCCCCACGCTCACAGAGGCGCAGAGAGTGGTGTCGCAAGATCTCTCAGGAGTCCCAGTCATCGTCATCATTGGCCGGTTTGTTCTTTGGCGTGCTCTTCTTTGCGCTGCCTCCAGCGTCTGCCCCACTGGCATCGGGGAGCGCCCCTTGCGCGGCACCGCCTTGGAATGCTCGTGAGCCGGAAAGGTCTCGCTCAAGCCGCTGTCGGACTTGATTGATGATTTGCTTCTGCTGATGATCCTCCATCTGTGGCAGCATCGTTTCGAGGATCTTGATCTCTGCGAGAGCTATCTGCTGCTCGTGCTCAGAGAGCGCCCTGATTGCGTTCTCCAGCTGAGCTGGACCCTGTGACGCAAGAAAGGAGAGCTTCTTGACCATATCGCCGCCAAGGTACTTCTCCAGATCCGCAACCTCACTTGCCCGCCGCTCACGCCTGGCCTTCGTCAGCTTCTCCTCCTCGGTCTGCTCGACCTTCGCCTGGTGATCGATCTCAAGGAACTTTTTGTCGCGCCGCAGCGTGACAGAGATCTCGCTAAGTGCGTAGCCGTTCGTCGCGAGGCGAGCTGCCGCCCCACCCACATCACCCTCGACCTTACGGCGGACGGCCCGTGTCGCCGTCTGAATGTCGTGTGGATCTTGGTCGCGGGTCTCGAACCCGATGGCGCTCAGAACCATGGCTCTCACATCTGCGCGCGTGTCTCTGACGTTGCGCTGCACAACCTTCACTGGGTCGCTGATGTGATAGTTGATGGTGGCGGTCACCTCAAAGGTGAAGGCGTCGTCGATCGAGGGAACAACGCCCGTCACCTCAAATTGGTCATCGGAAAGAGCGACTTCGTAGATCATCTGCGCTGCGCGGAAGTCAGCGCCCCGCATTGTGGTGCCAGATGGCACCACATAAGGAATCGCGCCGCGAGGGACAACCACCATCTGGCAGCCTGCGGCGGACACAGGTGGCTTGTCGAATAGTCCCCGCTTACTGCCGTCAATGACGCGTACAATCGGGTCTGGGGGGAAGGCCACGGGTGTATCCTTTCTCGCGAGCTTATTGCCCGAGCATGATCAGCAGCTTCTTCGCCGTCTCCGACTGGATCTCCTCAACTCGATCCTCCAGCCAAGACTCGATGCGCCGGTAGTCGTCATCTTCGCCCTTCATAAGCGCTTTGACGAGTCTCTCGAAAGGCTGTTCGATCCGCTTATCTTTGTCAACTGCCCTTAGCCATCGGCGGAGCGAGACCCGGAGGGCGTGGCGGCTGGTGAGTCGGTTCGTAATGGCGCGACGCCAGAGTATGACGAGTGGCTTGCGAAGTTCGTGGTGTTTGTCAGCGAGTGTGAGTAGGGTCGGCCACCAGCCCTCAGGCGGCACCGCCCGAACACGGGACTCCTGCGCGATGCGAAGGAAGGCCATGAGACCGGTGTAAATCGAAAGCTGAAGTCCCGGGGACTCAGTCCAGATACGAAGCGTCTCAAGCACCTTCAGCGCGTGCTCTGGGTCGTCGGGCCGCTGCTGAAAGAGCGTAAAGGTGCTGCGGATGACCTGCTGGATCAGGCGCATATCCACGCGATTCGTGTGGGTGATCATGCTGAGCTGCTGGAGCGCCACGGATGGGTAGCGGCTGCCAACAAGGCCACCGTAGGCTGCGGATGCGCTCATCTTAGCATAGACATTTGCCCCAGACACACTCCAATTTTTAAGCAGCGCCATGACATTGGGAGTCAGCCGATCATCGTTTGCCAGAACGCCGAGGGCCAGGGCGGCGGAGTCGCGTGCCTGCCAGTACGCATCACCTGACCATCGTGCGACCGTGCTATTCACCACGGCGGTGATATCGTGACGGGCCAGCCACCCGGTCGCAGCGGCAGCCCGCCCGCGAACTGCTTCATCGGGATGTCTGCCCAGGTCGTAGAGCCAGTCGAGGAGCGAGTCCCGCAGGGTGTTATATTCAATCCAGACGTAATCGAGCACGGCGGTCTGGAACGTGGGATTATCAAAAGAGATTGTGATCACCTCGGTCGATCCAACATTCGTCTCCTCGATAGCGCGCTCCTGATGGGCGCAGACCTTGCGTAGCTGATCGCTGCTGCTGGCAAAGAGATCTCTTTCGGCCTCGGCGGGCTTATCGTCGTTACCGGGCGGGCGTAGCCGTTCGAGGAGCGCCGACTCGGCATCTTTGATAATCTGCTGGCGGGCGCCACTAAAGACACCGAGCGTAATCATCAGGCTACGCTCCGCCAGCGAGCGGTCAGGCTGCTGAAACCAATCCTGCACCTGGGCGTAGGCGAACGATGAGACCTGCTGCATCGCGATGTCAAAGGAGAGATCGCCGTCGATCACGCGGCGAAGGAGTATGGCCAGCTCGCTGGCTGCCCGCAGGGATGGCTTTGTTTTGAGAAATTCAAGGATCGCTTCAGACTCAGTGAGCGCAATGGCTCGCTGCCGGGCATCGGCGTCATCAGCGGGTATCAGCCACTCCAGATGTTTGTGGAGCATATCGACGCAGGGCGGGCGCTCCTCCCAGAGGATAAGATAGTCGCCGAGGGCGGTACGGTCAATCGGCACATGCCGATCAATCGTGAGCACAAGGTAGCTCTGCTGCTCCAGCAGCTTGCTGCCGATGGAGGAGAGGGTAAACGACGTTAGCGATTGGGCACGCTCGATGGAGAGGGTGTCGATGAGGGCACCGGCACTCTTCGCAAAGTCATAGGTTCTGAGCACAGCGGGGTCGATCGTGGGGTCAAGCCGGGAGACCTCCTCGCCGTGCTGGAGGAGCAGATGGAGCCCCGTTGTCGCTTTACCACACCCGGCATCTCCCCAGAGAATGAGGATGCGGCGAGACGACAGGATAGATCGCGCCCGATCATAGGAGGGGGTCTGCACATAGATCGCCTGCACACGTCGCTTATCCGGGCTGCGGATCTGGTCAGCGGTCACCTCGGGCGGGTGTGCCTGAGAGCCTGTCGTCCCGTAGTTATAGATCGTCGTCTTATGCATGCTGCCGGAGACGACATCGCCGGTTGTGCTGCGATCCATCGAGAGGAAGGGCTGTGCGTAGCTCTGCGTGCGCTGGTAGCTACTGTCGGCCTTGCCGTCGGTGGTGCGATCCTGGTCGCCCAGAAGATTCTCCGCCTTCAGGCGTCCCATGCCGCTCTCGTCAATGTCATCGCTGAGCGGCGGCGGGTTATTGGGGGTGAATCCAGCCGGTCGCTGGGCGCTATCGTCTCGCTGCTGGTCGCCTGTCATGGTTGCCTGACCTCTAGGCGGGCATCTGGCCAGCCATCTGCGGCAGGTCGATTATCTGCCCGGTCTTCTCGCGGATTGAGCGTGTACTGCGGGACGTTCGTTCAGGCGGGACACGTTGTGTCAACTAGGCCAGTCAACATGGGGCCGAAGGCGTCGGCACTCTGTCAGCAGGTTGGACATCTGCCCATGGCGTTTTACATGAGCGACTAGCTCCCGCACCCTATCTATCTTCCCCTGTCCAGGCAGGCTCTCGTAATCAATTCCGAGGTCGAAGCAGAGGGTGTTCAATTCGCCAAGATTGAAATGCGTCGTTACGAGCTGCCGTAATGTCATAGCCCGTGTCAACTCATCGGGCTGTAGCTCTGCTTCAGGAGTCCGCCCCTGCCGATCCCGTGACCCGTAGTAGTTGTACTGCCTACCGACGACCACATCCCCGCTGATTGTGGAGTCGCTGATGACGGTGCCGGTGTTGGTGCCGATGGCGGGGCCAACGATCTTGCCCTGCCCGAAGACATTGACAGCGCCATGCACGCCGCCTGTCTGTCCAGTTGCCTGCTGGTTCGTCGCTGGTGGCATCTTGGTCGGCGCTGGTGGTGGCTTCACGAGACGTCGGGCGACAGCCTGTGGCGGGAGAGTCGGCCAGATGGCGGCGACGGCGGCGGCGCTGATTGCCTGGCCTCGGCGACCCTCGCGCTCAAGGTGGCTGGCGATGGCGACGACGAGCCGGGACTCCTCATCGACCACCGGCGACCCGCTGTAGCCATCGGCGAGCTGGTCATCGCCCTCAATGCGGAGATCCCATGCGGGGGCGCGGTTCGGCACGTCCTTTGCCTGGATGAATACCTGGCCACCGAGCGTCCCCCGAATGCTGCGGAGGATGTGGCCTTGCTGCGTGTGAGACCGGTAGCCGCTGATGATCACAGACAGATCCGGCACCCCATCAGGCGAGAGCTGGAGCACAGGTCGGTCGGCGAGACCCCGAGCCAGAATAACTGCGAGATCGATCCCCGATCCCAGGCCGGAAGCAATGAGGCTCACAGGGAGATCGGGCCTGTGGTTGACCACAGCGCCAGCCTCGCCACCAACGTCCTCGATCACGTGGGCGCATGTCAGCACAAAGGTGCCCTGGCTGTCGTGATGGACGATAAAGCCGGTGCCGAACCGTGGTGAGGTTCGGCTGGTGACGAGCACGACCGCGTTGCGTACTATTTCGCTCACACCTCACCTCGCCTGGGCTTCATAGAGAACGTCACCTTGATATTTGCGCCAGCGGTGGCCTTGGCGAGGTACAGGTTGCCCTCACTCTCGAAGCTGAAGCCGACCTCCACATCGACGCTATCGAGATCCATCTCCTGGTTGAGCTGCTCCCATGCGACGCTGATGGGCTGATACACCTTGAGGATCATGGGCGTGATCCGCTCCAGCGTGGCGTCCATGACCCGCTCCGCAGCGCCACCGGCGATGGGGCGGGCCTGATCGGCTGGCACATCGACCTCAACCAGCGTGCCGTCCTTGAGTTCAATCAGCTTGGTAGGCATGGTTCTCCCTGCGTGTACTCTATTATCACCTGTACCGGCATAAGCCCATAGCTCTGGTGCGGCATCCTCCCGTCCCCACCAATGGGGACAACGCTGCTGACCGCGAGGTGCGCCGCGTCGGGCGTCCTGCGCCAGCCAAAGCGTACCACAGAACAGCGTGGTGATCAGGCCACCGTAGATGCTGATGGATAAGGCCAGAGGCGAACTGCGCGGGGATAGAGCGCAGACAGCCCCGCCACCTGAGCACGTCGACGACCATCAGCCGTGGCCCACGCGTGGTCATACGGTGTTGGCATCGCCAGACGCGGGAGCAATCCGCCAGATCGCCCCATCGGGCTGCGCGTCCTTCCAATCCTCCGGCATCACGATCCTCGCCTCAATCCCGGCGTGCTCGGCGAGCAGGTGGAGCAGATTGCTGCCGCTGAGCAGCTCCAGCGGCTTGCCTGCGGCGAACTCGAAGGCGGCCTTGCCGTAGCCGCTGGTGGTCACCAGGATACCCTTGGACGCGCCCTCGTTCTGCACCGTGCCGAAGAGGTCGCGGACGGCGCTGACGCCGACGGTGTTCTTGTAGCGCTTGGCCTGGATGACCACCTTGCCGCCAAAGATCGGGCGCGGGTCGAAGGCCACACAGTCCACGCCGCCGTCGCGCGACGCCTGGGTCAGACGGGTCTCCAGGCCCATCTTGGCGAAGAGGTTCGCGATGAGCGCCTCAAACTCCGAGGGGGTTAGCTCCATCAGGTTGGGGCGCTGGTCAAGGCTCGACAGGACATCGACCTCCTCGATAAAGCGCGGGTCAACCATCGAGAACTCCAGCACCGGGCGCACGGGGGCCAGCTCAGCGGGGCTCTTGGAGACCGATGCGTTGAGCGCCTTGAGACAGGCAGCCGGGTCAACCAGGGGTACAGCCGAGATACGTGTAAAAACGGGAAGTAAGCGAGAACGTGTAAAATCGAGCGCTACTCCCAGGCAATTTTCTCGACTTCGTTCTGGAGATCGCGGGCGGTACCCTTGATGTAGAGCATCGTGGTGTCGAGCGAGTCGTGGCCCATGATCTGGGCGAGCCGATGGAGCGGGGTTCGGGCGGCCATCTGGTAACCGAAGCGGTGACGCAGGTCGTGGGGGCTCAGGTCATCCACCCGTGCGAAGGCTGCATATTTCGCCACCAGGTAGCCCAACCCGCGTGTGGTGAGGGCTGTCCCTGTTTTCTCGGAGGGGAAGAGGTGCGCTTCCGCGTCACCGGGCTTAGCGAGGAGGGGCGTGAGCACGGCCCGTGCGGTCACGTTGAGCGGCACCTCGCGGTATTTGTTGCGCTTACCGTAGACCCGTAGCACACCGCTGCGCTTGCCAAGCTGTTAAATGTCAACTAGATCTTCCGACCGACGACAACTAGAATTGCCGGTTTACGATCCCGCCGAGTGACCTGCAGATACCCATTCCGTCATCGTCCATCCGCCTCGTCTGTCTGTACGGTATGGCTGTTCGCGAGGGTGTCGGTGTCGTTGGTCATGGTTCGTCACGGACGTGGGCCTCACCCCCTTTCGGTGGGTGTGGGGAGAATCACCTTCCCGTTGCGCGGAGGAACGCGGCGGCAACAGCGGCCAGCCGTTGCCCGGTCACCTGCGGGCTCCGCCCAAGATAGATCTTGCGCAGACGGTCGTCGCTCCGACGATACGCGGACCAGTAGTCGCTGCCGCGTTGTCGCGGCTCCTTCCGCACGGTCATAAAGCCAGTGATCCAGCCCGCTGCGCGGTCAAAGAGCGGATAGGCGAAGCTGTGGGTCGTCGGTGCCGCCAGCCACTGCGTCCACGCTGGGGTGTCCAGCCGGATCGTGGGCGCATGGGCGGGCAGATCGGTCAGTTCGATTCGGTCGCCCTGCCGCAACGGGGCGATCGTCACGGTCGGGATTTTACGTCCCATACACACACCTCCATGTCCTAAAATGTTACACAACATTGGGGCGGCCTCGGGGGGCGTGCCGTCCGGGTACTCCGCCCTCCGTGACGATCCGCATCGCCACATGGTGTGCCCACCGGGCGAACCCCGCCGCGGTCGGGAGCGGGTTCCCCTCGCAACGCGACGCGGGCATGGTGTCCTGCCCGGCCCCGATCCTACCCGTTCGGCGCGGTCACATCCTCCGGCCCGTTGGGCGGCGGCTCCTCGGGCGAGGGCGACTCGTCGGGCAGGGCCACCACCTGCTGCGCGGTGCGCGCCGCCTGTGCTCGGTAGCTTGGCAGCCCCATCAGATCAAGGATGACCGAGTGATGCACCACCCGATCAATTGCGGCCACCGTCGTGAGCGGGTGCTTGAAGATCCGCGTCCACTCCGAAAACACGAGGTTCGTCGAGAGCATCACGCTCTTGCGCTCGTACCGCTCGGCCAACAGCGTGAATAACCCCTCCATTTCATCCTGATCGTGCTGCACATAGCCGATGTCGTCGAGAATCAGGCAGGCAAACCGGTCGAGCCGGGCCAATTCCTGCGGCAACCGCAGATCGCGCTTGGCCGCCAGCAGGCGCTGCATCAACTGGGCGGTCGAACTCCAGAGCACCGGCACGCCCTGGCCCACCAACAGGTGCCCCAAACTCGCGAGGATATGGCTTTTCCCCACCCCCGGCGGGCCGACGGCCACCACATTCACCGCCTGGGCCACAAACTCGCCGCGCCGCAGGCGCTCAATCTGCTGGCGCACCAGCGACGGAAACACCGCCATCTGGAGGGTCGTCCCGGTCTTCTCGCGCGGCAGGCCACGCTCGCGGCGCAGCCGCTCAATCCGTCGCTGCGTGCGCTGCTCCTGCTCCAATCGCACCAGTTCGTACAGGAACGCTTCATGGCTGAGGTTCGCACGGGCCGCCTTGACCGCGACCTCGGACACGCTGTCGGCCATGGCCTGGAGCTTGAGTCCGCGCAGCAGGGTGGTCAATTCCAGATAGCGATTACTCATGGGCCACCCCCGCACCCAGCAACTGGTCATACACCGACAAATCGAGTGCGGCGGGCGACAACTGCGGCACCGCTGGGGTCGGCTGGCCCTGCACCAGGTCACGCACCGCCTCGTGGGTCGGGGCCGTCCCCGCATCCCACAGCAGGCTCAGTGCGATCTCGACCTCGGACTCGCTGGTGGTCGCCGCCAGATGCAGCAGGCGGACATACTGCTGGTCGGCCCGTGCGGGCATGTGCTGGCGCAGACGATCGTAGGCCTGCCGGAAGCGCAGCGAGGGGAAGAGCGCGTCATGGTAGCGATACTGGGCAAAGGCTCCGGGCTTGCGCACCAACGAGTCGATGATATGGCGATAGTCGATCCGATGCTGCTGGGTGCCGCGCAGACGCGGGATGTTCAGCATGCGACTGGCGCCCAGATACAGCTCGATGGTCTCTGCACGCACCCGCGCCAGAAGGGCGTGTCCAATCAGTCGCGATGGCACCGAGTAGACATTGCGGAGGACGCGAATGGTTGAAAAACGGCTCACCGTGACGGCCACATCCTGAGCCGGGTTCAGCGGTGTGGTCGGCAAGGGCTGGAGCGTGGGGCGCTCCTCGGCCCAGCGCAGGGCGCGGGTGGCGTTCCGCCGTCGCACCAGATCCTGGAGCCACCGAGTATAGGCCGCTCGGTCGGCAAAATCCCGGCTCCCCCGTAGCCGGAGCGCCTGGTCGACGACATCCTTAAACCGATAGTGGGACTGCTCGACATCGCCATTCTCGTGGGGCACGCGGGGCTGGTTGGTGGTCGGCCGCATCTGGTAGTGGGCCATGAGGGCGAGGTAGCGGTCGGTATAGACCCGCTCGCTCGCGGTGGCAATCTTCACCACCGCCGCCGAAAGATTATCAGTGCGATGCATGGCCGGCGTGCCACCGACCTGCCAGAGACATGACTCGACCCCCTCGGCCAGCGCCTCGAAGCTCTCCGAGAAGCAGAGCTGGATGGCCTCGATGTTGGAGTAGGGCAGCACAAAATGGTAGACCAGGTGCGCGAAGGGCACTCCGCCCAACGTGACGTGGAGTTCCTCCATATGGGTAAAGTCGGACTCGCCGCGTGCGCCCGGCAGATGCACCTGCTCAAAGATGACCTCCTGGGCCGGGCCAAACTGGGCGCGCCATGCGGCGACATGGCGCTGGAGCGTGCGGAGCTGGTTGGGCTGATAGCGTCCCGGCTCCTGCGCGTTCAGCTCGGCGAAGAGCGTCTTGGCCTGGAGCGCCGCGTCGCGCTCCAACTGGGCACAGACCCAGGGCCAATCGGCGGCGAACGGGTTGGGTCGGGTGCAATAGGTGCGCGGCTGGGTGAGCTGACTGGGCAATTGGCCGAGTCGCTCGTATTTGCGGGCGGTGCGAACGCTCATACTCGCGTGTGCCGCTGCCTGCTCCTGGGTTTTTCCGTTGCTACGTTCCCGTCTCATACGCAAGACCTCGTGGTTGTTCTTCATGACGCCCTCCTTCGAGGGGTCATGGTAGGTCAGCTCAGGAACGGGGCACGACCGGCAATTCTAGTTGTCATCAACCGGCAAATCTAATTGTCGCTCAACACCAAGCGTCACATCGCGCTGACGCAGTCCGCAGACTTCTCGCGCCCGCAGGCCGGTATGCAGCATCAGCGTGATGAGCGCCTGGTCGCGGGTGCTACCGTGCGCTGTCACTGCGGCGAGCAATGCCTCTTCCTCGGTGTCGTCCAGGTGTCGGGGGGCGCTGGCGGTTTCGGGAATGAGCTTGACCGGGGCGACGGGATCGCGGGAGATGGCACATTCGGCCAGCAACCAGGCGCTATAGCGCTTCAGGCTGACCAAGGCGCGGTTGACCGAGGCCGGTGTGAGCTGGCGCGTGTGCTGGAGGGTGCTGCGGTAGCGCGTCAGCAGCGGGGTGGTCAGACGTGCGGGCGTAAAGCTCACCAGTGCATCTTGTCCTGCTGCCCACTCCGCCTCGGCCCAGGCAACAAACTGCCGCAGGTCACTGAGGTAGTTGCGTATCGTCACCGGGCTGGTATCCGTGGTGGTGCGCAGCGCGGTCGCATAGGTATCCAACGCCGCCTGTCCGGTGTCCGACAGCGTTGGCATGGGACTCCGCTTCGCGGGCTTCGTTTGATCGGGTTCCTTAGCAGACATAGAATGCTCCGGTTCTTGTGCCCCTTAGCAGACATGATCGGCCCGGATGCGGGGCTGGTATGTCTGCTATACTCCCATAGCAGACATGTTCCGCTCCTGCCTGTGTGTCCTGACGAAAGGCCGCCCCGCATGGCCGCGATCGACCGCACGGCCTACCCCTTCTATCGCCGCTCCCCCACCCGTCTTGAATTGGCTGACCACTATACCGTGACCGCCGAGGACCAAACGTGGTTGGCGACTATCACGCGCCGCCCGGCGGGCCTGCTCTGCTGCGCGGTCTTGCTCAAGGCCGTCCAGCATCTGGGCTACTTCCCCGTGATCACCGAGGTGCCGACCGTGATCATTGCGCATGTGCGGCTGGCCCTTGCGCTTTCCGAGACTATCTCTATCTTCGGCGTCTCATCGCGTTCCGTCAAGACCTACATCCAACACATTCGGGAGCGCCTCGGCCTGATCAGTACCGGTCGCACGATCCGCCACCGCGCCCTGCTCGCCATGCGTGAGGCAGCTACTGTCTCTGACGCCCCGGTGGATCTGATCAATGTGGCCCTCGAGACCCTCACGGCCCAACGTGTGGAACTCCCTGCGTTCAGCACCCTCGACCGCATGGCGCGCCGTGTGCGCGCGGTATCGCAGGCACGTCTCGCCGCGCTGGTACGCAGCCGACTCGGGGACACCGAGGTTGCGTGCCTGCTTGCACTCCTGACGCCCGTGCCCGACCGCCCCTTCACGCCATGGAACGATCTCAAACAGACTGCGGAGCGGGCAACCCATCATCACTTTGCCGATCTGCTCACCCAGATGACCTGGCGGGAGAGTCTCGGCACCTTGGCCTCCGTGCTCGAAGGCGTCGCAGTGCGCAAAATACAGTCCCTCGCGGCCGAAGCCCGCGCCCTCGATGCGGGCGAAGTCCGTGCCCTCGCGGAACCCCGTGCGCTGCTCCTGGCGGTTTGCCTCGTCCATCACGCCCAAGCCCAGACCCGTGATGCCCTCGTGACCATGTTCCTCAAGCGCGTGACCGCATTCCAGCGCACCGCGCGGATGGAACTGGAGCGACTCCAGCGGGAACACCAGGCGACGGTGGATCAGTTGCTCGCGACGTTCCAGGCGGTCTTGGAGCTGCACGCGACCGCGCCACCGCCCGATGATCTCACCGTGCAGGTGGGGAGCCTGTTGGCTGCGACCGGCGGGGCGACCGTACTCCACGACCGCTGTGCGGCGATGCGCGCCTACACGAGCAACAATCACCTGCCGCTGATCTGGCAGGCGTATGTCAGTCATCGGCGTTTGTGCTTTCAGTTCCTGGAGGCGCTGACCTTCAGCTCGACCAGCCAGGACTCATCCCTCATCGCGGCGCTGGATTTCTTGCGCGCCAACCAGCAGCGGAAAGGACGCGTGCTCCCCATCCCGGCCACGCTCGATCTGACCTTCGCACCCGAGGCATGGCAACGCCTCATCATCACCCGGCAGCACGGCGAGCGCATGCTGGTACGGCAGCAGTTGGAGGTCTGCGTCTTTGTCTGCCTCGCCGCAGACCTGCGCTCCGGCGACATCGCCGTCGTCGGCACCACCCACTACCCCGACACCCGGACGCAATTGCTTCCCTGGGCCGACTGTGCGCCCCAGGTCGCCGCCTGGGCGCAGGAGATGGGCCTACCGC
>Ga0194060_10000468_pt1 | contig 29527 bp, 24 predicted proteins | sample SepL225m_MetaG_FD_163427 | JGI IMG/M metagenome (GOLD analysis project Ga0194060, IMG submission 163427) | Anoxic zone freshwater microbial communities from boreal shield lake in IISD Experimental Lakes Area, Ontario, Canada - Sep2016-L222-5m | ecosystem: Environmental > Aquatic > Freshwater >...
AGCCAGATGGACGGCTCCGCCACGGCGCAGGTCGTGCCGCCCGACGATGTCCAGATCAACGGCGTCACGTTCACACCCGATGGCAACCGCATCTGCTACATCGCGTCAGTAGTGTCCGGTTAGAAGTCGAACAGAATCAATTGGTTGACGGGGTTGGGTGCCTCTGTTTGGGATCGATCGGTCTGTAAGGCGCATGAAATCTCGGTTTTCTCGAAAAGCGAAACCGACAAGATCTGTAGACAAGTGTAGAGCGACGCATCGAGATGGCATTCTTTCTTGACGATGGCAATCAGCACGTAAGTGGCGACGGCACACCAGATCTGTGTCTTCACCGCGTTCTCGCTGGTGCCCAGAAATCGTTTGATGCGAAGGTGCTGCTTGATCCACTTGAAGAAAAGCTCCACCTGCCAGCGACTCTTGTAGAGCGCGCAGATGGTCAACGCCGGCAGCACCGTGTTGTTGGTCAGAAACACCAGCGTCTTGCCCGATTCGGGGTCCTTGAAACGGATGCGCCGCAGATGCTCGGGGTAGTGCTTGGCCGAAGAGAAACCATTGAGCATGACGCGTTGATCGCAGATCTCGCCGCTGGCCCGGTCCGCGGGCGCCGAGTACACTCGCCGTGCGTCCATGTTCACCTTGGCACGGGTGACAAAGAACGCCGCGGCCTGATGCATCGCGTACAACCGCTCGAAGTCCACGTAGCCGCGATCCATCACGTAGAACGCCCCCGCTTCCACGGGCAGGATGTCCAGGACATTGACATCGTGCAGCTTGCCGTCGCTGATGTGGATGAACGCCGGGATCGCCCCCCGCAGGTCCAGCAGGGTGTGCATCTTCACGGCGGCCTTGGTCGAGCGAAACGGCGCCCAGGCGAACAAGCTCAGACACAGATCGATGGTGGTCGAGTCCAACGCGTAGACGCTGGTGTCGAGGTCCACCAGCGCAGGCTCTTGGGCGTACAGCGCCCTGGCGCGGGCGATCAGCCGCTGCGCCAGCGCATGGTAGATGCGCCAGTCGCGCTGATTCAGCGCATCGGCCAGCGTCGATCGAGCCGGTGGGGTTTGCAGCCCCATGTGGAACAGTTTCGTGTGATTGGCGGCCAGGCAGGCTTCGATATCTCGCAGCGACTCGCGCCAGGTGATCTGCGCGAAGGCCATGACGCGAAACAGGTCGGCGCAGCCCAACGTCCGCACACTCGCATCGCCCTTGTGCCGGTCGATGATGCGTCCGAAGGTCTTCCACGGCACGAACTCCATCACCTGCGCGAACAGCGTCTTGCCCACGTTCATGCGTCACCCCAGGTCTTTCAGACCCGCGAGCATCGCAGACACGCCAACCGAAATTCAAATCGTGGACACCCATGAAACTCTCGAAACCCGCATCAACATTGGTGTTGCGACCGATCACCGTCAGATGAACCGGACACTACTGACGTATGGAGTCTGTTAAATGGGACATGCTGAACACCGAGGCGAGGCCGTCACGGACGGAGAAACTTCAGCGACTCTTTGAGCTAGCGGCCGGCCAGGCTGGCCACTTCACTGCGGCGCAGGCCCGGGATCTGGGCTACAGCGCCCGCAGCCTCGTGCACCACGTCGCCGCTGCGCACGTCGAACGGGTGAGCCGCGGCTTCTACCGGCTCGTGGGCGTGCCCGTCGGTCCGCACGAAGACATCATAGCGGCATGGCTACGGCTCGAGCCACGCGGCGCGGTGGTGTCGCATGACACCGCGCTTGCCTTGTACGAATTGGCGCCGTCCCGTTCGTATGAGATTCATCTGACGCTGCCCCGGAAGAGCCGACCTCGCACGCCGCACACCGCCGCCGTCGCCTTGCACACGACAACCGTTCCGCTGCGGCGCGATGAAATGACGAACCGTTTTGGGGTGCAGTTGACATCGGCCGCAAGGACCATCGCTGACGTCGCCGATATCGGTGCCGACCCCAGCGTCGTCATCGAGGCGACAGGCCGCGCCGTCGCGACCGGCCTCGTGTCTCCCAAGGAACTGCGCGCCGCGGTGAGGCGCCGCTCTGCTCGAGTCCGACAACTCGTTGAAAGGGCTCTCCGGGAGGCGAGCGTCCGTGCGTGAGTACGCCGCGCGTGCCGCGTTTCGAGCCGCCGTCGAAGCCCGACTACGCGAGCGCGCCCGTCGCCTCTCGGCGCCCGCAACGACCAGGCGAAGTCTGTCCAGCCGAAGCAACGGGAGGAGCGTGCCGCGCTGGACCGTTGCGAAGGCGGACCACCGATCATAACATTCCTCGGATCCGCTGATTCCGCTGGAATGCCCCTCTCGCCGTGGGGTTGATACGGGGTTTGGCACTGGATTTGTCGGCGGATGCCTACGCTTCGAACTGCGGCATGTCTGCTCCCTCTTCGTGGCGGGCAGCACTTCAGCCACGGTGCGGCCTGAAGCGACATGGAACTCCGGGTCGAGAGGATCCGGCGAAGCAACCGGGACGACAACCATGGCCCGACATCCGTCATTCGATTGCCAGGCGAACCGCTCTCAGTGTAGGCCCGCAGGCGGCTTGAGCCACTGGTACTCCCACGTCCAGGGCATCCTCATCTCGCCGAGGATGGCACGAGTCAAGTCGGGGTAGATGCGCTCGGCCCGCACGTCGTTCGAGAGCAAGACCAGACAGCGTTTCCGACGCTCGAGACAGATGACCAGGTTGGCCGTCCAGTCGTTGTGCCCGCCCTTGAACCACACCTCTCCGCGGGCATCCTGAAAGGTGATCACGCCAAGACCGGCCGCCAGGCCGATGGTCGCGTTGGCGGGGTTGGTCTCGGGTGCGAGTGTCGGAAAGTGGTGGGCCGACGTGATCGCCACCTGTGGCCGCATCATCTCGGCGCGAGCGGCAGAGGACAGCCCGTCGCCTCGCACGATGCCGGCCCAGAGCCGGGCCTGATCGTCGATATCCGTGTCCATGGAGCCGGCCGCACTCACGCTCGACCGCTCGTCGTGCGGTTCGGGTGTACCGTCGATCCGAAACCCGTCCGCCAGATTCACACGGAAGTCCGGTCGCCATTGCATGCTGGTGCGCGTCATGCCGAACCGATCGAAGACGCGGGTCTGCATCTCGCGTCCGACATCGAGACCCAAGGCCTGCTCGAGCACGAGTTGGGCGATGTAGAAGCCCTCCCCGGAGTAACCGTACCGGGTGCCGGGATCGGAGTGGAAGCGGAGTTTACCGTCCTCTTCCAGCCATCGGAAGTTGGCGAACCCTGAGGTATGCGTGAGCAGGATCCGTAGCGTCAGCGCCCTCCAGCGCACGTCGCCTACCAGATCGTGATAGTCGTCGTACTCGGGCAGCGGGCGCGGGAGCAGGTCCGCGATCGACCGATCGAGGTTCAGCCGTCCTTCATCCACCAGTTGCATGACCACGTAGGTGAAGGCGGTCTTGGTGAGCGACGCGCCGTACATGATCGTCTGGGTGGTGAGCGGATCGCGTGCCGCGTTCCGAATCCCGTATGCGGCGACACGAACTACCGTGCCGTTTTCGATGACCCCGAGGGCTAACCCCTGGACGCGCTCGTGTTCCAATGGAGCGTAAACGCCCGGGTGGCGGGGTTGAACGAGATCGTGCCGAACGCGTTGAACGTGACGGTGCCATCCGGGTCGTATCCGCGGCCCTCGATGACCTTGATCGAGCCGTCCAGCATCGGTCCAATCCGCTCCGTTTGCGTGATCGTGTGCCTCTGGCCGGAGGGCAGCATGGTCCAGGCGGTCCCGCGCCATACGCCGTCCATGAACTTCAGCGCAGCCGGGGCCTCGCGCTGTGCCGCAATGAGCGTGGCGGGGTCGGGGCGCCCCTGGCCCAGACCCGCCGCCGGTCCGACCATCGTCATCAACAAGAACACCGCCGCCGTGAGCTGATGTCTTCGCACGTCGTTCGTTCCTCGGGCGGCGCACGGACCAAGGCGCGAACCGTGGGCCGCGAAGTGCGCATGGTGTTGAGTAATCCGGATGTTACCACACCGATAAGGTGGCGCGGACCCTGGCGTGACGGGCCGCACCGAGCAGGCGGCCGGCCGACGAGAGGTCGTGGGCGCGACGACCCGTCTTCTTCGCCAGGCGGACGAGTACCTTGGGGCCGAACTCGCGGAGGACGCCTGCCACGAATACGGAGGGTGCAACGCGGCCAAGGCTAAGGCTATGCTGAAGGCAGACAGGCGTCCACGAACAGGAGCAACCTATGACGCGGATCGGCATCGGCGTTCTCGTCTTCTGCCTCGGTGGACTCGTGACAACTCAAGCAACCAAGTGGGCACACAACTTGCCTTCTGGAGAGGAGAAGCAGATGCGGCTCGGCAACTTCTCGGTGAGTCTTGCCGTCAAGGACATCGGCGCGTCGCGCGCGTTCTACGAGAAACTCGGCTTTCGAGTGATCATGGGCGATCAGGCGAAGAACTGGTTGATTCTCCAGAACGACACCAGCACGATCGGCCTCTTCCAAGGGATGATCAGCAAGAACACCCTGACGTTCAATCCGGGCTGGGACAGAAACGCCGCCACGTTGCCGGACTTCGATGACGTTCGTGCCATTCAGCGAACGCTCAAGAGTCGCGGCCTCACGCTCGCGCCGGAGGCGGACGAGTCGACTTCAGGACCGGCAAACTTGATGGTGATGGATCCCGATGGGAATCCAATCCTAATCGACCAGCACGTGCCCAGCCCCAAGCAGTGAAGTGGTGCCCGATGTCCGTCACGGTCATGCTGCGCCGCGCGAGAATGACCTATGACTGCCGAAGACTTCCGACGGATCGCACTCGGGATGGATGGCGCAACTGAGAGTGCGCACATGGCGCATCCCGACTTCAGGGTCAACGGCCGGCTCTTCGCGACGTTGCACCGCGACCACCTGTCGGGCATGGTCAAGCTGCGGATCGACAGACCTGCGCGAAACCTCACAGCCGCATGCAGCGGACGGCGCTGTGCGCCGCCGCTGATGCCGAGCGTTCGACGGCAGGGCGGACCGCAGACATGAGGGCGGGCGAACGGCTTCACCTGCCGACAGGGAGTGTGCTGATGCGAAAGGTCGTCAGTCCGAACAAGAGACGCTGGACTCGTGCCGCGTTCGTCGTGGGAGTCTGCTTGACTATCGGCGGCGGCGTCGTCGGCAGATCACAAACCGACCAGACGACGGAGGCGGTCATGAAGACCCGAGCGAGCGGAAGCTTTGAGGTCAACCTCGCGCCACTGCCCCTCGACGCCAAGGCCGCAGATGCTGCGCTCGGTCGGATGTCCATCGACAAGGTATTCCTCGGCGATCTCGAAGCAACCAGCAAGGGCGAGATGTTGACCGCGATAACTGGCGTCAAAGGCTCGGCTGGCTACGTTGCCATCGAGCGGGTTGGCGGGAAACTGAACGGTCGTAGCGGGACTTTCGTCCTCCAGCACACGGGCACCATGACGCGAGGCGAACAGCAGCTCTCGGTCATGGTCGTGCCGGACTCGGGAACCGATCAGTTGACGGGCCTGGTGGGCAGGATGACGATCAAGATCGAGGGTACAAAGCACTTGTACGACTTTGAGTACACCCTCCCGGTGAAGTGACGACACGCACGCGCGCTTGCAGCCGCCAGCGTTGGGCCGACAATGTTGGGAGCTACGTGAACGCGACGATCGATCACGTCTTCATCTGTTGATCCGTAGGTGGCTCCGAAGCCGACGCGCTGACGCACCTGGGGCTGAGGGAGGGTACCGCCAACACAGATCCCGGCCAGGGCACGGGAGCAGGGCCGGATCGAGGACTTTCTCGTCCACGAGGCCGCACACATCTTCCACAACTGCAAGCGACACACGATGGGGCTTCCCGAAACCTCCAGACGCGAATGGCCGCTCGACATCGCGTATGACAAGCGCGAGACGTTTGCTTATTCATGCGAGGCGTGCAGCCGCGTCCTTGAACATGGATCATCACGGCAGGCTCAGCTGGCGCTGGTCCGAGAACTGGCTGACGGTCACGTACCTGGGACGGGCCACCTGGACGCACAGGAATACGTGAGTATCCTCACGGAGGCTGCGGGTGCCCGAAACGGTTGGAAGCATATTCTCAGCCGGTGCGCGCCTCCCCGCCGTCGCCGCGTGCCCTCTTGACTGCGACCACGTTTAGTGGTCATATGACCACTTATGATGGTCAAGACAATGTCTAGCCCGTTCGGCGGACAGGCCCGCACAAGAGTCCTCGTGAGCCTTCGTCTGCTGGAGTCCAGTTTCCCTCGCGAGCTGTCGCGGGTCCTCGCTGTTCCAGTGTCCGCAGTCTCGAGGGCGCTCGCCGGACTTGAGCGGGACGCATTGGTGGTGGGCCGCCTGGTGGGGCGAAGCCGGGTCTACACGCTGAACCCCGCCTATTTCGCCGGTCCGGAACTTGCGGCATACCTGTTCCGATTGGCAGACGCCGATACGGCGCTGCGAACGGCGGCATCACGGCTTCGACGAAGACCACGTCGAGCAGGGAAACCGCTGTGAAGCTGACCTCGACCTCTACGCTGCCTGAAGTGGCCGTCGCAGTGGGCGCCCAACTTCGGAGGCACGGCATTGCGGCGGTGCTCACGGGCGGCGCATGCGTGTCGGTCTATACGGACGGATCCTACGTGTCGAAAGACGCTGACTTTGTTATTCAGGGACGAGTCCAGCAGGCCGCCCTCGATGGCGCGCTCGGGGAGCTCGGTTTCGTACGGAAGGGCGATCGGTACGTACATCCTGACGTCGAGTTCTACCTCGAATTCCCGCCGGGCCCACTGGCCATCGGAGCCGATCTCTCCATTCGACCAACTGAAGTGTCGATGGCCGACGATGTCGCGCTCGCGCTGTCGCCGACTGATTCGTGCCGCGACCGGCTCGCCGCCTTCTACCACTGGCGCGATCACCAAAGCTTGCGGCTCGCCGTTGCCGTCGCTCGCCATCAGGCCGTCGATCTCGAAGCCATTCGGAAATGGAGCCGCGCCGAGGGCAGTCTCGAGGACTACGAGGAGTTCCTCACCGAGCTCCGACGAAGCGGATGAGTAACCGTTTGTACCGTCTCCACAATGTCTCCACAACCGGGGTCGATTCCAGAGGACCCGGGAGGACGCCAGTGCACTACGAGGCGGCTGAGAAGGCTCGCTCTATCAAGCACTTAAGCCAGAAGCGTAACGCCATCAACCAGTTAGAGGGACGTGCCCGTTAGGGTTCGACTCCCGCCGCCTCCACCAGACTTCGCTCACCCTCGGCTTGCCTACGCCTCGGGTGAGCTTCGTCTTGGCAAACCACCACTCACGCGAAGTCTGTCTCGCCGAAGCAACGGGAGGAGCGTATCGCGCTGGACCGTTGCGAAGGCGGGCCGACTCGGTCGCTACGCTCCCTCGCTCATGGTGCCCTGAGCGAACCATCGTCAGGCAGCAAGTCGAAGGGCACCAGGCTTCGTGGCGAGGCGGAAGGGTAAGCCGCGGTGGGCGCCGTTCTGCCGTCCACGGCGGCGGCAGCGTCCACGCCGTGGTCGCACTCAGGGAAGACGTGCGCGATTGACACCACGTGACGGGGCACGACCGCCGCTCCGAATCGTCAATATCCCGCCAGACATCTTCGAACTCGACCTGGAGAGCCATGACATCGGGGGCGCGACCGCGAGCAGTGGCCGGATTTGACCTGTCCACCGAGGCCCGCAGCGGCGATCGAGCTCAGTAGTTGCGGCGTGAGGTTTACGGTTCCGTCGCCGTTTCGTCGAAGAGTTATTTCGCGTCCGTGGTAACCTGCCTGTGGGCCCTTCGAATAATGCAATCAGGATGCAGTGAACCCCTCGTCCGGGACACGTGCACATGCGCTGGCGATTCATCGTCATCGACGACGCCGTTGGGGCGTCTCAAATAGAAGAAGCACTGCCGGTCGAGAACTGCACGATTGCGCGGCGCCGTTGGGACGAGTGTCCGCCCTCCGGACTCGGCCCCACGTCAGCCGACCTCGTCCTCGCGATCGCTGTCGGGGATTCCGCACGGCCCATCAAGTGGTTCAGCGCGCTCCGCGAGCATCCCTCGGCCGTTCCGGTCCTTGCGGTGCTTCCGCCTCGCGTCGGCAATCCGCTCCTGCAACTCGCCGCCGATGCTAGCGCCGACTTCGTTGTCTGTCCGGTGGAGCGGGAGGTGATGCGACACCGCCTCGGGCGCATCCTGGGCAGCCCGTCCACGCACGCCGACGACGTTCGCGACCGGCTCCTCAGCGAGATGGCGCTCAAGCAGCTCGTCGGATCCAATGCGGAGTTTCTCGAGACGATCGCGCAAATCCCGCCGATCGCCCGCAGCAACCGGCCGGTGCTCATCACGGGCCCTACCGGCTCGGGCAAGGAACTCTGCGCGCGCGCGATACACCATCTTGGCCGCCGACGTGACCGTCCGTTCATCGCTGTCGAATGCGGCGCGTTCCCGGACCACCTCTTCGAGAACGAGATGTTCGGCCACGCGCGCGGCGCCTTCACCGATGCGCACCGCGACCAGCGCGGTCTGATTGCCATGGCGGAGGGCGGGACCTTGTTCCTGGACGAGATCGACTCGCTGTCGCCCTCGGCCCAGGGCAAGCTGCTGCGCTTCCTGCAAGAGCGGCTCTACCGTCCGCTCGGCGCCGACCGCTTCGTGCCGGCCGATGTGAACGTCCTGGCGGCGACCAATCGGGACCTCGACGCGCTCGTCGCCGAACAGCGCTTCCGCTCCGATCTCTTCTTCCGACTGAGCGTGCTCCGCCTCCACATTATGGCCCTCGCCGAGCGGCCCGACGACATTCCGATCCTGGCACGGCACTTCCTCGACACCGCGAGTGCCGAGGAGCAGCTGCCTCGCAAGGCGCTGACCCCGGCGGCCGCGGCCGAACTGCAGCGCCACGGGTGGCCGGGCAACGTGCGCGAGCTGCACAACGTGATGCAGCGCGTCTTCTTCCTGGCGAGCGGGACTCAAGTCCACGCCGCACACATTGCCGCCGCGCTCGCCCGCCACACCGACGCCGTGCCGGCGGAGACGGGAGCCTTCAGGGTCGAGCGTGCGCGCGCCATCGAGGCATTCGAGCGGCATTACGTGACGGAAATGCTGAAGGCGCACAACGGCAACGTCACGCGGGCGGCACAGCGCGCTGGACAGGACCGCCGGGCGTTCGGACGCCTGGTGAAGCGCCTCAACCTCGGCCGGCAGGCCGGTTAATCTCGATCGCTCGCGCTCAATCGCCCCGATCGGGCGGGACGATATCGACCCACCCCCGGGTCATCGCCGTCACCGCCGCTTTCCCCTACGCGACCTAAACGCGGGCCGCGTGCGCTTCGCACGCGCAGGCGCAGCCGCGCGCGCCGGACGCGCCCGACGGGTGGGTCTCCGCGATCCCACCGGCGCGGTCCATCGCCCTGAACGCTGACGTTTTGCCGCGATTCGCTCGCAGGCGCGCTGGCCTGCTGCTTGCACAGGGGTGAGCGTCTTGGCACCAGATGAGCCTGCCGACGTCGCGGCCGTCAAACAAGTGCTGAGTTACTTTGTCCTTCACCCTCTCGCCGCGGACGATCTCGAAGGGATCGCGCGCTGGCGTTTGCTGGAAGAGATGATCATCAGCCGGATCGACGAAACCAATCGGGCGCTCGCGTGGCTCGTGGCGCAGGGTTTCCTCCATGTGCACACGAACGGGCCCGGGCCGATCTTCAGTCTGAATCCCGACAACCTCGACGACGCGCAGGCGTTTCTCGCGGACCAGGACGCGGGCGCCGACGCCGGACCCAAGGGGCGGGACTAGTCGTGGCGAACTTTCTGTCCATTGCCGCGGCCGGCAAGAGCATCGAACGGGTGCTGAACGCGGCGTTCGGTCAGGCGCCGGTGCCGGTTCAGGGCAAGACCACGAAGGCGTATCTGGTACGCGCCGAAGATTTCGACCGCCACTCGGCCGCCACGATCGTCGTCCGCCCGGCGCTGTCGATCTTCCTGTACCGCGTAGACCTCAACAAGACGATGCGCGCGGCGTGGGCCGGCATCACCGCCAACACCGGCGTACCCCATTTGCCCCTCGATCTGCACTTCCTGATGACGCCGTGGGGCGACAACGCGGAGGCCGAGGGCGCCATCCTCGGCCGTGCCATGCAGGTGCTCGATTCGACGCCCATCCTGAGCGGCCCACTGCTTCATCAGTCGGGCGAGTGGTCGCCGACCGATGCCGTCCACGTGCTCATGGACGAGATCTCGACGGAAGCCGTCATGCGGACGTTCGACTCGCTCGACGCGGACTACCGCATCAGCGTCCCTTACATCGCGCGTGTGATTCGCCTTGACGGCAGCAAGGTGTCGCCGGCGCCCGAGGTGGCCACGGTCGTCACCGGAGTGCAGCCGCTGTGAACACGGCGAACGCCTTCCTGCCTTCGGTCTACTCGGAGCGGATCCAGCGCCTCGTGCTTGGCATCGAGCCGACCGACGCCCAACGGCGCGCGCGCATCGCGCACCCGGTTCAGGTGGTGGTGGATGGTCCTCCGCATCTGGCGGGCGAGACAGTGGTGAGCGGATTCGACGGCCTGCCGGATCCGATAGGCCGACTGGCCGCCATCCCGCGGCACAACTCGTGCCGTCACGCCCTGGTGTTTCCCCCGGCCGTGAAGACACCGGTGGCCATTCGGCTGTTCGACGTGCAGCGCCGGTTCGCGCCGCGCCGTATCAGCTATCCCCTGCCGGCCACCATCGAGACCGCGCCGCCGCCCTCGCGGGTGAGGCGACCGGCGCTCTTCCCTGGCGCCGCGTACGACATCAGCCCCACAGCGACCGGTCTGCGCGGGCGCGTGACGTGGGGGAAACCGACGACGGGCGAAGTGCCGGCCCGGTGGGTGCGGGTCACGGCGTCCATCAACGGGCACGTCGTGGGGCGCGCCCACGGTGACGACCGTGGTGAGTTCGTCCTGCTGCTGCAGAACGAGGCCGGCGGGCTTGGCGACCTGCCGTCGTCGCTGGTGGCGCAGGTCACGGTCTTTGGGCCGGGCGGCCCCCAGCCAGTTCTCCCCGGCGATCCACTCGGCGACCTGCCGGTCGAGATCCTGACCGCCGACCCCGATGACGTGTCGTCGGGCGAGAAGCTGCCCGCCGGCTACGCGGCGACGGCCCTGAGCGCACGAGCGGTGACATTCGAACTCGGCACCCTGCTAACTGGGCAGGACAAGTTTTTCTTTCACGTGTAGACGCGAGTCGAAGACAAGGAGCGAACGATGCCCGAATACCTGGCCCCGGGAGTCTATGTCGAAGAGGTCAGCTTCCGATCCAAATCGATCGAAGGCGTGCCGACGAGCACGACCGGCTTTGCCGGCATGACGCGCTTCGGCCCCGTGCAGTACCCCGGCGGACCGAAGACGACCGAGCCGAGGCTGATCACGAGTTTCACCGAGTTCGAGAGCGTGTACGGCGGGCTGCAGGTCCTTCACGCGCCGCTCGACGCGGACGAACGACTGAGCTTCGTGGCGCATGCGGCCCGTGCGTTCTTCATGAACGGCGGCACGCGCCTGTATGTCTCCCGCGTCTTCAGTCCGCGGGGGCTGGATCCGAACTTCGACTACGGCGTCGCCTCGCTGCCACTCGCGGTGAGTGGATCCACCGCCACGTGGCGGGCGCGCTGGCCAGGACGTCTGGGCAACGCTTGGGTCATCGTGCAGGCGGTTCGCAGCAAGAACGCGGCCTACAAAGACGCGAGCTTCGGAAACGCGGTGCAGGTGGGAGGCGCCAAGCAGGGCGCGATCGTCGAGGTCACCGCCGGCCCCAAGCCGGTCGCCGACGGCGCGCCGCTCGTGCTGGCGAACTTGGCGCAGATCTCAATCGACCCCAACGACGGCCGGCAGGTGTTCAACCGCGGCGGCGTCACGTTCCTGCCGAACAACACCGACATCATCCAGAACGTCACCCTGCGCGTGACGGTACGGACAGACGATCAGAACGTCTCGGTGACGGACGCCGTCGAGACGGACCCGGTTACCAAGCGCTACATCGGTCAGATTCTGCAGCGGGACAATCCGGAGAACGAGAACGCCACCCTCTGGCTCGACTGGAACGCCGCCGCCGCCATCGGCAACGACGTGGCCGCCAATCTGATGGTGGCGCTGGTCGCCGCGTCGGGTCAGCGCCTGTCGGGGGGCCACGATGGGGTCGCCGCGAGCCCGTCCGACCTGGCGGGCAAGGATGCCGACCCCGACGACGTCACCCGGAAGGCCACGGGGCTCGCCGCGCTCGGCGAACTCGACGACATCGCCATCGTGGCGCTGCCCGACGCCGGCACCCTCGACAGCCTGGCGGCGATCGAGACGGCCGCCGACCTGCTCATCGCGCACGCCGAGAACCTGCGGTACCGCATCGCGGTCGTGGATCCGCCGCAGCGCTGCTCGATGACGCAGATCCGCAACTTCCGCGGCGGGTATGACACCGAGTACGCGGCCCTCTACCACCCGTGGATCGAGATCCTCGATCCGAACGACCGCCCGCAGCAGGGTGCCCCGCCGCGCCGGCTCACGCTGCCGCCGAGCGGGTTCGTAACCGGCATCTACGCGCGCACCGACATTCAGCGCGGCGTCTACAAGGCGCCGGCCAACGAGGTCGTGCGCGGGCTGACCAAGTTCGAGCTCAATATCAACAAGCCGCGGCAGGATGTCCTCAATCCCGAGGGGATCAACGCGCTCCGCTTCTTCGAAGGGCGCGGCAATCGCGTCTGGGGCGCGCGGACGATGAGCTCGGATCCGGAGTGGAAGTACGTCAACGTCCGGCGGCTGTTCATCTACCTCGAGCACTCGATTGACAAGGGCACACAGTGGGCGGTCTTTGAGCCGAACAACGAGCGCCTGTGGGCCAACATCCGCAGCACAATCGAGGACTTCCTGCTCGTGCAGTGGAAGTCCGGCGCCCTGATGGGCAGCAAACCCGAAGAGGCGTTCTTCGTCCGCTGCGACCGCACGACGATGACCCAGAACGACCTCGACAACGGCCGCTTGATCTGCCTGATCGGCGTGGCGCCGACCTACCCGGCCGAATTTGTGATCTTCCGTATCGGCCAGTGGACCGCGGATGCGAACAGTTAACGGCCGGCAACAGACTGACCGGAGGCATTGATGGCTACGTTTCGGGACAACCCATACGGCTCGTTCAACTTCCTCGTGTCGCTCGGCAGCGCGCAGGGCGACGGATCGGAAGGCACGATCGTGGGCGGCTTCTCGGACGCGTCGGGGCTGGGGTTCGAGGTCAGCTACTCGGACTACCGCAACGGCAACGAGAAGGTGAACACCGTGCGGCACGTGCCGAACACGTTCAAGAACGACGAAGTCACGCTCAAACGCGGCATGGTCGGGTCGCCCGACCTGTTCGCGTGGCTCAAGGGGGTGCGAGACGGCACGGCGGACCCGCGCACGGTCACGATCATGCTGCTCGACGAGGCCCGAACCACGGTCGCGACCTTCAAGTTGCAACGCGCGCAGCCCAAGAAGTGGGTCGGCCCGACGCTCGCCGCCAAGGGTGGGGGCGAAGTGGCGATGGAAGAACTCCATCTGGTTCATGAAGGCATCGAGTACCAGTAGCGGAGTCCTGCGGTGAACGCGTCCACCCTCGTCACGCTCACGCTCGGCGCGCCCGGTCTCTACCAGGTCGCCGACAACCCCATCCGCGCGCTCACGGGCGTGCGGATGGACGTGTGCGCGTTCGTCGGCGTGGCGCCCAGGGGGCCGTCGCGCGATCCGTACTTCGCCAGACCGTGGGCGCCCCAACCGCCGGCCGACGACGGATCGACCGTCCGTCTGGCGACGCCGGTGCCGGTCGAGAGTTGGAACGCCTACACGCGACTGTTCGGCGCGTTCGAGGGCCCCGGCCTGCTGCCGTACGCGGTGGCCTCCTTCTTCGACAACGGCGGGCGCCGCGCCTACATCGTGCGCATCGTCCACCGGTACCGCAAGCCCGACGGAACGGCCGACGAGGCCCAGAACGCGGCCGGATGCGCGCAGGCGCCCTTCGAAGGCCTGACGGCGACCGGTGGCCGCGCGGTCTGGGTCCGCGCGCGCAGCGAGGGCGCGTGGGGCAATGGCCTGCGGGCCAGGCTGTCGCTGTCGGCGCGCACGCTCGGCCTGCCCGCCTCGGCGTTCTTCGTGGATCGGCTTCGCGTGCCCGTGGGGTTTGGCTTGGCGCCGGGTACGACGCTGCGCCTGTGGCTCGGAGGCGGGGCGAAGGCCATCCGGCGCGTCACGACCGTGCTCGACGACTGGAATCCGCTCGACGGCTCGCGACAGACGTGGGCCTGGCTCGACGCGCCAACGGTCTCGCCTGCGGTCGCAGGCGACGTCGTCGAAGCGACGGTCACGATCCTTGATGGCGTGAACCCGGTCGAGACCCATGAGGGCGTCGGGGTGTGTGCGAGTCATCCCCGGTGGCTGGCGTCGGTCCTCGTGAACGACTCCGACCTGCTCTATCCCTGCGACAACCCGTCGCTCCCCGGCGATCCGCTCGCGTCGTGGATCGACGCCGATCTCGGAGTCGATCCCACGCTCCCCAGTTTCGGAACGCGGCTGTTCGAGAAGGGCGCCGATCGCTACGGCGACATCGTGCCGGAGGATTTCTTCGACCCAGAGTGGGTCCTCGGGGACGAGGATCCCGGGTGCGGTGTCCACGCTCTGGTCGACGTCGCCGATCTGTCGCTCGTGGTGGCACCGGACCTGTACTCGCCCGGTCGCCTGCCGCCGGTCGAGATCGTCACCGGCCCCGCCAACTTCGCGGGCTCCGCGTTTGCCGAGTGTGTGGCGCCGGCGCCAGGGCCAGCGCAGGCCGCGCCGCCGGCAGACCTCACAGGGCTCCGCCTCGATCCGCTGCAGCAATTGGACACGATCGCCGCGCTCCAGCGGCGTCTCACCGACCTGGCGGACGACCTGCAGAGCTTCATCGTGCTGCTCGACGTGCCGCCCGGTCTCAGTCAGAAGCAGGCGTTGTCCTGGCGGGCCACGTTCGACACCGCGTACGCGGCGGCGTATCACCCCTGGCTCGATGTGGCCCGGTCCGACGATCGCCGGCGGGCGCTGCTGCGCGTCAATCCCGCCGCTCTCGCAGCGGGCATCATCGCGCAGCGCGAGACAGAGTCTGGCGTGCCGTACGGCCCGGCCAACGTCATCGCGGTCAACGTGGTGGCCGTGGCGGACCGCGTGTCGCCCGCGCGGCACGACGAATTGCACCAGCACGCCATCAACGTCTACCTGCCGGAGCGAGACGGCGTCCGCCTCACCTCGGCGCGCACGCTGTCGCTCGATCCAGCGTGGCGGCAGCTGAACGTGCGGCGCCTGATCACGATGATCCGGCGCGCACTCGCCCTGCAGATGCAGTGGGCCACCTTCGAGCCCAACGGTCCACGGCTGCGCGTGCAGGTCGCACGCATGCTGGAATCCTTCCTCAGACGGCTCTATCACGCCAATGCCTTCACGGGCGCCACGGAGGCCGACGCCTTCTTCGTCACGTGCGACGACACGTTCAACACTCCGCTCGTCCAGCGTGCCGGTGAGCTCATCGCGCTGGTGGGCGTGGCGCCGGCCGAGCCGCTCGAGTTCATCGTGCTCCAACTGGCGCGGTCGGGCGATTCCATCCTGACGCTGGAGGCCAACTGATGGCGGCCGACGGCCTGGCGGGCACGTTCAACTTCCGCATCACGCTCAACCGCAGCGATGGCAGCACCCCGCCGCTCGGCGATGGCGGCTTCCAGGAGTGCTCGGGCCTGCAGATCGAGATGGATGTGCAGGAGATTATCGAGGGCGGACGCAACGACGGCACCGTCCGCCAAGTCGGACGAGGCAAGTACAGCCCGATCGTGCTCAGGCGTGGGATGTTGTTTCCCGATGGCGGCACGGTCGACAACGCGCTGTGGGCCTGGATCCAGAACGTGTTGAGCGGCGTGCGGCCCGTCGCGCGGTACGACGGGGTGATCGAGGTCTTGTCGGGCGACCGGCAGAACACGGTGGCCACCTGGACATTCGACCGCGGCCTGCCGCAGAAGATCGCCGGCCCGCAACTCAACGCCAAGAGCGGCGAAATCGCCATCGAAGAGCTGACCATCGTGCACGAGGGACTGCGCCTCCAGCGCTGAAGGACCATGCCCACTCTCAAGAAGGCCACGCTCCAGGAAATCAAGGCGGACGCCAGCGCCGCCCCGATCGGCGCTGAAATCGAGGTGCAGTTCAACCCGGCCTCCCTCACACTTGAGCTCGCAAACCGGGTCGAGGGCGGCGACACGCGCGGCCGTCAGAACCGCCAGTACCTCGGCAAGACGTCCACAACGCTCAGCTTCGATCTGCACTTCGACACCGCGGACCTCGGCACGCCCGATGCGCCGGTCTCGGTGCGGACGCTGACCGCCCAGGTCGAGCGCTTCGTCCTGCCGAAGGGGGAAGGCAACACCAAGCAGGCGCCGCCGAAGTGCCGGTTCCATTGGGACGAGCTGGTCATCGACGGGATCATCGAATCGGTCTCGATCGACTTCGACCTGTTCGCTTCGAACGGCACGCCCCTGCGCGCGAAGCTGGGCGTGAGCATCAAGGAGCAGGACGCGAAGTACGAGTTGCTCCAATCGGGGCCGGGCGCCAACCAGGCCGCCGGCGCGACCGCCCCTGGGGCGGCGAGCACCGCGCCTGGCCGCGGGGGAGGTCCGCCCGCCGACCGCAGCGCGGACGCGCTCGCCGGCGAATCGGTTGCGGATTTCGCCGCGCGCATGGGACTGGACCCGTCAGCCTGGCGCGGCATCGCCGCGTCGACCAGTCTGGGCGCGTCGAGCTCGCTTTCGCTCCAGGCCGGACGGTCGATCGACTTCAGCTCCGCGTTGTCGGCGGGCGCCGGCGTCAGCACAGCGGTCGGCGTGGACGCGGGGGTGAGCCTCTCGCTCGGCGGAGCCTTCGGCATCGACCCTACCGTGGCGCGCGGCGCCAATGTGGCGGCGACGCCCGCGGCTGCCGGCTTCGCGCTATCGGCATCGGGTGGCCTGGGCGCGGCGATCGAGACCGTCGCGAGCGTGAAGGCCGCCAACGCGGCCAGCGACGCGCGCCGATCGTTTGGCCCGGCCGTGCCGTCGGCGGCGCCCACCGCGCTGCTGGCGGCCGTCCCTTCGCCCTCGAGCACGCCCAGACCGTCGAGGCCAGATCAGACGCGGACGCCGCTCGCGCTGAGCGGCCTGCCAACGCCTGGCGCACAAGCCGCCGCGCCCGCGGCCCCGGCGCCGCCGTTGGCCGACACGCGTGCGTCCTCCTTCGGTTTTGGCGTCCCGCTTCGGCCGCGCGTCTCTGGCGCCGCCGACCTGCGTGCCAGCACGGTCGCGGGACGCGTGCCGCTCCGGCCTCGCGGGCCGGATGCCGGCATCCTGCCCTCGACCGATCCGTCCACGCCGCCCTGGACGCGGCTGCCGCCTGACGCCGTGCAGCGCGCCGCCGATCAGGCCCAGGCCCGCCGCCGTCCCGAGAGGCCGTGCGGGTGCCAGGGGCGCTGTCGCCATGGAGCCGGCTCATGCCCGTAACGATTGGAGAACTGACGACCGAGGTCATCGCCGAAGCCGACACGCCAGCCGGCGACGCCACGGCGCATCCACGGGATCCGAGCGAGACGGCCGGGCTGCGCGCCGAACTGGCCGCGCTGCTCGACCATCGGGTCCGGACGCGGGCGGAAGGGTTCGATGACTGACCTCTTCTCGTCGAAGGCGCCCGTGTTCAAGGTGGACGGCCAGGTGCGCGGCGAGCTCGCGCGCGATGTGTCGTCGCTCGAGATCGACGAGTCCACCGACGGCCTCAAGACGATGGTGCTGCGCCTCATCGCGGAAGGGCCGCGGGATCAGGCGGAGGAAGAACAGCAGCTGTACCTCGACGGGGCCATCGTCGCCTTCGGTAAGGACATCGAAGTGTCCATCGGGCCGAGTGACGACGCCCGCATCATCTTCACCGGCACGATCAGCGCCATCGAAGCCACCTTCAGCGAGGGCGGCGAGCCGCACGTCACCGTCTTTGCCGAAGACAGGCTGATGACGCTGCGCATGACGCGGCACATCAAGACGTGGGAGCACGTGACCGACGCCGACATGGCCACCGCGATCGCGTCGGCCAACGGGTTGAACAGCGATGCCGCGGCGCCGGGCCCCACCTACGACGTCGTTCAACAGTGGAACCAGAGCGACCTGGCGTTCCTGCGCGAGCGCGCGCGACTCATCCAGGCCGAGATCTGGTTCGAGAACGACACCCTCTGCTTCAAGTCCCGCGGCCAGCGGACGGCGACCGCCTTGACGCTCGTCCAGGGTCGCGACCTGCTGCACGTGCGCGTACGGGCGGACCTCGCGCACCAGCGGACGAGGGTCACCACGAGCGGGTACGACGCGAGCGCACGGGACAGCCTCAATGAAGAGGCAGACAGCGACGCCGTGGACGCGGAGATCTCCGGCGGGCGCACGGGACCCGCCGTCCTGCAGCAGGCCTTCGGCCCGCGCGCGTCGTTTCGCGTGCGAGACGTGCCAATCGCCTCGATCGAAGCCAGCGCCTGGGCTCGGGCCGACATGCTCCGGCGCGCCCGCAGCTTCGTCACCGCCCTCGGCACGACCGACGGCTCGCCCAACATGGTGGTCGGCAGCCGGCTGACACTCGATCGGGTCGGCACGCCCTTCAGCGGCGACGGCTACTACGTGGTGCACGTATCGCACACCTACAACCTCACCAGCGGCTACCGCACGCACTTCGAGGCGCAGCGGGCCACGATCAGCGGAGCCTGACATGCGGATCGACGCCTCTAGGCCCGACGGCGACGCCCCGCGCTACTTCGGCGTGTACCCGGCCATTGTCACTGACATCACCAAGGACGGGAACCGCCTGGGCCGGATCGAACTGAAGTTTCCGTGGCTGGGCGACGAAGGGCGGGACGTGCGCGCCCTCGCCACGCTCTGCACGCCGTACGCGGACGACGACCAGGGCTTCGAGATGATTCCGGCAGTGGACTCGCAGGTGATCGTGGGGTTCGAGGCTGGCCAGCTCACGCGGCCCTACATCCTCGGCGCCTGCTGGAACGGTCGCGAACGACTGCCGCAGGATCCGGAACAGGCCAACAACAAGCGGCTGATCAAGTCGCGATCGGGGAGTCTGCTGGAATTCGACGACACCGAGGGTGCCGCCAAGGTGACGGTCTCGATGCAGAGCGGCCACGTCGTCGTCCTCGACGACGGTGCGCAGGAGGTGAGGGTCCAGCACGCGAACGGCTCGCTCGTGAAGATCAACGCGGCGGGCCAGATCACGGTGACGGCCAACGCCACGGTGGAGATCAACGCCTCGGCCGTCAACGTCCATGCCGGTTCGGCCATCTTCGACGGCCTCGTCCAGTGCCAGACCCTGATCACCAACTCGGTCGTGTCGTCGTCGTACACGCCCGGCGCGGGCAACGTGTGGTGAACGCATGACACATCCCCCCGAACGCGACTGGATGATCGTGGCGCCGTGGTGGCAGTGGACGCCTCCCGGCTCGCTGCCCGCGCACGTGCCGGTGACGCCGGAGCCAGCCCGAGGCCGCGTGTCGAAGCCCGTCTTCCAGAAGTACGACTCGCCCCGACTGGTCAACGACTTCATCGCGGATCCCCAGCGCTGCCTGACGTTCGTGACCGACGACCTCGTGCACGCGCTGCAGCCGGCACCGGAACCATCGACGAACAAGGCCGGCAAGTTCTTTCGGCTGTCGGCCGCCGTGCAGCGCGACGGCACGCGCGTGGATCGGCAGTACGTGCCGGACGGCACCGAGACGCGCAAGATCTTCCTCGACACGCACAAACGGTTCTATCTCGTGGTCTGCGACATCCGCTGCGACGCCACGGGCTTCCCGAAGGCGGCGCGCGACAAGATCTGCAAGGCGGGCTTCGTCGTGCGGCGGCGCACCACGACGCCGCCGAGCGAGAGCGTGGCGGAAGTGAAGCCCATCCTGGGCCGCCTCTCGGCCGGCCGCGCGCAGTTGGCGCGCGTGAACCAGCTGACGGATCTCGAACACGCCGCGCGCCAGGCCTCGACGGGCGCGGACGCCGGCGCTCCAGGCGGCGCCTCGATGAGCGACGCGAAGCTGCAGTCGCTGCTGAACGCCCGGACGTCGCTCCGGAATCTGGTGGCCGAGGAAAAGGGCCGGTTCGACGCGTGGGTGAAACGCTTTGGGGTGGTGCCGCAGCTACACGGATGGTTCCCATCCCCGCAGGGCTTCAGCAAGGTGGGGGCCTGGGCACCCGTCGATGAGATGCCCGCCGAGCGTGGCGCCGAGTCCAGCTTCCCGCTCTACCCGCTGATTCCGGACAAGAACGACCCGACCCATGCCGGCCACTTTGGCTCGATCTACTTCGGCGTGCTCCCGACCTCCTCGCACGACACCGACGAGCGCGGGCGGGCCCGCTTCGACGACCAGGAATTCTACGAAGTGCGCTGCTGGGTGCAACGTCACCGCGCGTCGCACGACGCCGATCAGCCGTGCCGGTGCCCGGACGGCCTCTTCTGGAGCCTGCCGACACGGCCGTACAAGCGGGCCTCGCAATTCGACCTGACGGGCACGAGCCATCAGCCGGTCACCATTCAACTGCCCGATCTCAACGTCCTCGCGGCGCAAGCCAAGCCGTCGCTCGGCGTCGGCCTGGCCAAGCCAAAGGGGTCGCTGATGGTCACGGCAGACAAGGGCGGCAAGCCGCAGAACAAGGGGCTGACGGGCGTGCCGGAGATCTGCTTCTTCCCGATCCCGCTCATCACGATCGTCGCCACGTTCGTGTTCGAGCTGTTCCTGCCGGTGGTGATGCTGCTGTTTCAGCTGTGGTGGATGCTCGCCTTGAAATTCTGCATCCCGCCCGAGATCGGCCTGAGCGCGGGCATCACCGCGGAGATTGGATCGAGCGGGAACATCGGCATCAGCGCCGACCTGGACGTGGACGCGACCATCGAGGCGCACATCGACGCCGACGTGCGCGCGCGGCTCGACGCCGCCGTCGGGGTCTCGGGCAGGACGGATCTGTTGGCGCAGTACTCGTCGATTGCCGTGGCCAATGCCGACATCGGCGCCACGGGCGCGGCAGGGTCGGCGGGCGCGGGCGGCGGCGTGCCCGCACACCCGCCGTCGGTGGTCGCCAATCTGGAGTACGAGCCCGAGGTGGTGCACGCATGAGCACGCACGCCTACCTGGGCCGCGGATGGAACTACCCCCTGGCGCCGAACGGCGCTGGCCGGATGGCCTACGCCGCGGGTCCCGACAAAGTGGCGCAGTCCATCTGGATCATCTTGGACACCGACCCGGGAGAGCGGGTGATGCGGCCCATCTTCGGGTGCGGCCTGCGGCGGTATCTGATGGCGCCCAACACGAGCGCCACCCGCGCGTTGATCAAGCACGACGTGGATGTCGCGCTGGCGAACTTCGAGCCGCGCATCGCGGTGACCGACCTGCAGGTAACGCCCGGCGACGACCCGGCGCTCGTGCTCATCCGCCTCGCGTACGTGACCGTCCGCGACAACCGGCCGGGCAACCTCGTGTACCCGTTCTACCTGGAGTAGCGCCCGTGCCCTTGCCAAGCCCGATTCTCGACGACCGGTCGTACCAGCAGCTGCGCGACGAGTTGATCCGACGGATTCCGGTCTACGCGCCGGAATGGACCGACCACAACGCGAGCGACCCTGGGATTGCGCTCATCGAGTTGTTCGCGTTTCTCGGCGAGAACCTGCTGTTCCGGTTCAACCAAATTCCCGATGCGACCAAGCTCGCGTTTCTCAACACGCTCCAGATTCCGCTGCGGCCTGCCGTGCCGGCCCGCGCCATGGTCACGCTGAAGAGCAAAGGCGTCCACGGCCGGGTCCCGGTGCCGCTCGGTACCGAGCTCCGGGCAGGCGCCACCCCGTTCGAGACCGTCACGGAGGTGTCGGTCTGGCCGCTCGAGATCACGACGGTGGGCAAGATCATCGCGGCGGCCCCGACCTCGCCCGATGCGATCGAGTTCACCCAGGCGTCGATCGATGCACGCGGCGGGATTCGGGCGGGTGAGCAGGCCGCGTACTACACGACCGAGACCTTGCCTGACGACCCGTGGGCCACCGGCGCGAAGCCGCTCGACTTCTCGGCCGCAGCCCTGCCGGTCGACTTCGGCAAGTCGGTGGATGGTGCGGTCTGGGTCGCGGTACGCGGCATCGCCGACACCGATCTCACCGCGCTCGGTGGTGGGGTGATCACCCTTGGATTCGTGCCCGACCCGGTGCTGCCGTCCATCGACCAGATCGCACCGTGTCCCGGCGTGCGGCAGAGCGCTGACGCCGGCACGGAGATGCTCTGGGACGCGTCAACCGGCATCCTGGACACCGATGGCCGTCCCACGTACGCCGGCCTGGCGGTCGTCGCCGACACGACCAACGGCCTCTCGGCTCAGGGCACGGTCCGGCTGCAACTGCCGGCGTCGCTGACGACCCTCGGGGTCTTCATGCTGTCGGACGTCGATCGCGCGGGCACCGACACGTTTCCGCCGCAGATTCCGGACGCGCAGCTGGCCGCCAGCGTGATCTTCTGGCTGCGCGGTACCCGCCGCGATCCCTCGCGCCCGCTCGGCAAGATCCTGTTTGTCGGCGTCAACGCCACCGACGTCGTGCAAATGATCAAGGCGCCGCCAGAGTTCGTCGGTGTCGGCACGGCCCAGGCGTCGCAGTCGTACGGGCTGGTGCATCGTCCCGTGATTGCCGGCACGACGCGCATTCAGGTGGAGGAAGCCGCCGGCGATTGGACCGATTGGCAGGCCGTCGACGGGTTCGGGGAGAGCCAGGAAGACTCGTGCCACTACGTGCTCGATCCGGGCGCGGCGACCATCACGTTCGGGAATGGCGTCCGCGGACGGGCCCCGCAGATCGGGCAGCGCATCCGCGCGCTTGAGTACCGGTACGGGGGAGGGCCGGACGGCAACGTCGGCGCGAAGGCCATCGCCAAGGTGGTCGGGGTGGGCAACGTCTCGGTGTCCAACCCGCTGCCTGCGGTCGGCGGCGCGCCGGCCGAGACGATTGCCGAGGGACTCGAGCGTGTGCCGGGCGAGTTCCGGCGGCACGACCGCGCAGTGACCGAGAGCGACTTCAAGGAGCTCGCGCTCGCCACGCCCGGGGCCGGAGTCGGCCGGGCCGATTGCCTCGCGCTGTTCGATCCCCGCACGAAGATTCTGGACGCCGCCGGCGTCGTGAGCGTCGTCGTTTGGCCGCGCGAAGACGTGGCTCATCCCAATGCGCCGCGGCCCGATCGGAATCTCCTGCGCCAGGTGTGTCAGTGGCTCGACCGGCGCCGACTGATCACGACCGAGCTCAACGTCATCCCTCCGACGTACAGGCGGATCGCCGTCGCCGTCGGCCTGCAGGCCAGACCCGGCTATGGCATTGACGCCGTGCGGCGATGGGTCGAACTCGTCGTTCGGCAGTATCTGGCGCCCCTCCCCCCGTACGGGCCTGACGGCGGCGGTTGGCCGCTCGGCCGCGCCGTGTACGGCCCCGAGCTCGAGGCGGCGGCCCTGCAGGTGGAAGGCGTCCAGTTTATCGAGTGCCTGCGACTCGCGGAGTGGAACCAGGCGACCGGGGCGTGGGTGGAAGCGTCGGTCGTGCCCGCGCGCGACAGCGCCGGGGCGTGCTCGCCGCGGGAGACCATCGCGCTCGAGCCGTGGGAGGTTCCCGAGCTGGCCGAAATCACTGTCGTGCAGGGTCCGGCGCTGGCGCCAGGCCAGACGCTGGGCCCGCTGCCGCCGCCGCTCGTACCGATTCCGATTCCGACCATCAAGAGCGAGTGCTGACGATGTCGGATCTGCGACCCTTCGCGCTGGTGCGGACCGGAGACCAATGGGCCCGGTGCTCCTTCGACCGCACCAACCTCGACGTCGAGGCGGGTGTGATCGAATTGGCGTGGACGACGGCCACCACGGACTCGGCCGCGCCAGCCCCCACCATCGGGGCCGGGCTGGCCTTGGACAACGAGTGCCGCGTGTACCACAGTGTGGTGTCCGACAACTCGCTGGAAGTCGGTCGGGTCGATCGCATCTTGTGGAAGGCGACCGATCCGCTAGGACCGGTGGCCAGCCAGCCGTCGCCGAAGCGGCTGTTCCAGGGACAGCCCGACGCCGCGCTCGGAGACTTCAGCGCCGGCGATGTCGAGGCGCCCCTGGTCGAGCCGCGCGGCCTCGCCGTTGACGTGAACGATCGACTCTTCGTCGCCGACACGGGCGCCGACCGGATCCTCGTGTACGACCTGTGGAGCGATCGGCTCCTTCGGCGCGTTGCGCTGCCCCGCGCCAGGCCGACTGACCTGGCTGCCCACGGCACCGGCGTCTTTGCCGTGCTCTCGGGAACGCGGCAACTCGTGCGGCTGACGGCACGCTCGGGCCCGGACCCGGTCGCACTGCCATCCGGTTGCACGACGCCGTCACGGGTCGCGGTTTCGCCCGCCGGGCGCCTGGCGGTGCTCGACAGCGCCGGCACGCTTGACGCCCGCGTGCTCTTTGCCGACGCCACATCCGCGGGTCTTTCGGCCGAGTGGGCCACCGACATTGAGTGGGAGTCCGAGTCCGTCCTCGTCATTGCTCGCCGGCCCGGCGCCGACTTCCTGCGCGTGCAGGTGCACTCGGATCAGGCGCCGGTGCAACTGCCCTCTCTACGCGCCCGTGAGTACGACGGCCTCGGCATCGTCGCCACGCCTGCGACGGCGGCACCGGGGACCGCGTGCACGTGCGGCGTCAGTCGTCGCATCGGCTACTGGACGGGACACGGATTTAGAAACGCGGTGCCCGCCAGGCTGATCTTCAATCGGGTCGGCCGCGTCACGACCTTCCGGCTCGACAGCGGTGCGTATCAGACGGTCTGGGGACGGCTGTTCATCGACGCGTGCATCCCCGCCGGCGCCGACCTTCGAGCCCACTGCCTCGTGCTCGACGAGGCCGATGATGAGACGGCGATGACGCGGGTAGCCCCTGCGAACATTGCCGGCGTGACGGTCGCCCACCCAGATCTGTCGCCGCCCCTGCCACCGGTCGTCGCGGTGCCTGGCCCTGACGAGGTGGGCCAGAGACTGCACCTGCGCGAGAGCGGACGCGAGCTGCCGTGGACGCAACCGGCGGCCGGTGACCGGTTCCGCACGTACGAGGCGCCGATTAACGCGCCCGCGGGCCGCTACCTGTGGATCACCCTCGAGCTGAGCGGTAACACGCGAGTCTCGCCAAAGGTGCAGGGCCTCAGAGCCGAACATCCGGCGCACGACTACCTGGGAAGGCTACCGCGGACGTTTTCCCGCGACCCCCAGGCGGCCTCGTTTCTCCTGCGCTACCTCGCGATGTTCGAAGGCTTCCTCGGCAACATCGAGGCGCGCAGCGTCGAGCGCGACCTGCTGCTCGACCCGTGCTCGGCGCCAGACGAGTGCCTGCCCTGGCTGGCGAGTTTCGTCGGCCTCACGCTCGACGAGCGCTGGGCGATGTCGCCCGCGGCGTGTTGTACCACCCCCGCCGATGCGCGGCGCCGCATCATCAAGGAGGCGACGTGGCTGTTTCGGTACCGCGGCACGGTCCACGGGTTGAAACGCTTCATCGAGCTGTACGTCGGCGTCCCCGTGATCGTGATCGAGCACTTCCGGATGCGTGGCCTCGGGGCCGTCACGCTCGGTGAGGACCCCTCGGTCGAGTCGAGCTCGGTCGTAGGCATGGGCTTCCAGATCGGCGGCGCGGTCGGAAGCGCGGCGCCGACGGCCGCCATGGGCACCATTGGGGATGCGTTCCGGACGCACGCCCATCGCTTCACGGTGATCGTGCCGGCGCCGCTCACGGAGGGACAGCTCGATGTCGTGAAGACCATCATCGACGTGCACCGTCCGGCGCACACGATGTTCGACGTGTGCACGGCGGGCGCGGGCATGCGCGTGGGCCGCGGACTGATGCTGGAGATCTCGTCCAGTGTCGGCCCGACGGGCGCCTTCTCGACCTTCCAGATCGGCGACTCGGTGCTCGGGCGCGGCGCCATCGTGGGGCGGCCGCCAGAGGGCGCGACGGTGGGCTCGGGCCGCCTGGGCCCGAACCTGAGGGTTGGGTAACGCCATGCTGTCCATCGCCATCGACCACGTCACGACTCGCTATCGGCTCCAGCCCGGAGGCAAGCGCCATCAGGCGCGCCTGGCCCGCGTCGTGGACGACGCGCTCCATCGCGTGCTGGAGACCGAGTTGGAGCGTGCAGGCGTCGCCGCGACCGGTCACCTCTGTATTCGCGAGCTCGCGGCCACAGCGAGCCTGCGCCTGCGTGAACCCGACGAGGCACTGGCCGATCGCCTGGGCGCAGCCATCGCCGCTGCCATTGCCATTGCGGCCCACGGCCATGACGGTGCCGAGGATGGCGCGGTCGTCCTGTACGATTCGCGGGCGCAGGCCCTCGCCGATCTGGCGGCTTGCGCCCTGACGGGACGGTTCGAGCGCAGTTGGGCCTGGACGCAATTGGGCCTCTGGCACGTGGACTTCGCGCTGCCGCCCTCGGTGGCCGCGGACCAAGTGGCCCGCGAGCTGACGCGCGAACCAGCCCTCGCCCCGGCTGTGATCGCCCACCTGGCCGCCACGTGTCCGGCGGCCTTCGCCGCGATGATCGCGCACGTGACGCCAGAGCGATGGTCCGAGTTGGCGCGTGCGGCCATCAACGCGTCCGGACGCGCCGCGGACCTGATGGCGCCTGGCGCGCCGCGCAAGTTGGCCGACGCCACGCTGTTGACGATCGCCCGCCTCGTCGCCGAGCAATCGGCGATCGGACGGGAGCTGGCGGCCTCGCGCCGTTCCCTGCCTGCGGCCACGCGCCGGACCATCGCCGCCCTGGCGATCCTCGAGATCGAGCCAGGCATCCTACAGCGGGGCGCCGACCACGCCCGCGCGCTGTTGGCGGCGGTCGAGGTCGCCCTCGCGGAGACCGAGGACCTACAGGCCGCGCACGCGGCAGACCGCCTCGTCGGTCCCCGCCATGGCGACACGCCAGCCGTCGAGCGCCGGCCCGACGGTCTCTGGACACCGCCGAGCGAACCGACGCCACGTGTGGCCAGCGCGATCGCCTCGCCGTCTCTGGCGAGGACCAGCGCCGGCGGTCTGTTGTACCTGATCAATCTGGCCGCACGGATCGGCCTGCCCGACGCGCTGCTGCGCGACGAACGCGTGAGCGGACGCGGCCTTCGCTGGGCGATGCATCAGCTGGCCATGAGCCTGGCGTCGGTCGAAGCCACCGATCCGGCGGCGATGGCGTTCGCCGGCCTGGCGCCGCACGCACGACCGCCGTCCTCGCTCCAGCCGCCGGCGACGGAGGCCGAGCAGGACGCGATGTCCGAGGGCCGTGACGCGCTGGTACAGGCCCTCCGCGTGGCGCTCGGTCGCCCGAGCGACAGCGATACCACGATGCTCGCGTTCGTGTGTCAACGCCGCGCCCACATCACTGCCGATCCGGGCTGGATCGACGTGCACCTGTCGCTCGACGATGTGTCCGTGGAGATTCGGAGCGCGGGCCTCGACCTCGATCCGGGCTGGGTCGCCTGGCTGGGTGTCGTCGTGAGGTTCGTGTATGCCTGAGACCATACACGACACCTCGGCTGCGACGGCGACGGATGCCTCGGCGTGTGCCGCCCACATGGCCCACCAGGTCGCACTCATGGCCGGCCGGCTGGCCGGTCTCATCGAGCGTGCGGCGCCGCCGCAGGGCGGCCCGCTGGTGCAGGGTCTGGGATTCCTGTCCGCGATGCGGGAGGCCGCGCGCAGCCATCCACCGGACCCGACCGGCATGCTGCCGCTTCAGCGTCTGGCGGAGCAGCTGACGCTGACACCCGAGGAGATCGACCTGATCGTGCTCGCGGCAATGGCCGACGAGCACGAGGGCTACGCGAGCGTCCTGCGCACGCTCAACCCCCGAGGCGAGCCGCAGGCGACCGCGGGGTTGGCCGCCCAGATCTGGTGCGACGGCCTCGACCGTCGCGCGTTGCTCCGCCAGACGCTGTGTACCGGTGCGGCCGTGCGCCACGGGATGCTCAGGCTGATAAGCGACGCGCCGTTCTTCGAGCGGACGCTGACGCTCGCCGAAGGACTCTGGCCCGTGCTCTGCGGCATCGACGTCTACCCGACGTCACTGTCGGGGCGCGTCGTTCGGGCGGTCACGACAGGGCTTGAGGTCTGGCTCGAGTCGGCGGAGGCCACGCGCGCCATCCGGGTGCTGCGATTCGCCGACCCGCACGTGATCCTCGTCGTCGGAGAATCCGAAACCATCGCCCGGCACCGGGCCGTCGCGCTGGCGGCCGCGGCAGGGCGTCACGCCGCGGTGTTCGACATCGCCCCGACCGCCGCGCCGGGCGCCAACCGACTCGCGCAGCTGCACACGCTGGCGCGGGGGGCGGTGCCCGTGTTCGAGATCGTCGCGGCCGATGCCGCCGCGCCCGCGCCGATCACACGGCTCGAGTGTATCGCCGGACCGGTCCTCGTCTGCTCGAGGCGCGCGGCCATTGTCGATACGGGAGGGAGCGCACCGGTCACGGTGCTGGACATCCAGCCGCTCGGCGCGACGGCCCGCGAACGCATGTGGCGCGCGACATTGCCCGAACTCGCGGACCAGGCGGAGACGCTCGCCGTTCGCTACGCGGTCGAGCCGGCGGTCGCCGCCGACGTCGTCGCCGATCTGCGAGCCCGATCGGCCGTGACCCACGAGGCCATCGATCTGCCCTCCGTGGCCGACGCCGTGCGGGCGCGCTGCGCGTTGCCGGCCGGCGCCGGCCTGCGTCTGGTTCGCCCCACGGCCACGTGGAGTCAGCTCGTCCTGCGGCCGGACCGCCGGATGCTGCTCCTCGAAGCGCTCAACCGGCTCCTGCACCAGCGTCAGGTGCTCGACACGTGGAAGTTCCTCGACGGGCGGCCCGGCGCGCGTGGTGTGCGTGTGCTCCTCAGCGGCCCCCCGGGCACCGGCAAGACGCTCTCGGCCGAGGTGATGGCGGAGAGTCTCGGCGTGGATCTGCTGACCGTCGATATCTCGCGCCTCGTGTCCAAGTGGATCGGCGAGACCGAGAAGCACCTGGCCCAGGCGTTCGACGCCGCCGAGCGCACGCAGGCCGTCCTGCTGTTCGACGAAGCCGACGCGCTCTTCGGCAAGCGGACGGACGTGTCCGACGCCCACGACCGCTACGCCAATCTCGAGACCGCGTATCTGCTCTCGCGACTCGAGCGATTCGAGGGCCTGGTGATCCTGTCCACCAATCTCAAGCACAACATCGATCCGGCATTCCTGCGGCGCCTCGAGTTCGTCGTCGAACTGGACGAGCCCGGTGTGGCCGAGCGCGAGGCGCTCTGGCGGTGCCATCTCCCGGCGCACGCGCCGGTGGCGAGCGACGTCAGCGTGCAGGAACTGGCGGAGCTCTACCCCATCGTCGGCGGGCTGATTCGCAACGCGTCGGTCGCGGCCGGATTCCTGGCGGCGGCGGCGGGCACGGCCATCGGCCGCCAGCATCTAGTCGGCGCCGTGCGCAGAGAGTACGACAAGTCGGCAAAGGCATTTCCGGGCGCGCCGGCAGGCGTGTCCCT
>Ga0194060_10000469_pt1 | contig 29491 bp, 25 predicted proteins | sample SepL225m_MetaG_FD_163427 | JGI IMG/M metagenome (GOLD analysis project Ga0194060, IMG submission 163427) | Anoxic zone freshwater microbial communities from boreal shield lake in IISD Experimental Lakes Area, Ontario, Canada - Sep2016-L222-5m | ecosystem: Environmental > Aquatic > Freshwater >...
GGCATTAGAACGGCTCGTGATCGCCCGGCTTCCAGATCGCCACCTGCTCGATATCATCGCGACCGTCACTGCGTGGACGACCTGCACGCGCCATCTGGGGCCACCGGCGGGAACCGAACCCAAGCTGGACACACCGACGGCGGCGTATGCGCGGCTGCTCTTCGCCTATGGAACCAACCTGGGGCCAACCCAGGCGGCCCGGCATATGCGCGACGCGATCAGCGCCCGCAGCCTCTCGTATCTGAACCAGCGCCATGTCACCAGCGCCAAACTCCATGCGGCACAGGCCGACATCATCAATGTCTACCACCCGCTCACCCTGCCGCGCCTGTGGGGGCAGGGGCGGAGTGTCGCCGCCGACGGGACGATGCTACCCCTCGTGGACACGAACCCGATGGCGGAGTTCCACTTTCGCTATCGGATGCGCGGCGGGATTGCCTATCACCATGTCGCTGATAACTACATCGCGATCTTCAGCCACTTCATTCCCTGCGGGGTCTGGGAGGCCATCTATATCATTGAGGGCCTGCTCCAAAACCAGTCCGAGCTACGCCCCCGCCGTGTCCACGCCGACACGCAGGGCCAGTCCACGCCAGTCTTCGCGCTGGCCCATCTGCTGGGCATCGAGCTCTTGCCGCGCATCCGTAACGGGAAAGACCTGAACTTCTCCAAGGCTGACCCGACCACGACCTACAAGCACATCGAGTCACGCTTCGGCGGTGCCATCGACTGGGCACTGATCGAGCGGCACTGGCAGGATCTGGTGCAGGTGGTCTTGTCCATTCGCGCAGGGAAGATTACCTCCGAGGCGATCTTACGCCGCTTGGGAAACGAGAGCCGCAAGAACCGGCTGTATCAAGTCTTCCGCGAGCTTGGGCGGGTGATCCGCACGCTCTTCCTGCTCCGCTACATCTCTGATCAGCCCTTGCGGATCGAGATCACGGCGAGCACGAATAAGGTGGAGGCGTACAACGGCTTCTGCGCGTGGCTGAGCTTTGGGAACGCGGGTCTGCTCCACGACCGTGACCCCGAGGAGTCGGAGAAGGCGGTGAAATACACCGACGTGTTGGCCAATGCCGTCATCCTGCATAACGTCTATGATATGACGGCCGTACTCCAGAGCCTGATCGCCGAGGGCGTGGTGGTGCGCCCGGAAGATGTGGCCACCCTCAGCCCCTATATCACGAGCCATATCAAACGCTTTGGTGAGTACACGCTTTCCGAGCGCGCCCCTCCCGACTTTGCGCTGATCGCGGGCTGGGTGTTGTCGACTGATACGCCCAACCAGCCGGACAGTGATCCTTAAATTACACGGAATCGCTTACTTCCTGTTTTTACACGTATCTCGGCTGTACCCCAACCAGGCGCAGATTGATCTGGGCGAACGTATCCCGCACGGTTCGCACCGTGACCACACAGGTGCGGGCGGGCTGGCCGGTGGCGCGGTCGATTGAGTCGACGTAGCCGCTGAAGATCAGCGTCTCGATGTGGCGGGCGCGGTCGGCCTCGAAGACCTCGTGGAGCGTGCGCAGCGTCACCTGGGCGATCACCGAGGCGTAGAGGGCCTTGCGCTGCGTGGCGGGGCGGGGCGCCTCGGTGATCTCGTCCTTCGCCTTGACGTACTTATAGCCAGCGACGGCTGGCACCACCTCAAATGGCGGCATGTCGTACTCCACGACGAGCTGCTTTGACTCGGGGACGTAGGCGACCCTCGCCCGTTGCGGGAAGTCGTCGGGGTAGAGGCTCGACTCCAGAACCAGCGACGAGTAGGTAGCGACGAGGTCGGGCCTCCCGGCGGCGTAGGCGACCTTCATCGCCTCGATCTCGGCGTGCTGGGCAGCGGTCTCGGCCTCGATCTCGGCGACCTGCTGGTCGTACGCCTGGCGCGTGACGGTCAGGCGTGCGGCGCGCTCGGCCTCGCGTGCGGCGTGGGCCACCGTATCCGCATCGAGACGCTTCTGGGCCTCGGTCGCGTGCTGGGCGTGCTTCGCCTTCGCGCCGGGGACGAGCCTCTGGAAGGTCGAGAGCGGCGCGATTGCGTAGGCGGCGGGGGCGGGCGGGGGCTCGACGACCGCCAGCCTGCCTGGGTCGAAGGGGGCAATAGTCGGCTTCCGCTTGAGCGGAGTCCAGGTCGAAGAAATCATCAACGTCGAGGGTGTCGGCGAGGATGCTGCTGAGCGCGGCGACGGTGCGCTCGACCTCATCGGCCTGCATCGCGGCCTGGGCGGCGCGGGACTCGGCGTAGAGGCGAGCCTTCTCCTTCTGGTCGGCGGCGGACGCACGCTCGTAGGCTTTTTGCGCCTGCTCGTAGGCCCTGGCAGCCTGGGCCTGCGCACGCAGGTACGCCTTCTGCCGACGCTCGGCCTCCCGTTGGGCCTGATTAAGCGCGTGGATGATCCCCCCTCGGCGAGCCATGAGATATATCCCCTCTGCGGTATGTGTGGTAAACGCCGACCCCAACATCTGCCTCGTCCTGGCAGCTACATCCTCACACTGACCACCTCATCCAGCTTCGTCCTAAGGTAATCCACGTCCTTACAGACCTCGTAGTGCCAGCGGCCCCACTGGCCCACGTAGTTGACCGCATCGCACCAGCGGCGGGCACCGGCGGCCTTGGCCCGATCCTTCTCATCCTCCTCGCCCTTAATCTCCAGGATAAAGTTCATCTGCGGGCTGGCGGAATCGGCGGGGTCTTTCCCCAGCACGACAATGAAGTCGGGCACGTAGAGATGGTTGGCCTCGGCGAAGCGGTAGGGGACGGTGAAGTCGAGCTTGTAGTTGCGCACGTAGTAGCGCACGTTCGGGTGCGACTCCAACACCTGCGCGGCCCGCTTTTCCCAGCTTGACTCCAGCACCACGTGCGAGACGTGGCTCTTGGTCGTCGGCCACACCTTGCGCGTCGTGGTGAAGACGACATCGGCGGTGCTACCGATGGGCCGGTAGCTGTCGAGGACGGGGAGGATCGGCGGCGTGCCCACGGGCGTCACCGAGCGCAGCGCGGTGCGAACCCGCTCCGCGATCTCGGTCTGGTACTTGGCCAGGGCGACATCCTGAATCTTGGCCTCATCGCTCAGGTCAACCCGGTCTTCGATATAGGTAGTAACAAGGCGCAGCACCTCGGGAAAAAGCTGCTGGCGGTTCGCGTCCTGGTGGAAGTCCTTGACGATCTGCGCCGCGATGCGGAAGGCAGTGCTCTGGAGCCGGTTGGCCCGGTAGAACTGCTCACGATCCTGCTGCACGCTAGGGGCCACCGCCATAACGCCCACCATCTGACCCACGGGTGCGCTGGCCGTTACCTGGGTCGGCTCGGCGGTCGGCGTGACCTTGAGCATCGGCAGGCCCGCGATGTCGGCGGTGACGTGTTCGCGGATGTCGCTGAGGTAGCCGGTGACACGCGGGAAGATGATCGTCATCGGCTCACGGTCGGCCAGCGCCCGCACCGTGCGAACATCGGGCGGCGGCTTCGCCGTGGTCGCCTTGACCTCCTGCACCGGGATGGCCTGGAAGGGAATGCCGTAGACATCGACAAACTCCGGCTGGCTGAGGTCGTCGTAGCTGGAGCGACGAAGTCCGCGCCCAACGACCTGCTCACAGAGCAGCTGCGAGGTGAAGGCCCGCAGACCCAGGATGTGGGTGACGGTCTGGGCGTCCCAGCCCTCGGTCAGCATCCCCACGCTGACCACGCAGCGGATCTGCGCGCCCGATGCGCCGGGCTTGCCCACGGTCGCCAGCACCTCGCGCAGGCGCTCAGCGGCGTCCGTGCGGCTCTCGCCGTCGTTGCGCGACTCGGCCTGCTCCAGCAGGCGCGAGTCAATGCGGATCGTTATCTCGGGCTGGCCGATCTGGTTCTTTAGCTCCGGCATCAGCTTGCCGTCGGCGATATAGCGGTGGATGACGCTGGCCGTCGCCGTGTCGTTACAGACCAGGATAAGCACCGGCGGGGTGGCGCGGCCAGACTCGCCCCAGGTATCGAACGTCTTCTTCCACTCGCTGGCCAGGGTCGCCAGGGCACCCTCGACGCCAATGAGGATCTGCATCAGCGCATCGCCGCCCTGGTCGCCCTTGGTCGTCTTCTTGGGCAGCGTGACCTTGATATGCTCCCACAGGCTGAAGTAGCGCGGGCGCGGGTCGCCGCTGTTGTCATCAATCGGGATGCGCGGCACCTTGACGAGCCCACTCTCAATGGCGTCCACGAGGCCGAAGTCGCTGACGATCCAGTCGAAGGGCGTGCCCTCCTCGCGCCCGCTGCCGCTGATGTAGTAGGGCGTGGCCGAGAGGTCGAGGCAGAGGTTGATACCGCGCACGCGGTGGATGCGGTCGAGGCCGCCGACCCAGACCGTGGCCTCCTTGTTCTCCTCGCTGGCGGCGCTCTCCACGCGCACCTTGCGGCGCACGCCCGTACCCTCGCCGAGCATCTGAAGCAGGGGCGGCTCCTGGTTATACTGGATGCGGTAGGCGTGGTGGGACTCGTCGTTGACCACGAGGAGATTCCCCTTGGGGCCGAGGTCACGCAGCACACGGCTACAGAAAGCCGTATCGCTCTCCAGGCCAAGCTGGACAACGCTGCGGGTACCTGTGTCGTCCTGGGGCTGGAAGAGATGCCAGTTAGTGATGAAGAACCTACCGCGCCCAAGCTGGGGCAACAGCGCCGGGGGCACGAGGTCAAAGCGCTCGTAGTAGTTGTCGCTGCGGCTGGGGATAAGCACCTGAAGCCGCTCTCTGACCGTGAGGTTGGGCGCGACGATCAGCACCGCATCGGAGAACCGCTTGTCCTGGCGGTGCTGCACCTTGTTCAGCACGCTCCATGCGATCAGCATGCCCATCACCGTCGTCTTGCCGCTGCCGGTCGCCATCTTGAGGCAGTAGCGGGTGAACGCCCCGCCATCTTTGGGCACGTCGATGCCGGCCTTGGCGGCGGGCGACGCCTCAACCAGCCAGATCGCCGTCTCAGCGGCCTCGCGCTGGGCGAAGAAGAGGCGGCGCTGGCGGTCGGGGGCGTTCCAGTGGCGCAGCAGCTCGGCGGTGATACGGGTGACACCCTGGTAGCCGCCCTCGCGCCATGCTGTGACCCGTGCCCGGATGGAGGCCACGAGATCGAGCGGGATCACATCCTGCTGGGCGAGGCTGCGCACCTGGGCCTTGTTGCCCCGCACGTAGCTCGCGGGGCGACGGCCACTCTGGAGCTTCGGCGAGTCGCCGCTGAAATCGTAGTACTGCCCCGGCTCGGCGAAGGGGTCGTTGATGATCGGGTTGGCGACGGCGTTGGGGAGGGGCATGGTGGGTTCCTACGATTGGCGGCTACTCTGCGCCAAGGGCTTTCAGTTGGTCAGTCACATTCTGTTTATCACTGGGAGTGGTGTAGAGATCACGCGCCTTGCGAAAGTCAGATATGGCCGCGTCGCGATCATTGCGCTGCTGATAGATCTGTCCACGAGTGTAATAGGCAGCGGCACCCTTCGGGTCGAGGGTGATGGCTTGCGTAAAGTCCGACAGTGCCTTATCCAGTTGACCCTGGTCACGATAGACAAGGCCACGAGTGTAATAGGCAGCGGCACCTTTGGGATCAAGAGTGATGGACTGTGTAAAGTCGTTCAGCGCCTTGTCCAGTTGACCCTGGTCACGATAGACAAGGCCACGGTTGTAGTAGGCGTAGTTATACGTGGGGTTAAGGATAATCGCCTGTGTGAAGTCGTTCAGCGCCTTGTCCAGTTGACCCTGGTCACGATAGACAAGGCCACGGTTGTAGTAGGCGTAGTTATACGTGGGGTTAAGGATAGTCGCCTGTGTGAAGTCGTTCAGCGCCTTGTCCAGTTGACCCTGGTCACGATAGACAAGGCCACGGTTGTAGTAGGCGTAGTTATACGTGGGGTCAAGGATAATCGCCTGTGTGAAGTCGTTCAGCGCCTTGTCCAGTTGACCCTGGTCACGATAGACCCAGCCACGGTCGTTATAGGCAATAGCATACTTGGGGTCGAGGATAATCGCCTGCGTAAAGTTAGCCAGCGATTTTTCTACTTGATTCTGATGATAATAGAGCCAACCAAGGCCGTAATAGGGTTTAGCATACGTGGGGTCGAGGGCAATCGCCTGCGTAAAGTCAGCCAGCGCCTTGTCCAGTTGATTCTGGTTAAGATAGCCCCAGCCACGGTCGTTGTAGTCTCCTGCTGTTGTTGGAGCAAGGGTTGCGCTCGGAGCCACTGGATAAGGGGAGGCGGAAGATAGGGGTTCGCCACTTAATTGCAATGTCTGCGTGAGCACTGGCACACCGGTAGGTACCTCTCTTGGCGGCACTGAGGTTGGTACGCTGGCGGAAGACGGCACGGCTGTCGCTAAGGCTGGCACGCCGGTAGTGAGCAAGCTTTTGAGCGGGGTACTGAAAAAAACCAGTGCAGCGGCGGCGATGACGATCACAGCGACTCGCACGCGCTCAACAGAGAACCCGCGAGGCTGAGGAGCCGTTACCCGTCTATGGGGCGGAGGATCATCGTCAGGCAGATCCTCGACGGCCACGCCGCGTCCCCGCAGGTAGACTTTGATGCGCCGGATCTCGGCGCGTGCGGCGTCGATGTCGGTTACGACTGCGGGAGGTGTATAGACAACACCAAGGGTTGCCTGCTGTTCCAAGAGTACTGCGAGGCGGTTGCGATGAGCAGCGAGGCGATTCTGTTGCTGCTGGAGTTCTTCCATGACCAACCTCGATTAGTCTCAGGGCGTCTTCATCACGATGACCAACCGGCTCCTACATACGAGAGAGGGGTCGTTGATGATCGGGTTGGCGACAGCGTTGGAGAGGAGCATTAGGAGATCTCCTTGTGGATAACGGCATAGATTCGTTGTGCCCGATCCTTCCCAACGCCTTTTACACCGCACAGTTCCTCGACTGATGCCGCAAACACCTTCCCCGGCGTCTTGAAATGGTCAAGAAGCGTCTGTGCCCGCTCACGGCCTATGCCCGGCAATGCCTCTAACAGTTGTGCTTGTTGTAATCGCGGGTCGGCCTCTTTGTTAGCTCGCGCTCGGATCGGGTGTTGCCCTTCCTGTGCCTTCCGAACGAGTGCCGCCAGCATATCAGCCGTATCACCTGCGTTACGTGTGGAGAAAATTGACACGCCGAGGAGCGCAATGCGCGCCATCGCGCCATGCAGTGCCTCGTCAGAGAACGCCAGCTTCCGCTGATGTATATTTCCCTCAATGAGCAAGAAGCAGTGGGTGACGGACATGTCATTCAGCATCCGCTGAAGTTGCGCAAAGAGCCGGTTATCTTTGATGCACGCGATCAGCTCTTGATCAGCCTGTTTGCGCTCGACAAGCCAGGTAGCATGTTCCCCCACAAAGCGATAGTCCCCGGCGTCAAGTTCCCGTAGCTCAACCGTCAAGCCATAGCGATTTTGTAACTGCTCGTGAATCTGACTTCGAGTCTCCCGTGTATCTACGATGATCGTGCCTGCGATCTCACGATGGGGACGGATATCGGCTTTCATCGTATTGTTCTTCTGTTTCACCCGGTTGACCGCAGCCCATGCACGCTTCTGAATCAGATCAGGATCGGTAACGCCCTCACGCCGACATGCTGCCAGCGATGCGATGGCAGCTTCCTTACAAGCGCCATTCAATTTCAGCTTAGAATCATTAAACCCCACAATCCTTAGCATGTCAGAGACAAAGGACACACAATGTTTCCCTTCTCCCCGACCCTTGTAGGTACCCTCAAAGAGCAACCCCGTGTGTTCGCAGCATCGGACATAAAGATCCGGCGGCGGCGCAACCGCCTCTTGTTCTCGCGCTGACTGAAGCCACTCCGAGTAGTAGGTACGAAGCCCCACGGGGAGACTGTCATCGTTGATACATGGCTCCAATGCAGCGATAACAAGCTGCGCGTTGCCGGAAGTAACGGTAAAATCTGGCACACGACACCCCTATGTAGCATCCCATTCGTCGTCGTTAGTGCAAGAGACTTTCGCTCCAGGCAATAACCCCGCACACCAGTGCGAAGCCCAACGCTGCCAGTGCCTTGCGAGGTGCGCGGCGTCCGGCGTAGGTGAATGTGCCGAGCATGAGCAAGAGGCACAGCCACATCACCATCGGTGCGCGGTTCAGTGAGCGGCTACTGATCATCTGGATAAGGAGAGCGTCGATGAGCAGCATTGCCAGAATCATAGCCGTCGTTTTGTTCACCCCTTGCATGTACAACCTCGCGTCAACCTAGACTCACCCATCCGCCTTCCGCAAAATCATGCGCGGGTCGTCTCCTTCGGCCATATTGTCGAACCAGCCCTGAACATCGGCAAACTGCTCGTCAATCGACTGCTCATCGTCTTCCACTTCCCAGCCGTTCTCTTTGGCCCACGTGACGGCTGCGGACTGGAGGATGCGCTTATCCGGTGCGGCCTGCTGCCACATGATCTCGATGTCGTCGGTGATCTCAAAGATTGTCAGGATGTACATGGAATGCTCCCTACGGTAGCTTCAGCTTTACCAGACACGTAGCCAGATGCCTCTGTGTATCTCCAATGATATCGTCGTGCTGCCCCGGCTCGGCGAAGGGGTCGTTGATGATTGGATTGGCGACGGCGTTGGCGAGGGGCATAGCTGCCTCATTGCACAGATCACCGCATCACGAGCGGCAAATAGATTGGTTGCACGACTTCCAGGACGGGCATGGGCATTGGGGTTGTGATAGACATCGGTGCGGTAGGTTGGTAGCTCTTTCCCCACCATATGAGCAGCGCGAGACACATCACACCAACGGCGGTGTCGCGTTCCTTATTGCTCAGGTTCAGCGCATCAAACAGCCACCGAAGCGGGGCGGTGATGATGAGTAAGGCTACCGCAAGCAGGATCGCGGCGATGATTATCTGGAAACTGATGCTGGTGAACATGTCCATGAGCCTACCTCGCGTGTTATTGGGTGCCATCCGCCACACCATCACCCGATGCTATGTTGGGTATGGGAGATGGGCATAGGTTAATCGTCTTGTTGGACTATCTGATCACTATAGTCAGTCAGATAAAGAATCTAGAAGGTCGTGAAATCTACCGCTTCCAGATGCGCTCGCCGAGTGGCCTTTCCAGATTCTTTATCTGACAGTCTATAGTGTGATCATCGCTTGACGAAAGCAATAATGGAAGTGTGCTTTGTAGCGCATCTATGGGAATTGGCACAGGTAGGGTGTCAATGATACTCTTCTGATACACGGTCAGTTTATCCCATCGCTTTTGCCAATGATTCACAAACGTCTCCAAACGCTGTTGCTCGTGTTTGGGAAACCAAGACTCGGAGATGACATACTGCGCCCCTATGCTTGCGACCATCCGAAAACTTGGCTCTTTTATGATGTCCGAATTGAGTAGACGTAAAAAGTCATTCGTATTTCCTGAACGCAAGCATGCCGATGCAATAAGAAAGGCCATCCATTCACGTCTTACTCTTACGCTATCATTGTCATTTGAAGAAGAAATCAAGAGGTCTTCTGTTATCATGGTAATGATAGGCGAAAGTGTCACCGATCCCAAAGACATCTGCGCAAGCGCACTAAAAACGAAGACAAGATTAAAGTGTACGAGACGGATGGGACGTCCATCTATATCTTCTACGTTGACTTCTCGTATTGCAGCACAGAGTACATTCCACGCTTTGAGCATGTCATCAAGAACATGGAGAATAGCTTGTCGCTTTACGTCACGAGGGGCTAAATACGCCCCTTGTAAAAGGTGTCCTAACTGATAGCTACTTCGTAAATATCCTGCTCCTTGGGGATGTGCTGCGGTTTGCATTGCATCAATGTATGCATGGCTGAATGGCCGTAAGCTCGACGCAAAAAAGATTGTTTGTGTCCACCACACGTCATGGGCATGATGTGTTGCCCGCGCTATCGCATCTGGAAGGGTATCAAGTTCTTTGCCTGCGAAAAAATCCTTGAATGAACGATGCTTGAACTCATACTCATCATCCTCATTGAGAAAAAGTAATTCTGAACGAGCGACTACTTCTTGACAGAAGGCGTCAGGATGCACATGTAATCCGCGCTCATGGGCGGTTGTTGTTAATAACCTAGACAACACATCTTGTGCAATTCCTAGTCTCTCCTGGTCATGCATATGCCAGCCCACTTTTTGAAGGAGGAACTCCTTCACACGCCACTCGAACTGAAGCGAAATCTCCTTACTAATATCCCAACGACCAAGAGCTAATTCAACATATTTTTGAAAGAGTTCCGTGAGATTGGCTGGCATTTCTTTGTTGCCTTGTTCATAGAGTGCTGAAACCAGAACAAGTGTCAACGGCGTTGTCGGCAACCCTTGGAGTGCAAGCGGGCTTTGGAGCAATTGCATCATTTTTGCAGTAAATTGACTATCATTACCATACCAATTTTGCACAAACTTCACCATCTGCGTAGGTGTAAGATTGCGTAGTTCAAGCATCCGAAATCCAGGGACGGCATCTAGTCTTTGGACACTTTCAATAAAGCGAGATGAAAGAATAATCCGTGTCTTTTTATGCGTTTTTTTGAATTGCTCAATCACTTGAAGTGCTTGCAATACACTTTCATTCGACTTCAATTCATCAACGCTATCTAACAAAAGGACAACAGAGCCATTATCGAAGTCTAAGATACGATTATTATCTTGTTCAATATGTACAAAGCGTAAAAATTCAGATGAAGCCGCTGCTTCTATGCTATGAGGTAACGAAAAATTTATCTTCTTAATCGGAATGAATACAGGAATAGGCGACTTTTGTGACTTTTGCTCGTTTTGCATGATGATGTTACGCAGCAATTGCCGCAATAACGTTGTCTTTCCTGAGCCAAATTCACCAAGGATTATCATGTCGTCATGTGCATGTACAATGTCTTCAAAGCTGTACTCACGACTTTGCGTTTGAAGCTTTGGTCGTACATTGTTTCTTCGTCGTCCATCAAATTCGACGAGCGTCGGTGGGACAAATAAGGTAGGAAGCATGCGATGTTCGGCTGCGCCTCCTAATGTGCGTAACTCCTCCAAGCGAGCATAATGGTCTTTCGCTGCGGCATAGTACTCTGCGATGTATGGGTCGCGTACCGTGAAGAATGCGGGATAGTGTTTATCAAGTAGCTCTATCGTCTTCTGCCCATCAAAAAAGCGAATGTTTCGGTATTTTCCTGCGGACTCAATGATTCTGTTCTCTGCATTATTCGCAATGTTGCCAGATGTCCACACAATAACTTCGTAGATAGAGAGCCTTTGTTGCTGCTCGGCATCTATCAACGGCATATCAAATGCCATGTTTACTTGATCAAGCACGGTACTGAGGGTTTGCTTTCCAGATGCAGAACCAGCAATAGGGCCAACTTTTGCTACGACGGCACCAAAAACGTCTCCTAATGGATTCGAGCTGCGATAGGTAATATCTTTCCCATACTCTTGTGTCCCATGACGTTCTCGTACCTGCGAAAACCCCATCTTCGTCAAGAGCGGAATGATGACTTCGGTACGAAACGCATCTTCTTTGAGAGTCTGGAGGAGTTTGTATTTTTCTGAATGCGGGGCCATTGTGTGATACTCCTGAAACGTATTGCGTAACGACATCATTACGTCTATCGAACACGTCCTACGCCACCCTGATCACCGTCATCACCTCATTCCCGCGCATATCGATCACCTTCACCGCGCACTGCTTGTGCTTGCCCGCCTTGAACGGCAGCGAGGTGGTGCGCTGGAGCGCCGCGAACTGGTCGGGGTCGATGCTGCCTTTGAGCGCCTTCGCAATCTTCTCCCAGGGGTTCGGCGTCTGCGCCGGGAAGTACGCCTGGCGCACCAGGAACGTCGCCCCGTCGTAGTCGGTGTCGATGAACCAGGCCGCGATCTGCTCAGCGCTGCTGGCGTCGAACTCGCCGGTGTTGGGGTCGTAGATGTCCACGCCCTTCACCGTGACGGTGTAGCCGTCGGGGCCGGGCGGGCTGATCTGGACATCGGGCTTGCCGAAGACGCTGAAGACCTGGCTGGCTTTGCTCGTCTTGAGGAGGTTGCCCATTAGTAAATCGGCATTGATGGCAACGCCCAGCACCGGCGGGCGCAGGGTGGCCTTCTGCATCAGACCGTGGGCCTGGTCGTCGAACACGAATGCGGCGGCGATTAGAGAGTCGTAGCTGCCCCTCGCCTCGTTGAGCGCATCCTGAAGCTGGACACTTGTGAGGGGACCATACTGTGGGCCAAAGACGACGGCGGCATGCACGGTCTTTCCGGCCTGGTCGTAGTCAGCCTCGGCGTGTAGTGTACCGCCGACGAGCGGCGAGATCCTGGTGATCACCATGTGCTGGCCACGTACCGTCAGACCGCCACGGCGCAGCGCTTCGATCATACGGTCAAGGTATCCGCCTGCGGCATCGGCTGCGGCTGGCGCGGCGGTATCCACACTGTCGGGGTCGAGCAGCGGGGGTTGCACCGCCTCGACGGTGAAGGGGCCAGCAACACGCACGGCGCTGCGGTCGATCTCGGGCTGGTCGTAGAGGGTTTCGGTCTCGGCACTGCGGGCAATTGAGGCGTCGATCTCGCGTTGCCGTTCGCGGCGCAGTTGCCACCACTCGGCATGAAGTTTTACGACCTCTTTCTGCCACGCCGTAGACACTTCGCGGGGAATCTGCCATTCCTCCCATGACTGGCTAAGTAGCTGGTTGAATTGAGCGCGGATCGGCTCCATTTGCTCCTGATAGCGGGCATGGATGACATCGATCTGATCGTTGTTGGCAATTGTTCTTGGCGTAATATGCGGTACAGTTCGATATACAAACGCTCCCCGTACTCCATCGTCCGGCTGAGCAAGTTTGTAGTAAAGAAATGTTGCAGTCATTAGTCGCTGGCGAGCGAGAGCCAAAGCAACCCGTGATGTATCACAAGTAATCCAGCGCCGCCCCCATTGCTCAGCAACATAGGCTGTACTCCCACTTCCACATGTTGGATCGAAGATTAAATCTCCTGGGTCTGTTGTCATTAAAAGACACCGCTCAATGAACTTAGTTGCTGTTTGGACTACATAGATTTGACCTGTAGCTCCAGGTTTATCAGTCCAGCCGTTATCATACTGACCAACAGGGAAGTCTTTGTAATAAGACTTTAGATATGGAGTATTTCCGATCAAAAACAGCCGTTGGGCACGAACAAGTCGATCCATTCCCTCTTTGTGTGTAACCCAACTCTTCCCACCAAAGGGCTTACATTGAACTCCGAAAAGAGTAAAATCATAGGTACAACTAGGTGTATACCCGGAAGAGTTAAGCGCTCTTCTTCGATAAATATTATCCCAGTTCTGAAACTTCAAGAAATCATCATCAGATACTCTCTTTGAGTTAACTGAAGAAGTATCCGAGTCAATAAGGCGATACTCTTTGTCATCAAGAAGATCGCGCTCTTGATATAAGTCCCGATACTTCATTTGAGACTTATCTTTTGCGTACCATATCAAAAAATCATATGCTTTTGGTAGTCCAGACTGACCAAGAGGGTCAGATGTTTTGAAAGAAATAAGGTTGTTGAAATTCTCTCCCCCAAACACCTCATCCATCACCGCTCTGATGCGATGCACATTCTCATCGCTAATCTGCACAAAGATGCTGCCCGTCTCACTCAGCATCTCGCGCATCAGCAGCAGCCGGTCACGGATGTAGGTCAGGTAGGAGTGAATGCCTAGCTCCCAGGTATCGCGGAAGGCGCGGATCTGCTCCGGCTCGCGGGTCAGGTCGCCGTCCGCGCCGTCTTTCACATCGCGCTTGTTGGTGAAGGGCTGGAAGTTGGAGCCGTACTTGATGCCGTAGGGCGGGTCAAAGTAGACACACTGCACCTTGCCCGCCATCAGCTCGCGCTCCAGCAGGGAGTTCATCACCAGCAGCGAGTCGCCAAGCACCAGGCGGTTGGCCCAGGGCTGGGGGTGCTGGTAGAACTCGACGGCCTGGTTCAGATCGAACTCGGGGTCGGCGAAGAGGCTGGCCTGCACGGGGCCGGTGCGGATACTCGCGATGATCGCGGCGGGGGCCACGCGCTCGTGGATATGCAGCGGCACCGTCTCCACATCGAAGGTCAGGTGTTCAGCCTTGCCCGCCCATTGGAGTTGCGGATCGAGGCGGGGGTCGTACGCATAGCGTTTCCTGCCAGGGGACACCGGATTCATATCTGCAATCCCAGCGGGCGGGTTATTGATCCGCGTCTCATCGTGGCGATAGTCAGCGGCGTTGGTCGGCGTGGTGGCGGGGCGCTTACGAGGGGGCATGGACGGCTCCGCATTCGATGAAAGGCTTGGGGCAAACTGAGCCTGAGTATAGCACAGCCGTCTACGTTTTTGGGCCTTTGTAGTTCCGCGCATCCAATGGTATCTCCAGTATGTCACTGACATCGGTAGAACCCTTGATTACATCAATGGGTAAATTCGAGCTTAGGAATCGCATAGAATTTTTGAGATGAAAACGCACGAATCATTGATTCCAATGCAGCTTGACCTTGACATACTGGTCGATGAGGTGAAAGGGGTAGGGGTAGACCGTGTACTGTTCAGGACGTACGAAAAGAACTCCAAGGGTGTTTAGGAACAGTTCGATAGGAAAGCGATCATGCCCGGTATAGGTGTGGAACCGCCGAATAAGGTGGGCGCGTGGTTGGTCGAACTTGATCTGGTTTGGACTGCCGACCATAAAGCGGCCATCGGGGTTCACCCATATGCCGTGGTAGTACTGCACATCGGTGGCCTTGTCGCTCAGGAACATGCCGTGGCGCTGATAGAGCCTTTTCAGTCGGGGGCGTACACGGGAAGATTCATCGGTCTCTTCCGGGCCTAGTGAACCCTTCCCTTCTGGAAAAAGGATTGTATCAAGGCGGATGCCGTTCTCGCCGCTGGTCAGGGCATTGAAACTGATGCGGCGATGGTGTGTTCCCAGTTCATCAAGGAAGGCGTCAATTTGGATGAGTTGGTCATAGAACGCTGCCGATGCATGGAGCCGATCTGGGGACTCAACCTTGGAGGAGCCAGAAGGTGTCGTGCCGACAAGTCGCGCAAGCGGCACCATGTGCTGTGTTCGTAGGACATCATAGTGCGGGGCAAGCTTTAAATCTGTGATCAGGAGCGGCTCCTCAACTGCCGCCTGCCGAACACCAATGCGGTCATATTCGTAGAGGACATGCTCCTGGCAGTCTTCAATCTCTATAACTTGGCCCTGTCCAAGGATGAAGTGGTAGGGCGTCTTCACCTCGTCTTCAGCCTTGTCGATCCGATTTTTGGCCCGCCAAGGGTTAAGCACATCCAGTGTCCAATCGAGGCCGAGGCCCGCAAGCAGTGTATCGCGGCGCTCCTTGTCACTCGGTGATCGCAGGTCGAGGAATGTTGCGTACCCCTCCTGAAAGAAGAGGAGCACCGGGTAGGAGACCCCTTTGTAGGTCTGGCGGCGAGCAAAAAAGTAGGACTGGAGCGAGGCGGTGTCCGCTCTGGTCGGCGTCATGAACGGGATCTGTTCGGCCACAGGGGTATGGTTGAGGATGAGATCCTTGATGACGAGTTGGTTGAGGCACACCTGAAAGCGGAGCAGGAAGCCGTTGGGCTTGCCGAAATCGCAGAGGGGGTATGAGAGATACGCCTCTCGCGAAGGCATTGTCTCTGCATCGTTGGGGTTCACGCAGATCGATTGCTTGGGCCAGTCGGCGGTCTCCGAGGTTCGGTAGAGATCCTGGTATGGGTCACGCTCGCCTGCAAGAATACCCCCCGCATCGAACGCATCAGCCGTCACGTCCTGGATAATCAAGGTTGGTCGCTGGTTTGCCTGAAGCATGTCGGCGATGGGTGCGAAGACGAAGCGTGGGAACGTCTCGGTCAACCCTGCGAGGTAAGCGGCATACGGGACATCGTGTTGATTCAGGCGCTGGTCGAGCAGGCAGATGACGGTACCGGCAGGTATGCGAAGGCTCATCTGTTTCTTGTCGGCACGATGTTGGGTAAATTCGCGGTACTCCTGCGTTGCGTCAATGCCAAACCGAGCGAGGTAATTGATGAACGCGGTAATGAAGCTGGAGAGCAGGTAGCCTCGGGTCTGCTTGTAGTTGCGCTGGGCGTGGTAGTCTAGGGTGGGTCTGCTGTTTTGCTCGCGGTAGATACGGAAGATGGGATGAGGACAGTCGCGCACCTGATTGGAGGGGACGACGCTTAACAGGTTCAGCCCGTCCTTTGGTGAGAGCCGTTGGACATACTCCCATGTGGTGATCTGGTGGTTATTGAGCGCAGATGGATCATCGACTCGGATAAAGCGGGTAGCCCGCCCAAGGAGGCGGTAGACCTGGGAGCCTTCGTGCGTGTTGTTCTCCTTGGCACCTTTGATCTCAATCTCTAGTCCAATGAAACGATTGGTGCCGGATTGTGCGAGCAGAAAGTGCTTGCCTTGGCTCGTGAATCGCGTACTTTCCTCTTCGCCAAAGTACTGCGCCTGTAGGAGCTTGAGCGTTAGGTGATGTGGAATATCCTGGAACGAGACGGTTCGCTGTGGGAGTTGCGCACTATCTAACAGCCGCAGTTCAAGTTGGCACACCGAGTCGGTACCCTTATACAGCACATAGACTGCGTAGTCTGAGGAGCCAAGCCGATCATGCGTGTAGAAGTAGTAGGGCTGCCGAAGCTGTGATCGTATTTCGATATGAATTTGCTCAAATGCTTTCGCTGCCTTTCTTTCCATGAGGAACTTCAGCCGCGCAGGGAGATCGTAGCGAATGAGCGTGAAGTGAGCATCGAGCGGTTGTGGGTCGATGGGGGCGTTGACTACGAAGGTGGTAGTACGCATCAGAGTCATTTTGTCTAGGCTCCTTCGGAGAGGCTGAGCAGGGGGCGCAGTTCGTCAAGCAGTCCCTGGAAGTTGTCCGTGTAGGTGTCCGGCTGTTGGCTGTTCAGCATGCCTTGGACGATGATGATCTGGGCGTCGGCGGCTGTGGCGACGAACTGTCCATCGGCACTAAGGTAGCGTCGTGCCCGGTCGTTCGGGCTCGCAAGGTTGAGGTAGATCAGCTTGCATGGGTTGCCTTCGCCCCGATGGTGGGCCTTGATGCACGCGAGCTTTGCCTTCGCATTGTGCATGAAGTTATCTTCGTTCAACTTCGGTAGCCAGTCTGCGTCGGCAGGCGACATCTGGAAGCTATCCAATGTTCGCTCGCTGTAGTACTTCGCATCGATGTACCACGGTCGCCCGGTGATACGGAGATCCGCAATCTCAAACAGTGCGTCGGGCGGCGTCTCTAGGGAGATGTGCTCATGCTGGAGCAGGGCGAAGACGGCTGTCTCCCCAAGCGCCCCCGTGAGGATGGCTTGGTAGCAGTAGGGCGTGAGGAAGGTCTGGGCGAGGCTGGTCACCCCAAGTTCATATCCGCGTTTGGCAAAGAAGCGCTCGATGATCGGGTTGTGGCGCAACCGGCGATAGACGCCATCTAGTTTCCATTGTCGACACCCGAGCGGGGCGGCATCCTTACGGTGGATGGTGCGGTTGTCGTCAAGGTAGATCGTCCCCTGGTACGCGTAGCTGGTTTGGAACAGGCAGTGGTAGTGCTTAAGCACGGGGGCATGTAAGTCGAGCCGGAGGACGGCCTCGCGCAGCTTGATCCACTCTTCCTTTGCCCCGCTGTCCTGACCCTGGCGGAAGCGCTCCAGGCGGTTGACGAGCTTGTCAAGAGCCTCGCGGCACCGGGTATTGATTGCTTCCAACCGTTCGTCGCACGTCCGTTCAATGATTTCCGCTTGTCGCTGCTCAGCATGGTGGATGGATGCCCAGACGCACTGGAGGTTGGGCGAGTTGAGATTCTGGCGACTTTCGAACACGTCTGCGTAGGCGGAGCCGGTACAGAACGTCGCGAGGTCGTCATAGACCTCGCGACTGCAGCGTAGCAGTTGGTTCGGCATCTTCACCCATGCCCGCTCGACGCGTCCGAGGGCCTGGATATAGGTGGCGATCCGGTTCAGGAGTGCGTCGCGGGCTGTGCTGACGTTATCGCGATACTCCTGGCTAAGGCCGGAGTATCGGATGTTAGCGAGGTAACGGCGGAAACGTTCGGGACTGAGCAGCTTGCCCTCAAAGAGCTTGGCCAGGTACCAAAAGTTCTGCTTGATCGTCGCCGTCTGTTCGGTAGCGCTCTGCTCCGCGCTGACTGGGCCAAAGTAGAAGTAGGGTGCCTCCATGAGATGGACGTGGGTGAAATCGGTCTGGTGTGTCTCGTCGGGTGTGGGGCGATACTGTAGGTTGACCCCGTTGCCCGCTGAGGGGTAGGTGGTCACGATCAGCACCGGTAGCCCTTCCCAGAAGAGTTCGGCGTAATGCTGTGCGACTACCTCGTTGGCATTGATCGTCTGGCCCTGTCGGGCGTCATAAAACAGGATGAGGAAGCATTGGCCGGCGAACACTACCTCGTAGGCGTCAATGCGTCCCGGGCTGGGTTGCGGGCGTGGACGCACCTCGAAGCCGCTGTTGCGCTGAGACCGTCGCGTCAATAGTGCCCGGATCTGCCGGAATGAGTTGAAGAAGAGCAGGTGCGTGTCGGGTACCCCCGCGCTCAAGGGGCCGCGTTTGATGATCCACTGTAGGGTGGCAAAGAACGCGGTGGCTCGCCCGCGCCGATAGCCGCCGTCGTCATCGCCACCAAACTCTTCATCGGCGGCGACGGCGTCAATGAACTGGCGCAACTGATGCCCTTGTGGCTCGCGCTCGTCGAGATCTTCTGCGACGGCGACCGCCACTTGGTTGGCGCGGATGGCCTGCTTCGCCGTGTTGAGTTCAGCGATGATTGCGTGATCTGCATTGTCCACGGGGATAAAGGTGAAGCCCTCCTGTTGGCGGAGCCACTCCTCGCTGAAGCTGCGGACACACCGGGGGATGTCGGCTGTGGCCGAGAGGCCGAAAACTAAGTTGTGGGTGGCGAGGGAGAAGATGAGTTTCTCCGGAGTCGTATTGATGGAAAAGTGGCGAAATGATACCTCGTCGCGATCCGAGGTCTGTTGGAGGTCATGGATCTCATAGAGGTTGTAGCCGTTGTCGAGGAGTCGACCGAACTGTGTAGCCTGGGTCGGATAGCGTGGCGGCACCTGCCGGATACGGCCCATGCCGGTAGCGAAAATGGTGTGAGCGTAGCATTGGTTAAGCATCTCTCGGTAGAGGATTGGCTTTCTCAGCTCCAGGTCTTTGAAGAGATAGAGAATACGGCGCATCGCGGCTGTCACTGCCTGAAAGAGCGCGAATGCCGACAGGCCCTGCTCGTTGTCTGCTAGGTCATCGCGAGGAACGACAGCGAATGATCGCTCGGTCTGCCGAAGGTAGAGGGGTCGGTTGGTCACCGTTCGCGTGGTCTGGAAGATGGCATGACCCTTGATCTGCGGGGAGCTACAGGTGAACTGGTTGATAGCGGGGAAGTTGAGGTCACGCTTGTGCAGGGCATCGATTTCGGCGATGATTTGCTCGATGCGCTTACGGACGTCGGAGTCCTCTGTTGGGTAACTGTGCAGCGGCAGCTTGTGCCGGGTCATCGCTTGGTAAAAGTTCTCAACGAAAGCGAAGGGCGCTTCGATTTCGGCATCGTTACAGATGAGATCAATGAGATTGCTCTCCAGGAAGTCGAACTCGTCTAGGAAGACCACGTAGCCCCCGTCAGCCTCTTTGAGTTGAGAGAGGTTGACCATTTTCCGACCGTCAAAGAAGCCATGAAAAAGCTTGTGGAGGGTCACCAGAAGCACGGGCTTCCTCGCTTCGCGGAATTCGATGTAGGGGAGGAGGTGGCGGATGGCCGGGTGCGCGGTGAGGTCACGATGGATCCGGGGGCGTTCCTCCCCTGTTGCACCACGCGCCGTTTCGCGTAGGAGCCGCTGGAGGCTGTGCATCAGGACGCGGGCGCATCTCTCCACCATCTCGGCCACCGTGGGGCGGTGAGCGAGGGATTGCAACTCCTCAATCTGTGTGATCGCCCGTCGGATGGCTGTTACCCCTAAATCTCCATCGCTTGCCCGTTCGATGGTCGCCAACGGCGTGGCGAGTGCGGGTCGGTGCAGCAGATCGTCGAGACCAGCCCGTAGATGAGGTTGCTGGAGCAGTTGCATGACGAGATCAGCGTCACGCTGGAGATGCACGAAGGGGATGCTTTCGTGCGTGAGTTTGGTCGCCATTTCGGTGAGGAGATGGACACGGTTAGCGACATAGAGGAATTGGTGTCCACTCATACCAGTCGCAACTACGCCGGGGATAGCGCTTGTCTTTCCGTTGCCAGTCCCGCCCGGTACATTCTTGAACCCTACCTTGTGCTGTTGAATGGTGCGCGTGTAGAACTCGGTGTAGCGAAGAGGGCCGCTCATGCGATCTCCTAACCTTGTCGGCTGCCGTTTGCTTGCTCATGGCATACCATCGGGACAACAACGGTTACAATGCTTCTGAGAAGCCTTGAATTTACTAGAAAATCACGGTACCTGTAGGCTCATTTCTCGGATCGATTCAGCCCCTTACCTCAGCCGCCCCCTTGGGTATGATGCGTTTGCCCTGTATGATGTGCCGATCCTGTTGACAAGTCTAGAATAAACTGATACAGTTGTCAACTGGTACTGGTATTTAAGCGCTAGAAGGCCCGCTATGGTCATCGGACGCCGACTCAAGCAGATGCGCCTCGCTCGCGGGATGTCCCTCGACGCGCTTGCGGCGGCCCTTGGCGGTGCAATTACCAAGCAGGGGCTCTCCAAGTATGAACTGGGTAAGTCCGAGCCCTCGCCGCGCATTCTTGTGTTGCTCGCGGCAGCCTTGGGGGTAAAGGCGATGGACCTCGCCGTCCCACCTGATGTGGAAGTCTCATTCATCGGCTATCGTCGGCGAGCCTCGTTGCCGAAACGTGAGCAAGAGCGTGTCGAGAGCCAGATCGCCGAAGCCCTCGAACGGCGTGTGCAACTCCAGGATCGCCTCCAGCTTCGTCACACTATCGATCTTGCTGTGAAGAGCATCGCTATCGCCCGTGTTGAGGATGCCGAAGAAGCGTCCGCCCAAGTTCGCGCCCAGTGGAAGCTCGGGACTGCGCCCCTGGCAAGTGTCACAGCTACGCTGGAAGATCACTTTGTCCATGTGTTGGAGATCGACGCTGACGAGCGTTTCGACGGCATCTCTGCCGTCGTCCGTATGCGCGACGGGCATGTAGCGGCTGCTGCGGTCGTCAGTGACGAGAAGGTGGTGGGCGAGCGCCAGCGCCTCAACCTGGCCCACGAGCTTGGGCACCTCGTTCTTGACATCTCTGCTCTCGCAGACACCCAGGTGGAGCTAGCCGCTTTTCGCTTCGGCGCGGCCCTGCTTGCCCCAGCGGCCTTGATCCGCCAAGAAGTAGGGACAACGCGTAGCTCCATCTCGGCCAACGAGTTGCTTCTGCTCAAACAGCGCTTCGGTATGAGCATCCAGGCCCTCGTGCGTCGGTTACGCGATCTCGAGATCATCACCGCTTCCTACTATAAGCAGTGGTGTATTGACATCAATCGCATGGGCTGGCGGCGCGAGGAGCCAGGCCGGCTCCCACGCGAGGAGTCTACATGGTTGCGCCGCCATGTGCTGCGCGGTCTGGCCGAGGAGTTGATCAGTACCGAGGAGGCATCGGCCTTGGTTCCTGGTCTTGCCAAGGCGACGCCATCGCTCAGCCTCCTCCAGCGTCGATCTTTCCTCGCATTGCCGTTGGAGGAGCGTCGGCGCATCATGGCCGAGCAGGCCGCACAGATGGCCTTAGACTACGTACCAGACTCTAATTGGCAGGACTTCTCGGATGACATTGTTGACGATGCCCCCGACGAGTAGCACGCCATGCCGCAGTGAGATCTGGCTGGTGGCAGTTGACTCGCCGAGAGGCGCTGAGATTCCGAAGACGCGCCCCGCCGTAGTGGTGAGCGCCGATGCCATCGGCATACCTCCAATCAAGCTGATCGTTCCGTTAATGGGGTGGCACCCATCCTGTGAGGGGAAACTCTGGCTGGTGTCCGTCGATCTGCGATTCGGGACGGGCATCGATAAGCGATGTACCGCCGATGTGTTCCAGATCCGATCCGTCGGACTGGAGCGTTTCGTCACCCGTATCGGACGTATGCCTGCGGACATTATGGAGGAAATCGCCGCAGCGATTACGGCAGTTGTTGAGTACCAATACCGGTAAAGTTGTCGGCTGTAGTGCTTTTGCAATGTCACAGTTGAAGGGGTGTATCCATGTCAGTAGCGACCTTCCCTCTCATCAAGTCTCATCAAGATTGGAACACGAGGTTTGATCGTTGGGCAAAGGGACCCTCCATGACCGAAACGGGGCTCTCCAGGATTTTCCGAAGTAAAACATTTGTACGATGGTGTATTTGGCTTCCTAATGCGATAGAGCCGCTTTAAGTGTACACGTATTTGCGTCGAAACCGTGTAAAATACCAGGAAATCCTGGAGAGCCGTAGTTGTCGTCGCAGTTCTGCGCTGCTCCATGTTCGCTAGGTGTTCGATGGCGAGTACTAATGGGTTCAATGGTCATTTGTGATGCTAGACCGAAATCCTATCGACGGAGGTTAGAATGCCGCCACTTCAGAAGCCGGGGCAGACCCCTGCAAGGCCCGGTGAGTATGTAGAGCGTGGACCGCGCGGTGGACGAGTCCCGAATCCTCGTGAGGTTACGATTGAGCCGGGCGATAGACCGCTACCGCCAACGCAGAAGCCGGGGCGCACATGGGAGCGTGAGGGGCCACCGAAGTCATAGAGAGGCTCGTCGGAAGTGTGGAGATGGTGTGCTGTCTCCACACTCTTTAGGATTTACGCAGGTGACCAATGTGGGCCATGTTATGCTGAACGAACGGCTTGTGCCGAGATGCTGAGTGCAGCGAAGCATGACATGGGCCTGCAACTGCGTAAGTCCTACCGGGTATGCCCTAGCAGGCCCCGCTCAGCCGTTACAGCGCCTTCACCGATCAAAGGTCTGCCCGTCCGTTGAGGCGAGGTAGGCCCAGTGCTGGTACGGCAGGCGCAGGACGACTCGATCCACCGGTGCCTGGCGCATCGCCGCTAGGCGGCAGAGGATCGAGACGCCGTCCTGCACGCGCAGGCAGGTGCCGTCGGGCGAGTTGAAGAATGGCTCGCCACCTTGGCGCCAGACCAGCACGGTGTCACCCTGCGGCAGCGCCCCGATGGGCTGAATGCTGTAGAGGCCGAGCTGGGTATACAGCAGTAACAGCAGGGCGGCGACAAACAGCGGGGCAAGCCAGCGTCGGCGGCGGGGCGCGGTGGCGGGCGTTGTCGTGGGCAGGGGGGTGTCGCTCATCAGGCTTCTCCCAGCGCAATATTTGGTCGTCTCCTCCAGTGTATGGAGGAGGGCGTGCGCAAATGCGCCTGGTGGCAAGCTGGTTCTATCCGTACTTTGAGTCTAGGTCACGGAATAGCAGCCGTAGTGGAACGGTGACCATGTCCTACGCTTGGCTTCTTACCGATGCAAACGCACCGATTACCACACCGCTGCCTCCCTCGCCAGCGCCGCCCCCACGACGAGCGCGGTGCCCTCGACGTACGCATGATAGCGCCCATCGGGCAGGGTGACGAGGTCGCGTGCCCCGGCGCAGTGGATGCTGGGCTGGCGTCCAGCGCGTGCGTCGAGCACATAGCGCCCGGTCGGCGCGGCGCGGATGGTGAGCCGTCCATCTTCCAGGGCGACATCGACGCGGGCCACCGGCCCTGCCGCCGCCTGCCAGCGTGCGAGCAATGCCCCGCCCGAGGTAGAGGAACAGCGTGGGCTGCGGGCGACCCTGGCGCAGGCGTCGGGCGATGCGGAGAAAGTCGGCGGGCGGCGCGACCCGGCGCGGCGGCGGGGGTGGCGGGGGCACCTCCAGCTCGCCTTTGAGGAACCAGCGCCGCTGGTCAGCGATCTCCAGCTCGGCGGCGGCCCAGCGCCCGCTACTGAAGCGCACGCGGGTGACGACGCCCGTGGCGCCCGCGTCGCGGCGACTGGCGCTGAGTCGCACGCGCAGGGTGTCGCCGACCTGGGGCGGCGGCTGGGAGGTGCGCTGGCTCATCCCTCCAGCCCCAGCTCTCTGACTAGATCCTCAGCGAAGGGGTTCTCGTCGCTCTGGAGGGTCTCAATATAGATCGCGGTGGCGGCGGCGCTCTCGTGGCCGAGGCGCCGCTGCACATCGGTGATCGTGGCACCCTGGGCGATCATCCGGCGAGCGAAGGTGTGGCGCAACTGGTGAACCTTGCTGGTGCCCAGGTGCCGCCCACAGATGTCGGCAATGGCGCTCATACTGAGCGGGCCGCCGCGCCGGTGATTGCTGACGCTGACCCACACGGGGGCATCGTTGGGCAGGGCACCGATCTGTGTGCCGTAGAGCTGGTGCAGGTAGGCGAGCAGCGCCCGGCTCAGCGCGGGGGGCAGAGTGTCGTAAAGCACCTTGCCGCCCTTGCAGTGGATCCAGGTCAGCGTGAGGCGACCATCGCTGCACATACGGACGTGGCCCCAGCGCAGGCCGGCGAGTTCGGCGAGGCGGCGTCCGGTGGCGAGGGCGACGCTGAGCAGGGCGTAGTCACGGCGACCGGCGGTGTCGGCGCGGGGGATGGCGGCGAGGCACCGCCGCACCTCAGCGATGTCGAGCGGCTGGGCCTGCTGGTAGCGGCGCGTCTTGCGGCGGCGCACCTGATCGATGGGGTTGGGCGGCGACAGCAGCTCGCGCTGGATGGCGTAGCGGTAGAAGCTAGAGACGGTAGCAAGGCGCTTGTTGAAGGTGACGGCGGCGACCTCGCCCTCAGCGGCCCAGCGCTGGGCGGCGATGGACACGAGGCCGGGTGCGCCGTCGAGGTCAAGGTCGGCACGCTGGAGGGCGGCGCGGAAGCGCTGGATGCCCGCCCGGTACGCCGCCACCGTCAGCGGCGCGGCGTGATGCGCGTCGAGCCAGGCGACGAGGGCCAACTGGAGCCGGGGGGAGAGCGGGGCGTCGGTTGGGATCAGATCGGTCATCTCATCGCCGATAGCCGATAGCCGATAGCCGATAGGCCACTGCTGGCGGCGCTGTGCATTGCGGCAAGCGGCACCGACGGCTCACGACCGTCCGGCGCAACTCCAGAGAACACCTGAGTTCCCCCAGCCCCGGCGGCGGGGCGACCGCCTACGGTCGGTCGTTTCAACTCCAAAGAATACCGGTTCTTGGGAGTTCAGCCTCGGTTGGTAGGGCGATCCTCGCTCACGCTGGCGCGCCGTCACCTGCGGTCAGATCGGCGTGCCACGCTTTAAGCCAGTCCATCACGGCGGCGATGCTGCTGCGGGGGAGGCTCTTGTAGCTGGTGACCTCGTAGCGGCGGTAGAGTTCGCCGTAGACGCGCTGGTAGCCGTTGCGAGCGCCGCGCTGCTCCAGGGCGCTGGCAACCGTCTTGACCGCCAGGGCCAAATCGGCGGCCTGCGCCTCGCTGATCGGCTGCTGGGGACTCACCTGGATCTCCAGGGCGCTCAGGCGGGCGTCCACCTCGCCCACGTGGGCGTCCACCTCGCCCAGGCGCACGTCCACCGTCTTCGCCCACTGGCTGGCCCTGGTCAGCCGCGCCTCGATCTCCATCTGCTGGCGGGCGAGGTGCTGGACGGCGGTGGCGATCTCGTAGGCCAGCTCGGCACCGCTGCGCGGCGGCGCGGTGATGTCCGTCTCACCGACGGCCAGGATCTCGGGCTTGAACGCCTCCCACAGTCGGCGGTAGCACTCGCGCTTATAGAGGATGATGCGCTCACGCAGATCCTCGCGCACGCGGGCGGCGCTGATGCCGAACAGCCAGCCGGGCAGATACTCCAGCGGCAGGCAGAGCATCTCCTGCTCGCCGCCCTCCTGGGGTGTTCGTGTAACACGAACACCCCGGATCATCTCCGCGAGCACCTCATCGCGCCGGATGCGCTCGAACTGCCCCGACCACGTGAGGCCGAGGAAGTCGCAGATCGGGCGGATGGGAACATAGATCTGGGCCGCGCCGCCGACGCGCACGAGGACGCCCTCGACGGCGTCGCCGTAGAAGTCGATGGCCCGCACATCAAAGGGCACAAGCGCCGTCTCGTCAGGGCTCATTGTGACATTCCTTGATCAGATCGCCGTAGCGGATTCTGGTTGGGTCAGGCTGTCGGGCTGGCGTGAGCGTGGCACCCTCACGTGGCATTCTCGCCGGGGTAGAGGATGACCCCGGCGGCGGCGACGTGCCCGGCGGCGCGGCGGGCGTCCACGCTGCCCGCTGCCGACTCCAGCTCCAGCCGGATGCTCGCGGACGACAGCAGATCGCCCACGTCCACGAGGTGGAGCAGCCGGGTCAGCCGCTCGTGGGCGGCGCGCTCGTCGCGGCGCAGGAGCTGCGCCGCCAAGTGGAGGGCCGCGCATGCGAGGGGCTGGTCATCACCGACCGTTCGGGCGATGCGCTCGACGGCGGACGCCGTCTCATGGTACTCGGGGTATGTGCTCATGGCGCTCCTCTGACTCGCTGATATGCCGCGCCCTCACGCCGCCGCGCCGCGACCCCACCGCAGCCCGACGCGGGTCACAGATCTTCCTCGACAATGAGCGACTGGTACGCCTCCTGGGGGGAGACCTGGGCGCGGCGGGCGAAGGCGTTGGCCAGCTTCCAGGCCGTCGCGCGGTGCATCCCGCCCTTGCGGTGCGGGTGCTGGTCGGGGTTGAGCAGGGCGTGGATCGTGGACTCGGCCACGCCAGCCTCGCGGGCAAGCTGCACAATCGGGATCTCCGCCTGAGCAACGGTCGTGATAAAGGTCGGCGCAAGCCTGATCATCGCATGTCCCTCCACAGCCGCTCCGAGCAGCGCGGTGGCGCGGGCCGGAAGCAAGGAGCCTTCGTTGTACATAATTAAAGAGGATTATAGAGCCTGTAAGACCACGCTGTCAACTAGCGTGGGGACGACCAGGGCGCTGCGCCCCGGTCGCCCCCGCGCCCTTAGACAAGGCGGCGAATCCGAACGAGGGCGGCGCGGGCCTCGGCAAGTCGCCCGGCGTCCACGTCGGTGATGATCTGGTCGAGCAGGGCCGCGAGGGCGGCGGCGGGCTGCGCCTGGGCCTGCGATTCCCCGGCCTGGGCCTGCGCGTCCTCGGCCTGGGCGTATGTGTAGGCGCCCAGGTAGAAGTCGGCGGGGCGCACGCAGATCGGCCACTGGGCGCACGAGGGCATCGCCGCGCCGCTGCCGCGCCGCTTCATCGAGCGCACGGGCGGCAGGCCCAGCGCGGCACCGATCTGGGTGCAGGTCGCGGCGAAGGCCGGGCCGTGGCCGTGGTAGCTCGCCTCGATCTGTCCGGTGATCTCGATGTGCCACTGGTGGACGCACTCGTGCAGCAGCACGTCGGCGACGAAGCGGGCGCGGCCCTCGGCGAACGACTCGCCCTGGCGCATGTGGCGGTGTGTCCCCATCAGCAGGGACGGGCGGATGCGGATCTGGGCGCGGCCGCCGAAGCTAGAGATGTTCGAGCAATCGCCATAGGCGCGGGCGCTCTCGGGCGGGCTGAACAGGATGTAGGGCGGCGCGAGGCGCCCCTGGAAAAACGCGGCGTTCCACTCGTCCCAGCGGGCGTAGAGGCGACCGAGGTGGGCGCGGTGCCAGGGCTCGGCCTGGCCGATAACGAAGGCGCGGAAGGTCGTGCGAAGATCCGCGTCGGTGATCGTGGGCTGCATAGGATTCTCGTTGGGCCATCGCGGGCGGCGGGGCCACCCGCGCTGGCGCGGTACCATAGCCGATAAGTCGATAGCCGATACGGGGGGGCGATCAGAGCGTAGCAGGCTGACCTAGGAGGGTCTGCCCCTGCGTGCGGACACTAGCGTGGGCCTCGTCCCAAAGCGCCTCCAGCGCGGCGCGGATCTCCTCGGTGCTGCGGATGTCATCGCCGGGCTCGGCCTCGGCAGTGAGGCTGACATCCAGACGGGCGGTGCCGTGCCTAGGGATGGTGATCTCGCGGCTGTAGGTGACGGTGACGGAAGTGATACGCATAGCTGGTTGCTCCTGGGGGTGCCCCACTGCTGGGGCACCCGGCGTGGTCTCGCGGCTAGAAGGGCAGATCGTCTTCGGTGGCCAACGGCTCGTGAGCGTGACCATTGGTGCGGGGCGAAGGCAACTCAGCGGGGGGCACATAACCGTCGGTGCGAGCTGGGAACTGATCCACAGGTGGGGGTGGGGGAATGGACTCGACGGGTGCCGGTGCGGGGGCGCTGGATGCGGCGCGGCGCTCGGCGCGGCGCTCAGCGGCCTCGGCGATCTGGCGGCGCAGATCCGCGAACTGCTCGCCGACTGCCTGACGGGCGATGGCGAACGCCTCTGCGGCAACCTCGTGCGGGTCGGTGAGGTTGGCTTCTTCCTCACTGACGGTCAAGGTGATCAAAGCCTCAAAGCCAGCCCAGTCATCCTTGCGTACCTGATACTTGCGGCTGTACTTCACACTGACCGATGCGATAGTAGGCATACGTTTGCTCCAGCTATGTCAGGTTTGGATCGACACCATTTGGTTGGTGGGTGCCCAGGCCAGTCCTGGGCACCCCTGCGTGCGCGATTAGCTCCGGCGGCGGGCGGGCTGCTCGGGGGCGGCATCGTCGGCGCTGGCATCCGGCGACAGCCCATCGTCGCCGGTGATCTGGAACTCCTTCGCCCACGCCTGGACGCCCGCCCATGCCACCGTGGCCGCCTCCCAGACATCCGCCGGACGCCAGCACGAACGGATGTACTCAATAGTCAGATCCTCGGGGTGGCGACTCACCAGCGGCGTCACGGTCGCCGTGGTGTGGCTGCCGAACTCCGTCTCGGCGCCAGGGCCAAGGGGTAGCCACAGCTCCGCCGGGCTAACCGGTTCGGGGTGGCGCGTGCGATCCACCGCTGCGTCGGCGGCCACGGCGGCGCGGGTGTGGTCGAGCAGCGCCGCGAGCAGGTGATCCGTCATGCGGCTGCGCGTCGATAGCTGCACCGGGCGGTGGTAGCCGGTCGCCCACAGCGACTGGATGAAGCCACGGATAGCCAGCTTCGAGCGCTCGCCCTCGCCTCGGCCCCAGCGCACCCCGATGCCTGCGGCGGCGGTCTCGGCGGCGGCGCCGTTGGCGAGGCTGGCGGCGACGGTCGAGGCGACCGGGCCGGACGTGATCGGCAGGAGGTCAAGGGTCTCGCCCAGGCTCCAGTGGCGCACGACCTCGTAGCCCTCGCGCCGCTGGTGCCTGATCTCGACCTGGGGCGTGCGGGCGGCGGCGAGCAGATCGTCGAGCGCGGGGTCTTTGCCGAACTCAAGGTAGAAGCCGATAAAGGACGTGAAGCGGGCGCTGCTGCCCACGTCGCGGGCGTTGCTCTTGCCGTTGGCCCACTGGAGGGTGACGGCATCGGGGACGTTCGGGCGGGGCTGGTTTCGGCCAATCATGGGAGTCTCCTTGCTGGTGGTGGCGCGGCGGGGGTGAGCCGCCGCGCCTAAGTGAGTAACTAGCGGGACGGGAAGAGCGCGTTGGCCTCCTCCTGGGCGGTGCCGGTCGGGGTGATGAGCTGCCGGA
>Ga0194060_10000470_pt1 | contig 29398 bp, 26 predicted proteins | sample SepL225m_MetaG_FD_163427 | JGI IMG/M metagenome (GOLD analysis project Ga0194060, IMG submission 163427) | Anoxic zone freshwater microbial communities from boreal shield lake in IISD Experimental Lakes Area, Ontario, Canada - Sep2016-L222-5m | ecosystem: Environmental > Aquatic > Freshwater >...
GCCTGGGAGCTGTATCCGCGCTGGCCAGGTTCAAATTAAGCTCAATAACTTTTCCTTCGCGAAAGAGTGTTATCCTGGCCGGTTTTCCAACACCCGCTTCTGCAACAAGACGCTGAAGATGCGGGGGATCTTTGACTTCAGTGCCGTTAACGGCGGTGATGACATCACCCTGCAGAATCCCCGCTTTATCGGCCGGACTCCCTTTGATAATGTCATTGACCAGCGCCCCTTTGGCCTGTTTCAGCCCGAAGGATTGCGCCAGTTCCGGGGTGAGCGGCTGGATCGTAACACCCATGTAACCCCGTGTGACACTCCCCTTCTGGATCAGTTGGGTGAAGATCGGTTTGGCCATGTTGATGGGAATGGCAAAGCCGATACCCTGACCGGCCGCCACAATGGCGGTATTTATGCCGATTACCTCGCCGTAGACGTTAAGGAGCGGACCGCCGGAGTTGCCAGGATTGATTGAGGCATCGGTCTGGATGAAGTTCTCGTAGGTTTCTATGCCGACATTTGAGCGACCGGTGGCGGAGATGACACCGACCGTCATGGTGCGGTCAAGGCCAAAGGGGTTACCGATCGCAATGGCCCACTGCCCGACATCAAGCTTGTCGGAATCTCCAAGCACCGCAGCCGGAAGATCGGTAGCGTTTATCTTGATAACCGCAATATCGGTCTTCTGATCCCCCCCTACAACCTTTGCATCATAGACTTTGTCATTTGACAGCTTCACCTGGATGCTTTCGGCATCACGCACTACGTGGTCATTTGTTACAATATAGCCATCCTTGCTGATAATAAAACCGGAACCTAAGCTCTTGTCGCGCTTTGTCTGCGGAGCGCCGAAGAACTCCTCGAACAGCGGGTTCATCTCGAAGAAAGGCTGTACAATCTTTTTGCGGCTTATGGTTGAAATGTTTGCTACGCTGGGGGTCACCTTTCTGGATACGTTGCTGAACGCCTTCTGGGTGGAGAGGATGTCGTTCGGCACATCTTTTACAGGGGCTTCGGCGACGCCGTTTTGCCGTTTTGATTCCAGAAACAAAGGTGTGTCGCTCTTGCCGCTGCATCCTGTGAATCCTGAAGCGGACAGAAAGAGCAGAGTGATAACGAGAGAATGTTTTATCAGATTTTTCATTGTTATAAGAGTTTCCCGAAGCATGAGTTTAAACCGCCGAAACATTAGCCAAAATCATCCTGTGTGTCAACGGAATTTAAAGCGGATTTCAAAGCTGTCACCGCTTTGCCCGATCATGAATAATTATGCTGTTGAAACGTTGGCGGCTTTATGCAAGAGTACCCCCGGAGGAAGTTTATCTGATTGGGAGAGGTGAAATGAGCGATATCAAGGCACAGATAAGAGAATTTCGTATCGGCGAGAAAATCAGGGGACTCCGCCAGCAGAAACGGCTGACTCTTCAGGAGCTGTCCGGCCTGACCACCCTTTCCAAACCTCTGTTGTCGCAGATCGAAAACGAACAGGTTATCCCTCCGCTGGCTACACTCCTCAAAATAGCAAGGGGGCTGAAGGTCGATATCCACTTTTTCTTTGAGGATGCCGGCAATCGCCAGAATTATCTCCTGACAAGGCGTGAAGATGTCAGGGAGGATGAGAAAGTACCACGGCAGGTATCAAATGACGTCGCCCGCCCTTATCTCTACCACTCTCTGGCGCAGGGGCTGCGGCACAAACATATGGAGCCGTTCCTTGTGGAGTTTGAGAACCGGGAATGGGATGACTCCCTTTTCTTCAGCCATGAGGGGGACGAGGAATTCATCCATGTCATCGAAGGGGAGCTGGATTTCCACTACAACAACGAGATACTAAACCTGCGTGTCGGAGACAGCATCTATTACGACTCCAGCCAACTGCACGGCTGGGTTGCGGTGGGTGAAGGGAAGGCTCGTGCCGTAGCGGTTTTGTACACGGAGGAATAATTCTTTAAATCAATATTTTTGACCACCGTCAAGTATTATCCCGATTATCAGGTATAATGTCTTAAGCAGACAGGCTGCAAAAGAGACAAATCGAGTTCGCTCGAATACCGGAAAAAGGGAGGAAATTCAAATGAGTATGTTTTGTAATCAATGTGAGCAGGCGGCAAACGGGACAGGTTGTAACATCTCCGGGGTATGCGGAAAAAAACCGGATGTGGCGGCGTTGCAGGATCACCTGCTGTACGGCCTTAAGAGTCTGGCGCTCTATGCCGACAAGCTGGGGCGAAACGCAGAGATTGACCGATTCACCATCGAGGGGCTGTTTACCACTGTAACCAATGTTGATTTCGACGCGGCTCGTATCGGTGGAATGATCAAGAACTGTTACGATCTAAAAGAGAAGGCAAAGGCTGCCGCCGGAGTGACACTCTCCGGTCCGGTCGCCGAATGGAAACCGGCTGACGAACTCGCCGGGATGGTGGCACAGGGTGAAGCGCAAGGTATCAGCACCCTCCATGCAAACGAAGACATCCGTTCCGTCATTGAGATTCTGACACTCGGTCTCAAAGGGATGGCAGCCTACATGGATCACGCCATGATCCTCGGCAAAACCGATGATGAAGCCATGGCTTTTTTCCAGAAGGCTCTCGCCGCAACCGCAGACCCAAATCTCGGCCTGATGGATTTTGTAGCTCTTTCAATGGAGTGCGGCAAGCAGAACCTGGCAGTGATGGGGCTTTTGAATGCTGCCCATACCGATGCTTACGGACACCCGGTTCCAACGGCAGTACAGCTCGGCACAAAAGCTGGAAAAGCCATTCTGGTAACCGGTCACGATCTGAAGATGCTGGAAGAGCTGCTGAAGCAGACAGAAGGCAAAGGGATCAATATCTACACCCACGGCGAGATGCTGCCGGCGCACGGTTATCCCGGACTGAAAAAGTACAGTCACCTTGCAGGCAACTTCGGCGGCGCATGGCAGGATCAGGCGCAAGAGTTCGTCAACTTCCCCGGCGCAATCATCTTTAACACCAACTGCATCCAGAAGCCATCCGACAGCTACAAGGATCGCCTCTACACCTGGGGTCTCGTCGCCTGGCCCGATGTAAAGCATGTTGACGGATGGGATTTCTCGGCTGTAATCAACAAAGCCCTCGAACTTCCCGGTTTCTCGGATAATCCGGGCCAGGAGATTCTGACCGGCTTCGGCCACAATGCCGTACTGGGTGTAGCCGACAAGGTTATAGCCGCCGTCAAATCAGGTGCCATCAAGCATTTCTTCCTGATCGGCGGTTGTGACGGTGCCAAATCGGGGCGTAATTATTACACCGAGTTTGCTGAAAAACTCCCGCAGGACACCGTCATCCTGACTCTCGCCTGCGGCAAATACCGCTTCAACAAAATGGAGTTCGGAGACATCGGCGGCATTCCGCGCCTCTTGGATATCGGCCAGTGCAATGACGCCTATTCGGCGATTCAGATCGCGGTGGCTCTGGCGGGTGCTTTTGAGTGCGGAGTCAACGACCTGCCGCTGTCGATGATCCTCTCCTGGTACGAGCAGAAAGCGGTAGTCATCCTGCTGACCCTGTTCAGCCTCGGGATCAAAAACATCAAGCTGGGGCCGACACTTCCGGCATTCATCACCCCCAACATCCTCAACTTCCTTGTTGAGAACTTCAACATCGCGCCGATCACCACGGTTGAGGCCGATATGAAGGCGATTCTGGGGTAGTAAGGATGCATTACAAAATAAGTTAAGCAATTATCCGTTCGTGGTGAGCTTGTCGAACCATGAACGGATGCCCTTCGACAAGCCAGGGTGAACGGAGTTTGTTCATGTTGTTCTGTAAGGCATTCTAAGGCAGATACGCTGAAAAAGAGCGCCCCCGGTGGAGATTCCATCGGGGGCGGTTTTAATTCGAATACCTTTTCCGTTAAGCCTTCATCTCCTTATTTGGTCTCTGTGTAATCTCCCTGCAAGTAGCCCCACTTTCAACCGACGCCGTCAGCGTCAGGCAAGACGCTGCTGGTTGCCAGTACGCAGGGGAATACTGTGCCGCCTTCAGACAAACCGGTTAAATACCTGATTGGAGAGCAGCATGCCGCGCCTGGTCAGGCGGAGAGAATCCTCTTCCTGCCTTAACAACCCAGCTTTAACAAGTTCGTCAGTAATGGTTCCGTAAATTTCAAAAAATGACCGGCCAAATTCCTGCTCAAAGGCTCTGAACTTAATCCCTTCCGCCAGCCTGAGACCAAGGAAAATATATTCCTCCGTCGCGTCGTCGGTTGTCAGCCGATGCTTTTCAAGAACCGGCAGACGACCGTAGCGGAGAGCACCTGCATACTCCCTCAGGCTGCTCACGTTGCTAAAACGCACTCCGTTTCCATCTTTGAAAAATGAGTGGGCGCCTACCCCGACCCCCTGATAGCCGTCTCTCTGCCAGTAGCCGCTGTTGTGGCGAGAACGGTATCCTGAGCGGGCATAGTTGGCGATCTCGTAATGCTCGTATCCCGCCTCAGTCAGAAGATCGTCTGCCATCTCGAACATGTCGGCAGAGATGTCTTCGTCAGGTATTTCCGGACACCCATCAGGGTAGCGGTGATAGAATGGAGTCCCCTCTTCGACCGTCAGACCGTAGACCGAAATATGCTCCGGTGAAAGCCGAATCACCTGCTGCAGATCGGTTTCCCAATCTCTTGAGTTTTGTGACGGGAGGGAGTTCATCAGGTCTATTCCGATATTTGTAAAACCGGCTTTGCGGGCGTCGTTGAAAGCATGACGAGCCTGATCTGCGTTGTGTGGGCGTCCCAGTATCTCCAGAAAATTGTCATTGAAGGACTGAACTCCCAGAGATAAACGGTTAACGCCTGAACTTTTAAAGGCTGACAGAGTTGCCGGGTCAACCGTTCCAGGATTAGCCTCCAGCGTAATCTCACAGTTTGCAGCAAGGCAGAAGAGATCATCCCCCCGCTGAATAAGACGTTCCAACTGCCCGGCTTTGAGGAGTGAAGGTGTGCCCCCGCCGAAATAGATGGAATCAAGCTTCCTGGCAGGGGGGGTGACAAGCAGCATCTCAGAGAGCATATGCTCCACGTAGCTCTCAAGATCGAACCGCCCTATTTTTTGAGAGTTGAATGCGCAGTATCCGCATTTGCGGAGGCAAAATGGAATATGAAGATAGAGGCGTGTGAACATTAGGATTGCAATTTTAGCCGGAACGGGTACTATGTGTCTACTTTTAAACCAACTTGAGGAGATTGATTATGAAACGTGCAATTATTGTGTCAGCGTTGTTTTCGGTAGTAACTCTGATGGTGTCTGCGGCTCAGGCGGAAGATAAGGGTGAGCAGATATTCAAGGAGAAGTGTACCATGTGCCATGTTGTAAAAGGCAAAGGGGGGGCAATCGGCCCGGATTTGACCAAAGTCGCCTCTAAAATGAAAGAAAAGGATATCAAGGCGAAGTTGGAAAACCCGAAAAAACAGAATCCATCCAGCTCCATGCCTTCATTCAAGACCCTGCCCAAGGGTGATATGGATGCTCTGCTTGGATATCTTAACACACTGAAATAGTTGTATAATAAACAAGACACGGCCTGCCGGAAGGCGGGCCTTTTTAGTTTGAGGCATATATGAAACTAAGGCAGGAGCATATCCAACGCCTGGCGGCAAAGGTATATAATGACCTTGCCGCAAATGGCCTGATTATCCCGCGTGGAACATCCGGAACGGTTGTGGATGCCATCTCCGGCGTCATTACAAAAAACTTCGCCGCCGAGCAGACTCTGGAGAGGGACGCTGAACGGCTGCTGGATGAGTCCATCGCAGGAATGGGGCGTGGCGCAGGAGATATTGACCGGCGCAGAATGCTGAAAATGATCAAGGAAAAACTGGCCGGGGAGCGGAAGATAGTTCTCTGAGGAGCTGAGCATGTCGTTATCTGAAGAGCGCATATCAACAATTGCACACGAGATCACCGGACGCATCTGGCGGGATGATCTGGCCGACGTAACTGACGAGAGAAGGGCTCTCATCTGTGTAAAGCAGTCACTTGAGGCTTTTTTTGGTGCGGCGGATGAGATAGATGAAGCTGTCCGCGCAAAACTGCGCAACAAGGCGCCCGGCAGCCGCGACTGGGAGGCTCTGTATCAGAAGTTTTATCAGGAAGAGATGGCCAGGAGAAAGTTGTGATATTCTGCTGTCGCATATCACTTGTTTTGCTCTCCATAATGCTGCTGGTCGGATGTGCGCCAACCTCCAAAATCAGAGATTTTGGCGGTCTGGATCCTCTTCAGGAGCGAGAAGTTCTCTATCTGATCCCCTTTGACGCCACGCTTGTTCCCACCGATTTTGGCAACCCGATTTTTGATGAATTTGTCGATACACTTAACTCGCGCAGGAAACAGACCAGAGTAAAGCGTTTTGTTATTTTGAAAGAGGAGCTGAAAGAGGTCGAACCGGCCTGGCTGGTCAAACAGATATACGTTTCCGGAGATGTCTGGGGTTATGTTGAAACCTCCGGCTGCTGTTCAACAGAGATGAAGGTTAAATCAAGGATATATCTGTATGAGCCTGGGAAATCATCGCCGACGATTGAGGTATTTATTCCGGCAGATCACTTTTTTGAGCATAACAATTCAACACTCAAATCCGCCAAAGCCCGTCTTGGCAAAAAACTGGCGCGTGATCTGGCGGACGCCATCATAAAGAAACTAACCCCCTAACCCGGAACAACCCCCTAATCCGGGCAAGCCGGAATCAGACAGAAAAAGTTAATATGAAAGGCACCTCGCTTATGTCGTATCGCTTCAAATTGTCCCTGATTATCCTTGCCGCCTTATTTTTATTACCCCTCTCTATTTTAATCTCCTCTGCTGATGGTCTGCTTTCACGTGCTGCTGCGGAGTTCAAGGATAAAAAGTTCGGGGAGGCGTATCTTCTCGCAAAAAAAACAGAAGATTCCCCCGGTAGATCTTTTTTAATGGGTGTTTCAGCTCTGCGACTAGGCAAGGTCGAAGACGCCCTCCCTCTTCTGGTCGAAGCGGAATTGAAGCTGCCGCTTCTCTCTGACTATGCGGCGATCTACCAGGTGGAAGCTCTGCAGAAGCTGAAAAAATATCCGGAGGCGGCTGCAAAGGGGGCATCTTTTCCAAAATTGTATCCGCAATCCCTGCTGCTGCGGCGTTCTGAAAAACTGCATGCAGATGTACTCTCAGAGGCAGGTGACTTCAAGGGGGCGCTGAAGCTGTTTCAGAGCTTTGTAGAAAAATATCCGGCCGGTGCCGACTCGGTTGATTCACTATTCCAGTCGGGCAGATGTCGGGAGGAGATCGGCGATAAAGCCGGAGCTGTCAAAATATATCGGAATATCTGGATAAACAATCCGCTCTCCATCCAGGCAAAAAAGGGGGAGGTGCGTCTTCAAGCACTTGAAAAAGATGGTTTTAAAAGCGATCCCTACCCTTTTGAGGATCTCCTGAAGAGGGGGTCATCACTCTACTCACAGAACGAATACAACGCTACTCTGAAAACCCTTGAAATGGCTGCTCTTACCCCCCAGTCGTCTGGCGAGACTGGCCGGATTGATCTCCGGAAAGGGATGGCGCACTATCGTTTGAAGCAGTACAAACAGGCTGAAAAATTTCTTACGACCGCAGCAGCGGCTTCTCAGTCGGCTGTAAGTTCTGAAGCCCGCTTTTGGCTGGCCAAGTCTCTGGAACGCCAGAATTTAAATGAACGGGCACTTGCACTGTTAATGGAGCTGGCGGCAGAAGGTAAAAAACAGGAATTTGCAGACGATGCCATTGTCCAGGCGGCCGGATTGCTCCGGACTCTGGGGCATTATGTCGATTCGGCGCTTCTTTTGGAGCAGCTTGTCAAGAGCCGCCCGGAGTCAAAGTTTCTCTCCAGAGCTCTCTGGGAAGCGGGGTGGTGCCGTTATCTGGCCGGGGAGTTCGACGCGGCTGTCGCACTGTTTAAGGGGATTCTGAAGGATGAGACGCTGCGTGAAAAGTTGCTCTACTGGACCGGAAGAGCTCTGGAAAACTCCGGAAATGCGGAAGCTGGAGCTTTTTATCGGATGCTTATCGACGAATACCCGGCCGGTTTCTACGCGACCTGGTATCGTGAAGAGAAAGGGGTGAAAGATACCCGCGAGTCGCTCGGACAGAGAAATCCTCTGGCAGAACTGCCGATTGCGCCCGGTTTTGATAAACCACGCCTCCTGGCATCACTCGGCATGCTTGAAGAAGCACGGAATGAAATATCGGCGATAAGAAAAAAGAATGGGGAGAAGAAGGGGCTTTTCCCCGCTCTCTCAAGGGTATATCTGGAAGCGGAAGATTACAGCTCCGCAATTTCACTCTTTCTGCAAAACCGTCCGGTTGCCTGGGAAAAGGGGACATTGCCGCTCTGGACAGCCGGCTATCCGTTGGCATATAGCGGGCTTGTGCGGCAGAATGCGGCCGCCAACACTCTTTCGGAGGGGTTGGTCTATGCCCTTATCCGCGCCGAAAGCAGTTTTTCACCCGTTATAAAATCTCATGCAGGAGCCATCGGCCTGATGCAGATGATGCCGGCTACCGCAAAGCTGACCGCCGGTCAGAAAGGGGCGTTCAACCCACAGCGCCTTACGAATCCTGAATACAATATAAAACTTGGTACGCGCCATCTTAAAGATCTGATGAAGGAGTACGACGGCGATGTGATCTATGTTGCGGCGGCCTATAATGCCGGAGCATCGGCAGTTGCACGCTGGAGGCAGGGTCAGAAGGGGCTTAAAAAGGATGAGTTCATTGAGAATATCCCCTATAAGGAAACCCGTGATTACGTCAAGAAAGTCTACGCCTCTGCGGCGATATACCGGCAACTGTATGGGTTGAAGTAGACGTTATTCCGATTGGAACTCTTGTCTTTTATCGGTTAACTGGTATTCTCTCTGGCAGAGTTATTTCATAAAAAAGGAGATTTTTGCCATGAACAAAACTGTCACTTGTCTACTGCTTGCACTGGCCGTTCCGGTTACCGGTTTTGCCGCCGACACCATGCGTGACGGCTACTGGGAACTTGTATCCACCATGGAAATGCCCGGCATGCCGATGAAGATGCCACCCACAACTGTCAAGCACTGTTTCACGAAGGAAGACGTCAAGGATCAGAAAAAAACAATCACTACAGACAAAAACTGTTCCGTCACGGATTTAAATCAGTCCGGTAACAAAGTCACCTGGAAGATGAAGTGTACCGGTAAAAATGCAGGCACCTTCAGCGGAGAGACCGTTTACAAGGGGGATGCCTACGATTCGACCATGAAGATGCAGAGTGAAGGGCATACCGTGAATATGAAGATAAATGCCAGGCGCATCGGTAATTGTCCGTAAATTCTGCAGAAGCATGGTTTCCCCTGTTGAGGTGAGCATTAAACGTCAAAAGGTTCTTGTAATCTGTGGTCCGACAGCATCCGGGAAGAGTGAACTGGCTCTCCGGCTGGCAGGCGAACTGAACGCAGAGATAATCAGTGCAGACTCGATGCAGGTATATCGGGGGATGGACATCGGTACAGCCAAGCCTGCCCCGCAGCAGCGCGCTCTCGTTCCGCACCACCTGATTGACGTGGTCGATCCTGACCACCCCTTTTCTGCCGCAGATTTTGCTGATGCCGCCGATGCTGCTATCAGGGATATAGTGGCGAGGGGGAAACGGGTCATCGTGGCGGGTGGCACCGGTCTCTATATCCGGGCTCTGCTGAAAGGGCTGGTAAGTTCACCCGGCGGCGACGGCGAGATACGTGACGAGCTGCACGTGGTGGCTGCGAGGATCGGGAACGAAGCGATGCTGGAGCGCCTGCGGCTGGTTGACCCGGAGCTGGCGGCCGGGCTTCACCCCAATAACCTTCTGCGCATTATCCGCGCCCTGGAGGTGTGGCAACTGACCGGCATTCCGCTCTCACGTCATCAGAAGGAACACGCCTTTGCCGTCAGACGCTACGAAACCCTCCAGATAGCTATTTCGGTTGAACGCCCCCTGCTGTATAGACGCATTGAGGAGCGGGTGGAGCGGATGCTGGACGAGGGGCTTCAGGAAGAGGTGAGATGGCTTCTTTCATCCGGTTTCGGGCGTGAATTAAAGTCGATGCGTTCGATCGGATACAAGGAGGCTGCCGCATATCTGGCTGGTGAGATATCACTGGAGGAGGCTGCCACACTCATCAAGCGTGATACAAGACACTATGCAAAGCGCCAGTTGACCTGGTTTAATGCCGATTCTGATATATTATGGTTTGAATATCCGGAAAAGTTTGGTACTATTTTGCAACATGCGATTCATTTTTTTGAACTACAGGAGGCGTAAATATCATGGCTAAAGCACCTTTTAATATTCAGGATCAGTATCTGAATCAGGCGCGCAAGGAGAGGGTACGTGTTACGGTTATCATGATGTCTGGTGATAAACTTGAGGGATTCATCAAATCGTTCGACAACTTCTCACTGCTGCTTGACTCAAGCGGCGATATCCTTATTTACAAACATGCCATCTCCACCATCACTTCGACCGATGGCGCTTTCCGGCTGCACCAGTAGCCAGCCTTGCAGAAACCTCCGAGGTTTTTTAAACCTCGGAGGTTCTCCCGACTCTAACGCCACTATATGCAGAAAAGCTCTAAAATCCTCCTCTCAGTCGCGCTTCTGCTGACCGCTCTGGCAGCAGCCGTTCTGTACTATTCCTCTGCCGTTTTTCTGCAGCTCTTCATCGCCTTTGCACTCGCATACATACTGAACCCGGCTGTCTCGCTCCTTGAACAGAAAGGGGTCAAGCGTCTCTACGGAATTCTGATCGTCTTTAGCCTGACGATCATCGCCTGCGGCGGTTTTGCCTTTTTTCTTGTCGTCTCTATAACGGGTGAGTTTTCAAACATGCAGTTCAATATGCCGAAATATGTTCAGCATCTCTACGAAATAACCCCGGCTTCAATCAAGGCGTATCTGGGGGTTGAAACCACTGACAAGCTCTCTCTGCGGCTGCATGATCTGCTGCAGCAGGCACGGGATGCAGCTCCGGATCTGATCAAGCCGCTGATGGCGTTTCTCCAGAGGGCACTCACATCTACGGTCGCCATGCTCCTTGCGCTGCTCGGTTATCTGATCATACCGGTCTATCTGTTCTATCTGCTCTTCGATATGCCGGAGCTTAAATCCACCATTGAGTCATACATCCCGGAACGTTTTCGACCGGTCTACACGAACAAACTGGCGGAAGTCGATGCCGTCCTTACCGGTTTCATCCGGGGGCAGTTGTCGGTCTGCGCGATTCTGGCCGTTCTCTACAGCGCCGGACTCTATTTTATCGGTATTGATCTCGCGATCGTGACCGGTATGCTGGCAGGTGTTACCTTTATCATTCCGTACGTCGGCACGATTATCGGCATCACCCTTTCAGTTGCCCTGGCGCTCCTTAAATTTAACGACATCCTTCATCCGCTCCTCTGTCTCGGGTGGTTCTGCTTTGTCCAGTTGCTTGAAGGAACCGTTATTACACCTAGAATTGTCGGCAAGACGGTCGGTCTGCACCCGCTGGTCGCCATTGTCTCCCTCCTTATCGGCGGTCAGCTCTTCGGTATTTTCGGAATGCTGCTCGCAGTGCCTGTCACTGCGGTTCTACAGGTCTTTTTAGGCTCTCTGGCCGATTACTACCACGACTCCGAGTTTTACCGGGAAGGATGATGGCGGGGCTTAAGATTGACTCTGTAACTCCCGGTTCGATTGCCGACCAGATGGATGTTCTGTCGGGCGATTACCTGATGGCGGTTAACGGACATCCGCTGCGTGACCTGATCGATTACAGCTACTACACCTCCTTTGATGAACAGTTGCTGCTGGAAATTAAAAAGCCGAACGGTGAGATATGGGAGCTTGAAATCGAGCGAGAGCCTGGAGAGTCGCCAGGTATTCTCTTTCCACCGCCAAAACCTGCCCGCTGCACCAACAACTGCGTCTTCTGCTTTGTCCATCAACTCCCCAGGGGGCTGCGTAAACCGCTCTATGTTAAAGATGAGGACTATCGTCTCTCATTTTTAAACGGTAATTACGTAACCCTCGCCAACCTGAAGAATTCCGAGCTGTCACGCATGGCAGAGCAGCACCTCTCCCCCCTCTATATTTCAGTCCACGCCACCAATCCGGCTCTGCGTGAGCAACTGCTCGGCAATAAAAATATTGAACCGATTCTGACGCAGTTGCACAAACTGGCAGATGCCGGGATCGCCATGCATACCCAGGTTGTACTCTGTCCGGGGTTAAATGATGGTATGGAACTTGAACGGACGGTATCTGATCTGGCCGCTCTCTATCCGTCGGTACAGTCACTGGCTGTGGTACCGCTCGGTTTGACCAGTCATCGCCGGAATCTGCCATATCTGACAGCGGTTGATTCTGTATATGCCGCCGAATTCGTGAGGAACTGGGAGCCGAAAGCCAGAGCTTTGCGCAAAAAACTTGGCGCGCCATTTCTCTTTCCAGCCGATGAATTTTACCTGAAGGGGGCTCTCCCATTCCCTCCGATAAGAGAGTACGGCGATTTTCCGCAGATAGAAAACGGTATCGGCATGGTGCCACTCTTCATGAAGGAGGCTGGGCATATCTTAAAGAGAGCCGGTTCAATCGGTAAATTCCGGGCAACTGTAGTGACCGGAGTTTCGTCGTTCGGATTTGTCTCTGAGTTTTTGGAGAAGCTGGGGGAAAAAAGCGGTCTCGATCTTGTTGCAGTTGCCGTTCAAAACCGTCTCTTTGGAGCAACCGTCACTGTCAGCGGTCTTCTCTCAGGCGGAGATATTATATCAGCGCTTCAAGGGCATGATATCGGAGCTGTCCTGCTGATTCCGGATGTCATGCTGAAAGAGGGGGAGTCGGTTTTTCTGGATGACGTGTCGCTGGATGAACTGGAGCGGCGGACAGGCTCTCCGGTTGAGGCTTTCGATTCGACGCCTGGGGGGTTTTATACGGTTCTAAAGGCTTTGCGGAAGCGATAATCGAATTTGAAACAAACAAGATGTTCAATCTGGTGCTATAGAATAAACGTACCTATTCAGCGGAAACACATATGGCAAGTTGTCGAGTATTACGGATTGATGGTGCTGGCGATTGAAGAGGCGCATGTCAGCCGCCGTCTGCAAACAACCACCCCTTACAAGGCATCTGTCTCACCGACACCTTCCAGCTCTACGAAAAGTCTACTGCGGCCGCTATTTCGGCGACACAGAAATAAACCAGATACGGCAGCTAATGATCAACCATCTAGAGTATCACCGGGCGGCTAACGTGGTTAATCGATTAGTTACGAAATATAGGTTACATGGTATGATTACTTCGCTTTTATTGCAGCTTCAGGATCTTAAATACTCGTCAATTTTCTCAGCCAGGGTGCTGTAAATACGGCGGCACTCGTTCTCGTCTTTTTCCAGTAGCGTCACGCGGAAACCCTGCAAAGGGGTGGAGAAAGAGGAGAGCGGCACAACGCAGATGCCGGTCGCCGCGAGGATGTGATAGACAAAGCGCTTGTCAGGGGAGACGCTGGGAGCAGAGACGAGGCCGCTGACAAGCTCCTTCACCTCGGCGTTGGCTATCGGAATCGACTGGCGGTTGTTCAGCAGACCCTCTTTAAAAGCGACCGCCATATAAAATGCGCCGTTTGTCCTGTTTACCTGCAACGCCGGAACCCTGCTCAGAAAATCGTAGGTAATATTGCTCATCTTTTCGTAGCTCGCTATCCGCTGCGCCAGATAACCGGAGTATTCGGAGTGACGCACAATTTCCGGTATGACAATCTGCGGCAGCGTTGTAGAGCAGACCTCATTCATCTTCCCCGTCAGCAGCAGATTGGTATATTTGCGGAACTGCTCATCTTTCTGACCATTGTATACCTCAATCCAGCCACAGCGGGAACCGGGCCAGGGGAGTTCCTTCGAAATACCCTTCATGGATATGGCAGGGACATCCCCTATCACATCGCTGATCGGAACCGTCTTCTCCCCGTTATAAACAATATTTGTGTAAACCTCATCAGCGATGATGAAGAGGTTGTTCTCCCGTGCTACCGCCACGATCTCTTCAAGCATCTCCTTTGTGTAGACCATGCCGGTCGGATTGTCCGGGTTTATGATCATTATGGCGCAGATATTCGGATTGTAGCGGACATGCTTTTTTAAATCCTCCATGTCCGGGTACCACTTATCCTCAGACTTTAAGCGGAAGAGCGATGGTGCCGAATGGGCGTGACCGATTTCGCCCAGGGTGTGGGTCGTATAAGACGGCGAGGGCATCAGCACACGCGCCTCAGGTCGCAGGGAACCGTATATCTTGGCTATGGCGTCTCCAAGACCGTTAAAGAAGATGATGTCATCAGGTGTAATCTGCGCCCCGCCACGGCTGTTTGTGGTGTCGCAGATGAACTCGCGGGTCTCCAGTACCCCTCTGGTATGACAGTATCCCCAGCTCTGGTTATCCATAACCGCTTTGGCAACAATCTCCTTCATCCAGTGAGGAATTATCTCCCCCTTGACGATAGGATCACCTATGTTCTCCCAGTTTATCTTTATGCCGTACTTCTGGAGCTTTTCCGCCACGTTGACGATGTTTCTTATTTCGTAGGTAAGTTCCCCGGTTCCAGGCGGGACAAGATCTATTCTCATTATTTATTCCTCCAGGTTATAGTTAAGTCTATTTTTTTATATCAGTGCCGAAGCCGACCAGCAGTCTGCCATCTTCATCACGCCAGCGGAGCCAGCCTATTGTACTCTGATCGGACATTATCATTGCCCAGTTATTTTCCAGTTTTATCACCTTGAACATCTGTTTTGGGGTCAGGGTAGATAACGGATCGCCGGAGGGCTGTCGGTAAATCTGGTAATACTGTTTGCGGAGAGCGGGGAGAAGACGGCTGATCTCCCCCCTCATAAACTGTTCCCACGTCTTGAACGTGCCCCGGTGCTGTGGGTCGATCCAGGCTTCTCTCCCTGCATCGTCGTAACAGACCTTAAGCCAGTTCCCTTTGCGAGCCATAACAACCAGCGGGATACGCCCCTTCTCCACGCCAAAAATCCACTCATTTGCGGTACTGCCTGAGCGGTCAAACTCACCATGCCTGAAAATGCCAGGCTCTTCATACATATGTAACGGTTCTGCTCCACCGGGGTCTGAATCAGGCACTTGCAGAATAAATATGCCGATTCCGATGTAAGGACGCATTTTTGGCGGAGCTGCGGCAGCATGAGCCGAACCGGAGCAGGCAAACGCAAGCAGTATCAGAAATCCGATGGTTCTGGCCAGTACCCTAATCGAAAAGCCTCCGAAGTCGTTCCAGATAATCTTTAGCAGCCGAATCACCCTCATCAGGTGCCCATGCTGCTTTTTCATCGTCCGCCAGCGGCAGATATGGCCCGGCTTTTGCCTCGTAAAAGATGGTGCCGGTTTCAAGGCTTAAGGCGGTGTGATAAATGCCGTGCAGAATGTCGGCCGCCAGATTGCCGTTTTCCTGCGACAGAAGGAGAGTCTCAGTGACAGTCCCGTCATCAGCGAAGATAACTATGCCAAGCCTGCCGCTCATCATGATGAACGCCTCGTCCTTTTCGGGATCAAGGTGGCGGTGCGGGCGGATATAAGAGGGGGGTTCAATCGCGTTCAGCAGGCGGTGGCAGCGTGATTTATCGGAAGGGTGAATATTATGGTTTTTTCGCAGTCTTGGAGATTCGATCGCCTCAGATGTTATTCGTTTCAGCAGTTCACTGGTTACAACCTTCATCAGCGATCCACCAGAGCGATCATGTTGCCGTCAAAATCCTGCACAACCGCCATTCTGCCCCACGGACTGGATTCCAGCGGCTCAATAAAAGTGACCCCGCCATTTCGGAGTGATTCACACAGCTCAACAATCTTTTCCACTTTCAGAGTGATTCCGGTATGTCTGCCGACAAGGCGGCGGGCATCTTCGTTTAGTGCCAGCGAAACACCGACAGTGGCTGCTGCACCGGGAAAGAATTCTATCAGCATCTCGCTCTGACCGGCAACCGGAAGACCAAGAAGGTCGGCATAAAACTTCTTCGCCTTTGGCAGATCGGTAACAAATATTACGATATTTTTTAGTGAAACGGACAATGTAAACCCCTTTGAAACTACTTCTGTGACAGCCGATGCACGCAATCAACCATGAACTTTGCGTTGGCAGGGGGTACTGTAGGGAGTATCCCATGTCCCAGGTTGAAGATATGACCCGGACGATCCGCATTCTCTTGCAGAACCCGGCGCACCTCTCGCTCGATGATCTCCTCTGTGGCGAATAGCACGGTCGGGTCGAGGTTCCCCTGCACCGCCATCTGCGCCCCAAGCGTATCGCGGGCAGTGCCAAGGTTTATGTGCCAGTCCAATCCCATCACGTCGCCGCCGGCTTTTTGTACTGTCTCCAGCATGGTGCCCGCCCCCTTGACGAAGTGGATAACCGGAGTCTCCATGCGGTTCAGACCGTTAATCAACTGTGCGGTGTAGGGCAATATATAGCGCTCGTAGTCGGCAGGAGAGAGAATCCCCCCCCATGTGTCGAAGATCTGAATGCACTGAGCCCCGGCTTTAATCTGCGCGTTCAGGTACTCCATGCTCATCATGGTGATCTTTTCCATCAGTGCCGCGTAGACGTCCGGAGCCGCATACATCATCCGCTTGATATGGGCAAAATCCTTCGACCCTTTCCCCTCCACCATGTAGCAGGCAAGGGTAAAGGGAGCCCCGCCAAAACCGATCAGCGGAACTTTGGAAGCTAGTTCGCGCCTCAATATCCTGATGGTTTCAAGGACGTAGGAGACATCCTGCTCCATCTCCGGGATCCGCAGTTTTTCAACATCCGCCATGCTGCGGATCGGACTCTCGAAGACAGGTCCCGGAACAAAGTCAAGCTTCATCCCCATCGGCTCAACCGGCGTCAGGATGTCGGAAAACATTATGGCGGCATCAACTCCCAGAAAATCAACAGGCTGTATCGTCACCTCGGCCGCCAGTTCCGGTGTTTTGCACAACTCCAGAAATGTACACTTTGAACGAACCGCCATATACTCCGGCAGATAACGTCCAGCCTGGCGCATCAGCCAGACAGGTGTGCGATCAACAGGTTTACCCCAACAGGCGTCAAGAAATCTTGTGTTCATAATGGTGTCTCTCCGGAAACTCGCTGCAAAGCGGGGATTATTGACTCTATAAAGCGGGGCATTCTAGTTTTAATCGGCCTGATAAGTCAAATCATTTGAGGGTCAGATCTTCCGTTCATGGTTCGACAAGCTCACCATGAACGGAAGATCAATCGAGTATTGCCAGAATTCATTCCTCCTGACTCATGCCGCCTCCACCTTATATTCGCCGCCTTGAAACCTGATCAGATCACCAGGGTACAACTTTCGACCGCGCCGGACTTCAACCGCTCCGTTAACCGAAACGCCCCCCTCCGAAATGACGATTTTTGCTTCACCACCGGAACTGACGACGCTGATCATTTTCAAAAAACTGTCGAGTTTGATATAGGCTGTTTCTATGAGCAGGGGCAAAATCATGTTCTCCCATTCCGGTTTCCTGTTCAGAATGTGGCAAAGTTACAAGCCAGCCTTAACCTTCTGTGCTTTCTTGGCCAGCACCCTTGCTATCTCATTTTTTAACTCGGTCAGATCACCCGATTTTACCACATAGCCGTCCGCGAGCCAGGCCGAGAAATCGTCCTTGTAGCAGGAAAAAGCGGAGCAGAGGATAACCGGCATTTCGTGACGTTCTTTGACCAGCTTCTGCAGCAGTTCGATGCCGTTCTCATTCCTTAGCTTGATGTCCAGAACGGCCAGATCAAATGTGCCGACGCTCAGCTTTTCGGTCGCTTCGGCAATGGTGGCTGCCGTTACCACTTCATACCCCTCATCTGCCAGTTCGTCCGCGTAAAGCACACGAATGTTCGACTCGTCATCAACCACAAGTATTCTGCTCATGACTGTTCCTCCTTTCGAGTGGGAAGTTTTATGGTGTAGGTAATTCCGCCCTCCGGCGGCGCAACGACAATAAGTGGTATACCCTGTTTTTCAAGCATGGTACGGCAGAGTGCAAGTCCAAGTCCTGTCCCCATGTCGTGAGTGATTGAAAACGGCGTAAGGAGGGCATCAAGCTCTTCCTGGGAGACTTTTCGTCCCGGCTCTTCAACACGTATCTGGACATACTCGTCCTCTGCCGAGACTAAAATCGTGATTATTTCTCCGGTACGCCCTTCAATATCGTTGTTTATAAGGGTGCGCAGACAGTATGAAACCTGCTTTATGTCAATGTATGCATGAGGAATGGCACTGGTTGGTTCAAATCTGCATTCGCACCCCCTCTGATGCAGCATATCCTGAACATCTCTGACGACTGTTTCGACTAACTGGTTTACATCCCAGAAGTCACGGGTCGGATATAGTGAGTCTGAGTAGTTCAAAATCTCATCCAGAACCCCCTCCAGTTGGCGAGTTTCACTGACTATGGATTCTATAAAAACACGTTTAGGATCGGATGACGGGCTGTTTTTAAGCATTGAACGGGCAAATCCGCCGATAACCATAAGCGGATTACGGATGGAATGTGCAATGCTGGAGGTTATACGACCAACCAGGGCCATCTTCTCCATTCTGACAATCAGCTCCTGCTGCTCTTTCAGTTTGTTACCTGCTTCTGTGATCCTGTTGAGTTCTTCCTGTAACCTGTCATAGAGCCTGGCTCGCTCGATAGCAAAAGCTACCGGAAAGCTGAATGTTTCCAGCGAACGCATATCCTCATCAGTGATGCGTCGATGTGTAATGCAGTTGTCAGCTATAATCATGCCGACTCGTCGGTTGCGGGAAACAAGGGGCATCAGCAGGAAGGTGTCAACCCCCAGAAGCGCGGCGAAATGCGGATCAACATCCGGGTGATGAAAAGCGTCCTCAATCAGTACCGGGTGTTTGCCGTCCAGCACCTTGACAACAATGTGGTTGGTATTTGAGATCGGAATCGAGAGCTGTTCAAGTATGTCGTGGAATTTTACACGTTCAGCCGAAAGTTTATTCTGGCGAAAACTCTGTGCAAGAGTCTTAAGATCCATGTCATTCTGAGTGATTTCGTTCCAGGTCTGGCTGGCCTCCTCGAGATTTCGCGGACCTATCGCCAGATAGCCTTTAAGGACTCCGGCGTCGCGGTCAGTCATAAGAAGAAAAGCGCGATTCATACCAAATCCCTTTCCGGCGGTAATCGCGGTCAGGGCAACAGAAAGCACCTCCTCCAGATCAACCGAACTCTGCAGCACAAAGCCTAGTTCGTGCAGAAAGCGGATTTCCAGGGTTTTGTTATCAAGAAAACTTACCAGAGACTGTATCTGTGTCTTCTGACGCTGATATTCGCTGTGGACAATGGTAAATGCGGAAGCCATCTGGCGGTTACTATCATGAAAGCGGGCGAGATCAAGCTTGAACTTATCGCAGTCACAGCATTTTTCAAGGATGCGGCGACGCTTGGACGAGAGAATATCTTCATCCCCCTCGCGGAACTCGGAACACTCCTCGACAGCAATAACTTCTTTGTCCCAACAGCACTCCCAATCCAAGCTGAACCCCGCTAGACGTAGTTGTGTAGTTCATCGCTTTAAGTATAGCCGACAATTGTTACCTTGCAAGCCGACGCTCGTATTATTTCACTTTCCAGCTCGTCCCCTGCGCTGAATCCAGAAGCTGGATCCCCTTCGCCAACAGAAGATCGCGGATTTCGTCCCCGCGCCTGAAGTTCTTCACCTTGCGTGCCTCGCCCCGTTCAACGATCAAACTTTCTATCTCATCATGACTTAGATCTATACCAACCGATCTGGCAGATTTGATCCGATCAAGCCAATCGGTTGGTTTCAGGGCGAACAGACCCAGCACCCCCCCCGCTTCGGAAAACAGATGACGGACATGCGCCACCAGCGACAACGCAAGCGGCGTGAAATCTCTCATTTCAGCCAGAAACCGGTTGGTTGTTCGTACCGTCTCAAAAAGGAGACCAAGCACCTGAGCAGTGTTGAAATCATCATCCATCGCCTCGACAAAACGGGAGCTGAACTGCTGAACCTTTTCCTGTAACTCGGCTCCGGTCGGGGAGAAACTCTCCGGCGTGATAAGTTCATCCGATTTCGAGCGACAGCTAAGAACCTCATCAAGCGCCGCCAGGCAGGAATAAATGCGATCAAGACCGGTTTGAGCCTCTTCAAGGCTCTGGTCGGAGAAGTCTATCGGAGAACGGTAATGAGCAGACAGAATAAAAAATCGGAGCGTCTCGGGGTCAAATTTCTGCAGTACATCCCTTATGGTAAAAAAGTTGCCAAGCGATTTACTCATCTTTTCAGAATTGATGTTGACGAAACCGTTGTGCAGCCAGTAATTCACGAAGCGGCAACCGTTGGCGGCCTCAGATTGGGCGATCTCGTTTTCGTGATGCGGAAAGATCAGATCTTTCCCCCCTCCGTGAAAATCAAAAGATTTACCCAGAAATTTCATGCTCATCGCTGAACATTCAATGTGCCAGCCGGGACGGCCATTCCCCCATGGGGACTCCCACCACGGTTCCCCCGGCTTTGAACCCTTCCAGAGAGCAAAATCCATCGGGTGGCGCTTTTTCTCCCCAACTTCAACCCTGGAACCGGCCTGCATCTCCTCCAGGCTACGACCTGAGAGTTTCAGATATTCCGGCCATGTTTCGACGGCAAAATAGACGTCACCATCCGACTCGTAGGCATGCCCCCTGGCAACAAGCGTCTCAATAATGGAAATGATTCCATCGATATGATCTGTAGCTTTCGGCTCAACAGTCGGTTTGATCAGCCCCAGTCGATCCATATCCTCATCGAAAGCCTCTATATAGCGGTCTGCAATAGTGCGGTAATCTGTCCCCTCCTGGTTGGCCCTGTTTATTATCTTGTCGTCAATATCTGTATAATTGCGGACGTAGATCACATCATAGCCGGAATATTTAAGGTAGCGGAAGATAACGTCAAAAACCACGTTGGCTCGGGCATGGCCGATGTGGCAATAGTCGTAAACGGTCACACCACAGACATACATACCTGCTTTGCCCGCCGTAATCGGAACGAAAATTTCTTTTTCCCCGGAGAGGGTGCTGTAGACACGCAATGGCATGATACTGGCTCCAATCCTAAAATATTCTTAACCGCGCGATTGAGTTGACCTACCAAAGCGGATCGTCAACTTTAGATTGTTCTTGATCTCACTGATGATTGCACTGTCTGCAGGGGAGAGCTTGGAAAGGTATTCCACTATGAAAATGTAGAAGATAGAACAGAAAAACGCCGTTATCGTAGATAAAATGACTATTAGCGATCGCTTTGGCTTACTTTTGCGCAGAGGCTCAACCGCTTCATCCAGCACTTGAAGAGTCGAGGAATCCTTTGCTTCGCTTATTTTTGCCACCTCAAACTGCTTGGTAAGCTGTTCAAATATTGCCTCCTGTATCTTGAGTTCGCGTAATTTTCGGAGGTACTCAAGCCCTAGCGAGGGGACGTTACCCATAGAGGGGATGAAATCCATTCCCCCTCCACCGCTCAGCCTGGCCAACTGACTTTTGAGGCCGTTAAGAGCTGCAATGGCAATTTTCACCTCGTTACTCTCGTCAGTCATAGAGCTGCGCAAAGATGCCAGTTGGACCTCTTTGCTTGCTATTTGTGCTTTAATGCCGGCTAACCCCTCAATGGCTGCCGTGGCCTGTGAATCAGCCTTGACAGTTTTATACTTTTCCTGAAACGATTTCATGTCATTTTCGGCATTCCGCAGATCCTGTTTGACAACTTCCAGCCGTTTTTCCAGAAACATGCGTTCAGTGCCGACTTTGGAGAGGTTAAGCTGTACTGATCGCCGCGACAGTTCCTCCACAAAAGTATTCGCCAGCAGTGCCGCTTTTTTTGAATCCTTGCTGTCGGCATCAATGCTGATAATACCATCTTTACCAGCCTTGATTTTGACGACCCCCTCAAGATTTTTTCTAGCATCATCAATTGTCTTGGTTTTGAATTCCTTTTGCAGATCAAGCTTTTTGATAACGGCATCTGCCACAGAACGACTCTTTAAAATACCAATGTAGAGTTCGGCCGATCCGCCACTAAGACCCATTCCGCCGGCAGCAATTCCGGCCAGACCTCCGGCCTGACTAAGCAGCGCAGAAAGGCCACCGGCACCTGAATCCTTCTGAGGTGGCAGAACCTTGGCACTGGCCGTATAAATATTTTTTAGAGTGAGCGAGTAGCAGATGGAAAGAACCAGTGCCAATGTGCAGAATTTGACGATTACCATCTTGTGGCGGGCTATGACATGAAGAAGTTCGAGGAGATTGATCTCATCTTCAGAGCTTAAAGTTTCTGGCTTTTGCGGTTGATCGTTTGGCGTATTATACATTATTTAAACCAGAGAAATACTGAGCCGGCTGTCAAGGCAACCTGCGAAAGAATTGTTGTAATATCCTTTATATCACGCAACCAGGCGGTGTGTTCCAGCTTTTGAGGTACAACCAGCGTATCGCCCGGCTCCATAAAGCTGGACATGAAACTGCCGAAATTCCACTTACCTGAATCATCGCTCCATTTTACTCCAAACGAAGATTGCTGCCTGCTGAACACGGATCCATCCACTTTAATGATGTACATATCAGAAACTTCAGCATCGCGATTCGAACCACCGGCTTTGGAAAGATAGGTAGCCACATCCGAAGCACCAGGCAAATATATAAAGGTTGTCTGGTTATAGACCTGTCCCATCACGTTAACAATATTCGGACGGGAGGGGATGTCTAAACTATCACCACCCTCCATCTCAAGGTCGTAACTGCTTTTTTTAAGTTCATCAAGTTTTGTAAGTTTGATAACAACCCGTCCTTCAGCCTTATGAACCTTAAGTCGTTCGAGTGCTTTCATAAGTCCCTCAAGGGCGGCCTTTGTTCCCTCAAGTTCCTCTTTTGACGCTGCCACATATGTCAGGGCATACTGTTTCTGTTGAATGTCCTTTTCTGTGCGTGTCATTATCTCGTCCATCCGCTTCTGCTGCATTTCACGGACAGATTTTCGTGTAAACTTTGCCCCCTTCTGATACGCTTTTTCTGTATAGCCGCCGGCACGTTCAATAACAGAGCTGATTTTTTCTCCTCGTGCAATAGAATAGACACCCGGAAATTTGACCTCTCCCGTAACTGTAACAAACTTGTCGGTTGCATCCACCCACTCTGCTATTCCTCTAACAATAAGGACATCGTCAGGCTGAATAGCGATGTTATGTTGCGGGTCACCGTCAATAGCTTTGGCAAGGTCAAGTGAAAGCCTCGCTGACTTCGCCTTGTCCCCCGCAATTGTAACCCTGGTCAGCTCGGCAAAATCAAGAATAGCGTTACGTCTGGTGCTGCCGGCAGCCGCAACCAGATCTCGGATAGTCATGCCGGGATAATAATCAAAAGACCCCGGGTTCATCACATACCCATTAATTGCAACCGTAGGTTTTTCCTGCATCTCCCACCGCGAAAAAATACGAATGGTGTCTTGCTCTCGCAATTCAATATTATCCTCTGCGCTGCCATTTAATGCTTTCCGGATACTAAAAGTAAGTATTTCTTTATGATAATCTGGCAGTGCCAGCCTGGTAATCTCAGCAGATTCAAGATACGATTCCGGAAGCAGATCCTGGTAACTCCCGATAACATCCCGGATACGCATATTTTTACGAAATTGATACTCGCCAGGTCGCACCACGTTTCCACGCAAAACTATCAAATCACGGGCAGCCTCCTGGACTGGAAAGACCTTGACCATGTCACGATCCATTATCGTCACATCTGTAAAAGAGGTTTCAGGCTGACCATCTTTAGTCCGAAAATCGAGAAAAGTCTTTGAACTGTTTTTTGTCAGGCGCTCAATCTGGATTCTTCCGGTATACGCGCTCGCCGTTATGCCCCCGGCCATCTGGATAACATCTGCAAGAGACTCCTTACCTTTCAACTCGTAAATGGCCGGTCGTTTTACCTCGCCCGCCACCGCCACAACCGACCCGATAACAGGGACAAATAGTGTATCCCCGTTCTGGAGACGCACATCTTTGCTGCTGTCGCCGGATAAAAACATATCGTAGAGGTCGATCTCGTTAATCAGTTTGCCCCCCCGCAGGAGACGGATGGCTCTTAAAGAACCGTTTCGCGATGGTCCACCTGCGGCCGACAGGGCATTTATCAATGTGGATAGAGAGCTGACCGGAATACTGCCAGGGTTTTCCACCTCCCCAACTACAAAAACCTGGATAGTCCTTATCTTGCCAAGCGAGACATTCAATTCAAAATTTTTGAAATATCTTGAGACAGCCTTGTTAATGACATCACGAGCCTGATCATAACTAAGACCGGCCACATTTACGACACCTACCTTGGGAATTGAAATTTCACCGTTTCTGTCTACTGTCAATTCATGTTTCGCAGTAAGTGACCCCCAGATGGTTATATTCAACGTGTCACCGGCACCCAGTGCGTAGCTTCCGCTGGCCGGCATGTTATCGAAATTATTAAGGAAAGGAGAGCTGTTTTTGAAGAAGTCGTAACCGAACTGACGGAGTTCGCGTTTGAAGGGCTCAGCTTCAAATTTGTCAAACAGTGTAAGATTTTTTTTAGAAAATGATTTTTCAAGGATGGAGCCAAGTTCTTCTGCAGGAAGCGGGATAGCCGTTACTTCTTCCGACATGATAGAAAGTAATCTCTTTTTACTTGCGGCCGCAGCTACCTGAATATAATAAACCTGATGGTTCTTTAATTCCCGAAGAATAAAGCTATCCAAAGTGCCAACGGAGTTTCCTTTTAGCGGTTTCCCGGGTTCAGTACCATAGCTTACCGTAAACTGTAGCTGCCCATCCTCAGGGTTTGGCTGGTAGTTGGATATTTTCCAAGATATTTTGATCTGACCATCCCCCGGAAGCACTTTAAGCGATATTTTAGGGGTTTTGGCTGTTTTGGCAGGCTCTCCCAGTTTATCCTTATCCTGTGCATCAGCGGAGTCTAAAATCTGGTTTGTTTTATTGTCTTGTGTTCCTGTGCCGGACGATGCACCTGCACCCCCTCGATAGCTAGACTCTCCCTGCAGATTGTCTGTAAACTTTTTTTGATCCAGGGCTCTTTGAATCTCCTCCTCAGACGCTGAAAAAGCTATACCAACCTGCAGATAAAACAGCACGATCAAAAAAGAGATTATTGTTGATACTGCCCGCATGAAATGCTCCCGATTTGGACTATATAAGCTGGGGTGTTGTATCACTGTTGCAACCTGTTTGGCAATCAAAAAGCCCAGGAGGAAAGATAACCAAAATATCAGGCTCCCCTTTTTCTCCTCGCATTTAGGCATTTTGTCATACAATAAAATTCTATTTCTCAAAAATTTTTGCTATAGTCCCGCCGCTTCTCAATAAATTGGAGACAAGAATGCTAATTCCACTTTGCATTCAAGTGACATCTTGCGTAGGGTGCGCCGTGCGCACCGTTCACATCGATTGGTTCGCACGGCACCCCCCACGATTCTAAACATTAAAAAGACAGTGGCAGTCTATCTTTAAATCTTTGGAGAAACATATATGAATGAATCATCTGAAGGAAGCGGCTCACATCCCGGTTGGATGAACGCACCTAATTTAGCCGCTGGACTCTCCGTGGTTGTTGCAATAGTTCTCCTGATCTTCGGAAGTTTGTCTCAAAACCGGATGCAGGATATTTTCGCCAAGTCCACATACTACATCCTCTGGCTCATCTTTCTTGTGTGGATTGTTCAGTTTTGTGTGTATCTGGAATCTGTCAAATTTTCATGGTCAGCATTTATTCGAGAAACATGGCCGGCATTTGTTTTTGCATTAGTATTGACAACCATAACGGCAACAACAAACCATCCTAAGTTTCGTGTTTTGAGTGACGAATCTAATCTGGCATCTATTTCCAGATCAATGGTTGAAAACAAATCCGTGTACAACTATACGACAGGGAAATATTACTACTTTACATTCAATCCGCTAATAGCAGAGCAGGATAAGCGCCCGATGCTTTTCCCGTTTTTTGTGCATCTACTCCACATCCTCCGTGGCTACAATGTTAATAACCTTTTTCTGTTCAACCTCTCCATTTACTTTGCGTTATTAGCTTCAGTAGGAATAATGGTCAGGCGACAATATAACCAGATTGACTTTCCGAAATCAGGTAGTGTCTGGATTGCCGCCGTTATCCTCGTGTTTTTATGCCCCGTACTCACTTTGACCGCCACATCTGGCGGTTTTGACCTCTTTTCGGCATGTTTTCTGGGATGGACATTTGTTGTGCTTGGCCAATTCATAAAAGACCAGACAACTGAAAGCTTCGCATTTTTGTGGATGAATCTGCTGCTGCTTGCCCATGTACGTTATGAATCGTTCGTTTTTACAGGCATAATTCTTGCCGGCTTGTTATTATTTAAACGATTGGACAAACGTTTGTTTTCCAGCTTCACGCACGTTTACCTCCTCACTCCACTCGCAATTGTGCCACTTATCTTTCAACGCATTTTAAGCCGCGGCAAATTTGAGCAACCTCCAGGAGTTGAAGTATTTTCGATAAAACATTTAATTGAGAACATCCGCTATTTTTTTCTGGTGATTTCAGACACCACCTTCTTTTACCCGTATCCAGGTCTGTTACTATGGTTATCTCTTCTTCTGATACCTTTCATTCTGTATGCTTTATACAGGAGAAAACTGCTCTCCGACAACAGAGGGTATCGTCACCTTTTGTATATTATTCTGGCATGTCTTGCTGCGTATCTGCTTATCGTCTTGTCGTATTATTTTGGAGACCCTAGACATCCTACTACAGCGCGTTTTTTTGTATTGCCTGTTGTCGTAATGGCATTAATTCCAGTATTTGCACACAGAATATGGCCCGACATCTTCTCCCAAAGATTATTACTTGTTGTTTCTATAGGATTGTTGATTATGTATTACCCCGTTTCGAGTGGTGATCGTTTTACTCAGTCGCTTGAGTTGATTCGCGAGACCCAACATGCGTACACTTTTCTGGATTCTTTGAAACACAAAAATATCTTTATAGTTGCTGAAAGACCAGGGATATATACCGCTTTAAAATATGGAGCGGCGGATTTTAGCTATGCCAATAAAAACAAGAATGATTTGCTAGCCGAGCTGAAGAACAACCTATACAGCGATATTATTGTCCTTCAACAGATCAACTACAGCGACAAAAAACCGGGTACTACACAGTTTCTCGACCCGGAGTTTGTATTGAATCCTCCATTGGCAGAATACCAGATTACCGGCGGATACTTTCTTAGAATATCGAGTGTAATTAGATAGAATGTTCCTACCTGTGTTTCGGTCAATAGAGGTATCTCAACTCAAACTTCAACATCTGGTTTGTTTGCTCCTGCCCATATACCAGATTCAGGTTGCTGACTTTCTCAATCCCATAGCCGATCTGTCCATCCAGATCGCCGTACAGAGGCAGACTCCAGAAAATCCGGCCAGAATGCTTTCGTTCAACTGACTGACCCTGCACACGCCCCACCATCCCTCGGTTTGTATAAAAGTATTCCAGTGCCAGGTTGTTTCGTACGCTGAACCAGTGGCTGTAGCGAAAGAAGAAATCCTGTGTAGCTCCCCCCTGCGAATGACCGATCGGCATGTTTTTTAGTATGTACCCGTTTGGAAACAATGTGTGGGTATAGAGAATCTGATTCCCAAGGAAAAACTCGAAGCGAAAGTCGTTTCGGCCATCATCAGTTAATAGTGGGATGTACAGCCCCGCAAGATAGCTCTCAACAATCGGCCAGAAGAGAGCGTTATCTTCACCGGAAAATTCGGCGTAAACCTCAGTATTTCTAAGTCCCCGGAAGCGATAACGTGCTTCAATACCCGCTATTCCATTGGAATTATCATCATTCGTGCCACCTATCAGACCGCGTAGTGTCTCTTCGAGATTGTTATCAACCCCCGGTCCACCAACCTGACGCCCTATATTTATGCCAACCTCAAGATCAGGGGTAGGCTTGGAAGAAAATTTTATAGCATAAAACCATGGATGCCGCTCTATACCGTCAACGTTTGTCTTCTCAAAACTGGAAAAGATCAAGGAATACTTCAAGGCACCAATAAGCTTTGCATCAATAGGTTCCGGACTTGATAGCTTAAGCTGGGTGAAGTTTTCGGCATTGTTGGTCAGTGTGATAGCCCCGCGATAGCCGAGACCAAACCAGTTTTCATCCTTGCCAGCTTCAAGTTCAACTGAACCACCCCCTATTTTCAGATAGCCACGGTTGATTCGAAGGCGGAGTTCATCTCCGTTTGTTTGCAACGACTCTTCCAACAGTCCGACAGCCTGTTCACCCAGATACAATTCAGACCCCAAGCGCAGTTCACCGTTGTGGCCGTTTCCATATACAGTGCCGTTGTTGTTTTCAACAAGCGGAGTCCCTTCTCCGCCGCGCTGACGGACAGTTGCGGAAGGAGAATTTATCGGTCTCAGGCCGGCACTCATGCCAAAAACACCATCGTCTCCCGGGTCATGAACGTCGCGTCGGTAATCGCGAGGTACTCCAGCCAGCCAGAGATAGCGAAGCCGCAAAGATGAAATGGGATTGTAGTCAAAAAAGGGTCTACTACTATCCGGTTTCTCGCGCAGAGAAACTTCACGAGGTATCAGCGTACGTATACATGCGACCAGTTCGGTCGCTAACCGGGTATCGGATGATTCCAGTGAACCAATATTGTTTTCAGCCTCTTTCAGCAAACGTGCCGCCTCCGCCTTGCTGAAAGGTTTAATTCCCTTGATATCACTGTATATCAGGCCGAAACCGGCCAGTTTGTCCAGATACGCATACACCGGGCTGTCAAGCGGGATATTTGAGGAAGAGATGGCATATATGGGAGTGGGGGTGATTATACTGATTACTATAAGTGCCAGTACAAGCGGGTAAGAACACATATTTATGTATCTCAAGTGAACCTCATGTAATAGCACTTTTATATTAAGCCGCATGAAATTGCCCGGACTGATACTTAAAAAAGCCCCGTGTTTCCACGGGGCCTTTGAATTAGATCGCCTGAACTGGTTAACTACTAATGCTTAGTACCAGTAAACAGCACCGCCAATTGTAGTTGAGGACGATGAAGACGCTGAAGTCGGCGGCCGCGTAGTACCACAAGCTGTAGAAGCCAGTATGGCTGTGGTACCAGGGTAACCGGTACCAGGCAACACAGTGGTAGTGTATGTGCATGCTCCTACTGCTGTACCTGTTCCTGTTGAAGTTGAAGTTGAAGTTGGTGTTGGTGCTGGTGTTGGTGATGGTGCTGGTGTTGGTGTTGGTGCTGGTGTTGGTGTTGGTGCTGGTGTTGGTGATGGTGCTGGTG
>Ga0194060_10000471_pt1 | contig 29345 bp, 26 predicted proteins | sample SepL225m_MetaG_FD_163427 | JGI IMG/M metagenome (GOLD analysis project Ga0194060, IMG submission 163427) | Anoxic zone freshwater microbial communities from boreal shield lake in IISD Experimental Lakes Area, Ontario, Canada - Sep2016-L222-5m | ecosystem: Environmental > Aquatic > Freshwater >...
GCAAATCGACCGCCAGCACCGGCACCTCGCTGGCGTTCATGGTATTGATCCAGTCGGCCATGCGTCCTTCGGGCGCACGAAGGTTGGTACCAATGCCCAGCAGAGCATCGATGCAGAGATCACAATATAGTGGCGCTGTCTCAGTGAAGGCGACACCTGCAGCCAACGCACGTTGGTACGAGATCACAGCATCCGGGGGGGATTGGCTGGGGCTGCCAAGCCAGGTCACGCTGGGCAGTTTTCCCCAGCGCTTCAAGTGCATGGCGGCTTCCAACCCGTCGCCGCCGTTGTTGCCCGGGCCGCACGCCACCCAGATGCGCTGGCTGTGCGGTGCCAACGCCAGCGACAGTTGCGCTACTGCCAGTCCGGCGCGCTGCATCAGGGTGTGCGCCGGCAAGCCAGCCTGGGCCGTGTACTCAATCTGACGTGTTGCAGCCGTGTTGTAAAGGGCTTGTCGCGAGCCAGGATCAATTTTCAGCATGAAGGGGGCGGCCAGCCAGAGCAAACCTAAAACTCATAGTATTCGCCCTCGCGAGCCAGTCGATAGTCGGGTCCACCGGCCGTCGGCGGGTTATCGGCCAGCACTTGGCGAAAGACCGCGTCCAAGGCGTCATCGCTGCGGGTGGGTTCATGATGCGTGCAGAACAATAACTTGGCACCGGCGTCTTTGGCGTACTGGATACTGGAGTTGAATGTGCCGTGGCCCCAACCCTGTTTTGCCGGATATTCCTGCGCGGTGTAAGAGCAGTCGGCGATCAAAACATCGACGCCGCGCATGGCACGCAGGATGCTTTCCGCTTTTTGATCAACAAAGGTTTGGTACTCGGCATAGCCTTCTTCATTGACTTCATAAATGTTTTGCGGCGGCTCATGGTCACCGGTAAAAAAAACTGACTTGCCATTGGCTTCAACCCGGTAGCCGAAATTGATGACAGGATGATTCATCAGGTAAGGCGTTACGGTGGCGCAGCCAATCTGCACACTCTGTTCCTGGGCCAGTGTCACGTACTCGATACGCGCTTTCATTTTGGCCTCGCCGACCGGAAAATAACTGTACTGAAGTTGCACAGACATAACCTGTTCCACACTTTTTCCCGAAACCGGGTCAAATGCACCGTGCAATCGCAACACGTTGCCCGGGATAAAGTTTGGAATAAAAAAAGGCAATCCCTGAATGTGGTCCCAATGCGAATGTGTGATCAGTACATTGGCAGTCATGGGCAGTTCGGCCAACAGGGTTTGGGACAAGGGGAAAATGCCGGTGCCGGCGTCCAGGATGATCAACTCGTTGTTGTCAGTCCGGATCTCGATACAGGTGGTGTTACCTCCGTAGCGAGCGGTCTTCGGGCCGGGCGAAGCAATAGAACCCCGCACTCCCCAAAATCTGACTTTCATGCGATTCCCTTGAAATTTCAACAAAGGGCCAGCCTTGTCAGTCGCAAGTGCCAAGCCTATAACAGTGCCGTTGTCCCCGCCAGCTTACCCGCTGCGCGTTATCTTGATGGCGACCCGGTTGTAGTCAATCTGGTGGCGACTGTCAACTGCAATGATCAGCTTTGAAAATAGTTGGCGCTGTGGACGTCAATTTTGCGTCAAGCTCGAATTGTGTCAACCCATTGGGCTTGCGACTTTAAATCCGCGGCAGGTTCGATCTCATCCCCGCAGACATCCAAACCGGGTGTTTTGCCATTTATCAGGTCGGCCAACAGTCTGGCCGAGCCGCAACTCAGGGTCCAACCATTGAAGCCATGTCCCAGATTCAACCACAGTCCGGCAATGCCGCTGGCGCCAATCATGGGCCTTCCATCAGGCAGCATGGGACTGCCACCCTTCCATTCCTGCACGCCGCCCGTCAACTTGGCTGCGCCAGGAAACCAGTCGTGCAAGACCTGGTACAAATTTTGCAATGCATTGGCGTTTTTTCTGTCGGGCGAACCCCCGATTTCGGCACTACCCGCCACTCGCACGCGATTGCCAAGACGCGTAATGATCACTTTGTAGCGTTCATCGATCACTGCGCTGCGGGGGGCATTAAGCGGTTCACGAACGGCTGCGCTGACCGAGTAACCGTGCACCGCCCGCAACGGAATTTTCAGGCCCAATGGTGCCAGCAACCGGACCGACGCCAGTCCCGCGCACATGACGCAGGCATCAAACTGATGTGGTGGGCTTTCGCCACCAACGGAAATGGCGATTCCGCCATTTGGGCGTATGTGAGTCACGGTGGCGTTGAACAAAAACTTTACGTTTATTCGCTGCGCCGCCTTTTTCAGCATAAGGGCAAACTGGCGGCAATTTCCAACTTCATCGTTGGGCAAATGTACGGCGCCAAAAAATGGTGTGTCGGGATTGAGCGCAGGTTCAATCTTGCGTGCCTCGGGAGGTGTGAGTTCTTTGAAGATGACGCCGCTATCACGCAGCATCTGAAGTCCCGGCTGTATCGCGTTTCTGTCGCGTTCGGATCGCAGCAGCACCATGCTGCCGTCACTGCGTTGGTACTCCAAATTCAAATTTGTCGTGATTTGGTGCAGCCGCTCCCGGCTGTAAAGTGCCATTTGTCGCAACCGAGCCCAATACAGCGAACGACTGGCAGGCTGGCGGGCGCGATAGCACTGCCAGACCCAGGACAGATCTTCGCTGGAGAGTGGCAGAATTATCTTGAGCGCGGCATTGCGGCCCAACACTTGTTGCATCAACCTGGTCGGAAAAGTTTGCGCAGACCACGCAGCAAGGTAGCCAGTCGTCACCAGTCCGGCAATGGCAAAACTTGATTCTTCGGCCGCTGCCCCGCGTTGTTCCAGGACCGTGACTTCGTGGCCGTCGCAGGCTAGTTCGTAGGCGGTGGTGACGCCGATAATGCCGGCACCAATGACTGCAATCTTCATGAATCCCTTTTTTCTTGTATTTGAATCGCCACCTGAACCTGAGGGCCAGGTCCAAAGGTTGAATGTGATCAACTTCGCAGCAACTGTTCAATTTGAAATGCGATGTTGAGCACCGAATCGTCGCACATGGCACCGGCCCACACCATCAAGCCCACCGGCAACTCGTCCGCTGTCTGGCAAGGTATGGAAATTGCGCATCCGTCGAGCAGGTTGATCACGCTGGTGTTGCGCAGCAGTAGAGAGTTGACGCGGTAAAACACATCATCGCGTTCAGGCCCGGGTGCGACGTCAGCAATTGGGGGTGCCACGACCGGTACGGTCGGTGAAAGAACGGCATCAAAGCTCTGGATGGCCGTCTCCATGCGGTTTATCCAATGACGCCGGGCAGCCTGCAGTTCGATGTAATCGCAAGCGCTCATTGTTGCGCCGCGCTGGATGCGGGCGGCGACGCGCGGGTCATAGGATTTACCGTGGTCCTTCAGCAAACGGCGGTGCCATGTGTAGCTTTCGGCGGCCGAGAAGCCACCGCTGCGCTGGATTTCCTGCACATCATTGATTTCGACCAGCTTCACATCTTCAATATGGGCGCCTGCGTTGCGCAATGTGTGCAAGGTGCGTTGCCAGGCGTTTGCCACCGTGCTGTCCAGACCGTCAAGCATCATGGTGCCAGCCACACCGAGACGGTAGGCGCTGAGGGGAGCCGCGCTGCGCGTAACCCGACGCTGGGCCAGCAGTTCGTGGACTAGTATCGCGTCGGTTACCGAACGGGTGAGGGCGCAAACCGTGTCCAGTGTGGTGGAAAGGGGAATCGCGCCATTGGTTGGCACCAAGCTGGCCGTATTTTTGAAACCGACGATGCCGTTGAGTGCCGCCGGAATGCGGATCGAGCCGCCAGTGTCTGAACCCAAACCCACAAAGGCGGCGCCGTTAGCCACTGAAACAGCTGCCCCTGACGATGACCCGCCCGGAACGCGGGGCAGGTCGGTTTGGCAAGCGTTGACCGGGGTACCAAAATGCGGATTGACGCCAACTCCCGAGAATGCAAACTCAGACATGTTGGTGCGCCCAATGAAAGCGGCACCGGCGCGCCGCAACCTGGACACCGCTGGACTGTCCTGTGTCGCGGGTGCGGCGTCACGCAGTACGACAGAGCCGGCGCTGGTGGTTTGTCCGGCAACGTCAAAGAGGTCCTTGATCGATACCGCCAGCCCACCGAGCGGCGTGTTCTGGATGTTCAATTGACCAGCCACAGCACGCGCCTCGTCAAAGGTCGGTTTTAGAAAAACGTGTTGGCTGCGCGTCGACTGCGCGAAGTCGATAGCGCGTTCAATTTCCGTCTGTGGGTCGCACTGGCCAGTGCGTTGCAGGGCCAGTGTCGTGTTTAAGTCAAGCAGCATGAATTTAAGTCGGTTGTGCTATAGTCTGGCGGTTTTGCTGGTTGCCCAAAAAGGCGTTGCCACAAACAAATCAAGCAAACCAGTTCAATCAAGGTGTTGCGTCTTCTAAAGGCAAAGTTAACAGTGCCGCCGGGAGTTGCAAAACGAACTGGATTTTAGACCTAACCTTTGGAGATAAATATGGCAGTTACTATGCGCGAAATGCTGGAAGCAGGTGTCCATTTTGGCCACCAGACCCGCTTCTGGAACCCCAAGATGGCCCCCTTCATTTTTGGCCATCGAAACAAAATTCACATTATCAACCTGGAAAAATCGTTACCGATGTTCCAGGAGGCTGCCAAGTTTGTGCGCCAAATCTCTGCCAAGCGTGGCACCGTGTTGATGGTGGGTACCAAGCGTCAAGCCCGCGACACCGTCGCTGAGGAAGCCCAGCGTGCCGGTGTACCCTATGTGGACCAGCGCTGGCTGGGCGGTATGCTGACCAACTTCAAGACGGTCAAGACTTCGATCAAGCGCCTCAAAGACATGAAAATCCAGCAGGAAGCGGGTCTGGACAGTCTGAGTAAGAAAGAGCAGTTGATGTTTGCCCGCGAACTCGCCAAGCTGGAACGTGACATTGGGGGCATCCAGAATATGGCGGTTTTGCCAGATGCAATTTTTGTGATTGATGTGGGCTTCCATAAAATCGCGATTGCAGAGGCCAAAAAACTTGGCATTCCGCTGGTTGCGGTGGTTGATACCAATCACTCGCCCGAAGGCATTGACTACGTGATTCCCGGTAACGATGACTCGTCCAAAGCCGTGATCTTGTATGCCCGCGGTATTGCTGACGCGATCATTGAAGGCCGTGCCAACGTGGTGGATGATGTTGTCAAAGCCATCGTTGCGGAAAGCGCCGACGAATTTGTTGAAGTGAACGAAGCATCTGCCTGAGTTTTTCGGGACCCCAAAAAATGGGGGCTTCAACGCCCCTTTTTTTTAATCCCCTTTTATATAACTGAACCGAGTACGGAGAATCAAGATGGGTGCAATTACCGCCAGCATGGTAGCTGAACTGCGTGGCAAAACTGACGCGCCAATGATGGAGTGCAAACGTGCACTGACGGAGGCGCAAGGCGATATGGTGAAGGCTGAAGAACTGCTCAGAGTCAAACTAGGTAGCAAAGCTGGAAAGGCTGCCGGACGCATTACCGCCGAAGGAGTCGTTACCAGCTACATCGAGGGTGCAGTTGGTTCGCTGCTTGAAGTCAACTGCGAAACCGATTTCGTCACCAAGAACGACAGTTTTCTTGCCATCGCCAATGCCGCTGCGCGACTGATTGCCGAAAACAACCCGGCCGATCTTGTCGCGCTGGGTGCGTTGCCGTATGCCCAGGACGGCTTTGGCCCGACGCTGGAAGATGTACGAAGAGGCCTGATCGGCAAGATCGGTGAAAACATGAGCTTTCGCCGATTCAAGCGTTTCGCGTCATGCGACAAGTTGGCCTCCTATTTGCACGGCACACGTATTGGCGTGGTGGTCGAATTCGACGGCGATGAAGTTGCCGCCAAGGATGTGGCCATGCATGTTGCCGCAATGAAGCCCGTTGCTTTGTCAAGCACGGATGTGCCCGCCGAACTGGTCGCCAGAGAGCGTTCCGTTGCGGCAGCTAAAGCGGCCGAGGACGCAGCAGTGGCGACTGCCGCTGGCAAGCCGGTCCAGTCGGCTGAAATTGTGGCAAAACGGGTTGAAGGTGGCGTGCAAAAGTACCTCAAGGAAGTGTCCTTGTTCAACCAGTCTTTCGTCAAGAACGACAAGCAGACTGTCGAGCAGATGCTGAAGGCGACCGGCACCACCGTGAAGGCATTTACCCTGTATGTGGTGGGTGACGGCATTGAAAAGAAAGTAGATGATTTCGCGGCAGAGGTTGCGGCTCAGGTGGCTGCCGCCAGGCAGTCAAGCTGATTGCCCGATGCCACCCATTGTCATTTGCGTTCTCCCATGTTTCAGCTCCAAACTCACCAGGCAAACATCGAACTGGGTTTGAATTTGAATTTGAATTTATTTCGCCCGCGCTAGTCATCACATCAAGGGGTTCATCATGTCTGTCGCCAAACCAGCCTACAAGCGAATTCTGCTCAAGCTGTCCGGTGAGGCCTTGATGGGCGATGATCAGTTTGGCATCAACCGCAATACTATTGTTCGCATGGTGGAAGAGGTGGCTGAGGTCACGCGGCTCGGAGTGGAAGTCGCGGTGGTCATAGGCGGCGGCAACATTTTTCGCGGTGTCGCTGGAGGCTCGGTCGGAATGGACCGGGCCACTGCGGATTACATGGGAATGCTGGCCACTGTCATGAATGCTTTGGCGCTGGGCGACACCATGAACAAAGCGGGTCTGACCGCGCGTGTCATGTCGGCCATTGCGATTGAACAGGTGGTCGAACCGTACGTCAGGCCAAAGGCGCTGCAATACCTCGAAGAGGGCAAGGTTGTCATTTTCGCCGCAGGTACCGGCAACCCATTTTTCACGACCGATACTGCCGCCGCCTTGCGCGGTGCTGAAATTGGCGCACAAATTGTGCTCAAAGCAACCAAGGTAGATGGCGTCTACTCAGCCGATCCAAAGAAGGATCCGCTCGCCACGCGGTACAGCAAGATTTCATTTGACGAGGCGATGTCGAAAAATCTGGGCATCATGGACGCTACCGCATTTGCACTGTGTCGCGATCAGAAGTTGCCAGTCAAGGTGTTCTCCATATTCAAGCTTGGTGCGCTCAAGCGGGTGGTCATGGGAGAAGATGAGGGCACACTGGTCTACGCCTGAACATGTCAGAATTGCGCCGCACGTACCGTGCCATTTGAACAGTCGAGTAAGGAGAAAAAGGTGCCGATTAGTGAGATCAAGCTATCCGTTGAAGTCAAGATGGATCAGTCCATCGCAGCCTTCAAAAACAATCTGACCAAAATTCGCACTGGCAGGGCAAACCCGGCATTGCTGGATTCGGTCCATGTTGACTATTACGGTGCCATGCTGCCGATCAGTCAGGTGGCCAATGTTTCCTTGCTGGATGCCCGCACCATCAGCGTTCAACCTTGGGAAAAAGGGATGGGAGCGAAGATTGAAAAAGCCATTCGCGATAGTGATTTGGGGCTTAACCCCTCGTCGATGGGTGATTTGATTCGGGTCCCAATGCCGGCCATGTCGGAGGAGCGTCGCAAGGAACTCACCAAAGTTGTTCGTAATGAAGGTGAGACTGCAAAAATCGCAGTGCGCAATTTAAGGCGTGATGCCAACGAGGCGGTCAAAAAAGCAGTCAAAGAAAAGCTTGCCTCGGAGGATGAACAAAAACGGTCTGAGGCAGATATCCAGAAAGTCACAGACCGGCATATCATCACCATCGATCAGCTGGTGGCGGCGAAAGAGCACGACATCATGGCGGTATGAGTTGCGCCCGAACTGCTGTCCATGTTCGCGTCAGTTGATCAGGCTGGTCTTGCGTCGGGCCGCTTATCCCGACCATTGCTTGCGAAGGGCATAGTCAGATGTTAAAGCAGCGCGTTATCACGGCACTGGTGTTACTGCTCATCTTGCTGCCAGCCCTGTTTTATCGCTCGCCCACCCCGTTTTGTGTTATTGCACTGCTACTGATCGCAGCCGGCGCCTGGGAGTGGGCGCGCCTGAACGGCTTTGGTCAACATGCATCGTTGCTGTCAGGTATTGCCGGTGGTGCCGTCTGCATGGTGACGTGGTGGTTTGGCATGCTGGAGCGACCGCTGGTTTTGCTTTGGATCGTCGCTGGGTCGGCTTGGGTGTTGACCGGTGCCTGGGTGTTGCATCGGGGGGTGTCATCGTGGTCTGGCCATGCGCCGCTGGTGCGGCTGGTTTGGGGCGTTGTCGCGTTGTGGCTGGCGTGGTTGGCAGTGGCGCAGGCAAAGGTGATTGGCGTCAACTACCTGCTTTCTATTCTGGTGTTGGTCTGGGTTGCTGATATTTTTGCCTATTTTGCCGGTCGGGCATGGGGCGGACGTTTTAGCCGAAGCAAACTCGCGCCATCCATCAGCCCGGGGAAAAGTTGGGAAGGGGTGTGGGGCGGTATGGCAGGGGTTTTGGCACTGTCCTTTGTCTGGCTCTGGATCGACGGCAGGTGGGCAATTTCGATCCCCAGTCTGTACAGTCGCCTGGGGATGAGGGGTTGGTGGTGGTTGATGATTTCTGTCGTGTTCCTGTCCGCGATGAGCGTGGTGGGCGATCTGTTTGAATCACTTGTCAAGCGCAGTGCCGGTGTCAAAGACAGCAGCGGTCTGCTGCCGGGTCACGGCGGTGTGCTGGACCGGGTTGATGCGTTGTTGCCTACGCTGCCGTTGGCGATGATGCTCTATTCGGTGTGAAAGATCTGATGAATGATGTTCCAGTCAAAGTAAAACAGCGCGTCGCGATTTTGGGGTCGACTGGATCGATCGGGCTCACGACACTGGATGTGCTCGCGCGCCATGCCGACCGGTTCGAAGTCTTTGCCCTGAGTGCCGCCACCCAGACCGAGACAATGCTCCAGCAATGTGTGCGGTTCAAACCCGTGTTTGCCGTCATGGCAAGTGAGCCCCACGGTCGTCTTCTGGAACAAAAATGCCGTGAGCTTCAATTGACGACACGGGTACTTTGGGGTGCGCCTGCCATCACCATGATTGCATCGCACGAACTGGTCGACACGGTGATGGCCGCAATCGTCGGGGCGGCCGGGTTGTCCTCTTGCCTAGGTGCTGCACGAGCTGGCAAACGGTTGTTGCTGGCCAACAAGGAGGCTCTGGTTGTCGGTGGTGAATATTTCATGCAGGCGGTGGCAATAGGTGGCGCCAAGCTGCTACCGATTGACAGCGAGCACTCCGCCGTTTTTCAGTCGTTGCCGGACGATGCGGCCGTTTGGTTGACACAGATTGACAAGATTATTCTTACCGGCTCCGGAGGGCCGTTTCGACAGCGTGACCCGCAAACCTTGTGTGACGTGACGCCAGAGCAAGCCTGTGCTCACCCTAACTGGGTGATGGGGCGCAAGATTTCTGTTGATTCCGCCACCATGATGAACAAGGCCTTGGAGGTCATTGAGGCCAGTTTCCTTTTTGCCGTCAGACCAGATCAGGTGGAGGTTGTGATTCATCCCCAAAGCGTCATCCATTCGATGGTGCAGTACAAAGACAATTCGGTGGTGGCACAACTCGGTACGCCAGATATGCGGGGTCCGATTGCCTATGGGCTGTCCTGGCCGGATCGCATCGTGTCCGGTGCAACTGCATTGAATTTTGGCGCCATGGCGGCTATGACGTTTGAGTCGATCGATTCGAATCTGCATGACCAGCGCTTTCCTGGCTTGAAACTGGCATGGTCAGTTTTGAAGGCGCCGGCCGGAACGACCGCCGTCCTGAACGCGGCCAATGAGGAAGCGGTGGCGTCATTTCTTGCAGGACAAATTCGTTTTGATCAGATTCATGTTGTCAATCTGGAAACCCTTGAAGCTGTCGCCACCGTCAGTCCACAATCACTGGAAGACCTGTTGGACTTGGACGCGCTGTCCCGTGCTGCCGCCCAGCAAATTGTCCGGCGCCTGTGTGTTTGACGAAACCAACCTGAATTGACCATGCTGACACCTGTTGCGTTTTTGCTCGCCCTCGGACTGTTGATCGCTGTGCACGAATATGGGCACTATCGGATGGCCGTGGTCTGTGGCGTCAAAGTGCTGCGGTTTTCTATCGGCTTCGGAAAAACATTGTTGCGTTGGCAGCCCAAGGGTTCATCGACCGAATTTGTTATTGGTGCCTTTCCCTTGGGAGGCTATGTGAAGATGCTCGATGAGCGTGAAGCTCCGGTGGCGGCTGAGCAGCGACATCTGGCTTTCAATACCCAGCCGCTGCGCTCGCGTATCGCTATCGTGGCAGCCGGTCCGGTGGCCAATCTAATTTTGGCGGTGTTGTTGTATGCGGTGGTGAACTGGAGCGGTGTGCAAGATCCGGCAGCGATTTTGGCCAAACCTGCGGCCGGCTCCATAGCTCAGCAGGCTGGACTGACTGGTGGTGAACGGGTTCGGCGGGCTGGCTTTGATGCTGAAGATTTAAAGAGTGTGGAATCATTTGAAGCGCTGCGCTGGCTTCTGACACGCGGTGCCCTGGAGCGCAGGGACGTGCGATTGGAAGTGGTGGGTCCAGCGTCAGGCACCAGCGTTGAAGTGCCGTTAAAGCTCAGCGCCATGAACGCTGGTGACGCGAACGCCGACTTGTTTCGAAAGATTGGAGTTGAGGGTCCTTTTACCCGAGCGTTGATTGGCGAGGTGATGGTTGGCGCGGCGGCTGAACGGGCTGGGTTGCGGCGTGGCGATCTGGTCGAGCAAGTGGGTTCGGTGGCTGTGGTGGACGGGCAGCAACTGCGCCAGCTTATCCGGACCTCGGTCGGCGCGAAAGAGGCGCAAGCCGAAGTCTGGAAAATTGATCGCGCCGGCACAAAAATCGAGTTAACGGTAACTCCGGAGGCCCAGCCGGAGGGAGCCTTATTGGTCGGAAAAATTGGCGCCTATGTGGGCGCCAGCCCGGAATGGGTGACGGTCAGGTACGGTGCAGTCGACAGCCTCTGGCGCGGCGTGGTTCGCACCTGGGATGTGTCCCTGTTGACGCTCAAAATGATGGGGAAAATGCTGGTCGGCGAGGCTTCGTTGAAGAATCTCAGTGGCCCGCTGACGATCGCCGACTACGCCGGTAAGTCGGCCAGCATGGGTTTGACCCAGTACTTGATGTTTCTTGCTCTCATCAGTGTTAGTCTGGGTGTCTTGAATCTGCTGCCGTTGCCGGTTTTGGATGGTGGTTATCTGATGTATTATCTTTGGGAGGGCATCCTGGGCAAAGCAGTGTCCGACTCCTGGATGGAGCGATTGCAGCGGGGTGGCGTGGCAATCCTGCTGGTAATGATGTCTATTGCCCTGTTCAACGATATAACCCGTTTATTTAGCTAATTGCTTGGTGTTGACAATCAACACCGGCTTGACTTCTTACTACAAAAATGCAAATTGATCGTTTTCGTTTTCGAACTATTTCTGTTGTTGCTTCATTGGCTTTTTTGGCGAACGCGGCATGGGCGGTGAATCCTTTCACGGTGCGTGATATCCGTATTGAAGGCTTGCAGCGAGTCGAACCAGGAACTGTTTTTATCTCCCTGCCAGTTCGGATTGGAGACGTCTATAACGACGAAAAGGGATCTGCAGCGATCCGGGCTCTGTTTGACTTGGGCTTGTTCAAAGATGTGCGAATTGACGTCAGCGGGGACGTGTTGGTGATTGTGGTCGAGGAGCGCCCTACCATCGCCGAAGTTGATTTCGTGGGCACCAAGGAATTTGACAAGGACGTGCTGAAGAAGGCCTTGCGTGATGTCGGTCTGACTGATGGCCGGCCGTTTGACAAGGCGCAACTTGACCGGGCAGAGCAGGAACTCAAGCGCCAGTACATCAATCGTAGCTTGTATGCCGCGGAAGTTGTGACGACAGTCACACCAATCGAGCGCAATCGCGTCAATTTGACATTTACGGTGGTTGAAGGCGATCCCGCCAAAATCAGCGAGATAAATATTGTTGGCAATCAGGTGTTTGGCGAGTCGACTCTGCGTGGCCTGTTTGATCTTGACACTGGCGGCTGGTTGAGCTGGTATACCAAATCGGATCGCTACTCGCGGGCCAAGCTCAACGCCGACATTGAAACCTTGCGCTCCTACTATTTGACACGGGGCTATCTGGAATTCAAGGTGGAATCAACCCAGGTCGCGATCTTGCCCAACAAGACGGACATTGCCATTACCATCAATATTGTGGAGGGCGAGCGCTTTGTTGTCAGTGGTGTCAAGCTGGAGGGGAATTTCCTTGGCAAAGAGGACGAATTCAAATCGCTTGTAACGATACGGCCTGGGCAAGCCTACAACGCGGATGAAGTGGCGAAAACCAGTAAAGCTTTCACCGAATATTTTGGAAATTTTGGATTTGCCTTTGCTCGCGTCGAAGCCCGCCCGGAGATTGATCGCATCAACAACCGTGTTGATTTGATTTTGCAGGCGGACCCGTCCCGTCGCGCTTATGTTCGCAGAATCAATGTTGTCGGCAACAACCGGACGCGCGACATCGTGGTGCGCCGGGAGTTTCGGCAGTTCGAGGCGTCATGGTATGACGGCGAGAAAATCAGACTGTCGCGCGACCGCGTCGACCGCCTGGGCTACTTCAAAGAGGTCAATGTCGAGACTCAAGAAGTTACCGGTTCGGCCGACCAGGTTGACCTGACGATCAGTGTGGTTGACAAGCCGACCGGGAGCTTGAGTGTGGGGGCTGGGTTTTCCAGTGCCGACGGGCTTGGCTTGTCTTTTGGTCTGAAGCAGGACAATGCATTTGGTTCCGGCAACTCGCTTGGCGTGCAGATCAACACCAGCAAAATAAATCGGGTCATCGTCTTTAATACGACTGACCCCTACTTCACGCCAGACGGAGTTTCCCGGACCATCGATTTCTATCACAAGTCATCTAGTCCGTACCAGGACCAAAACTATTACCAACTGGTATCTTCCGGTGGTAGTTTGCGTTTTGGCGTTCCCTTTACCGAGACTGACACAGTTTATTTCGGCGCCGGGGCCGAGAAAACGACCATCGTGCCCGGCACCGCATTGCCGACTTCGTACATGGCATACGCCAACCAATATGGCTATGACAGCCTGGCGGTGCCCTTGACAGCTGGTTGGGCGCGCGATAGCCGTGACAGCGCACTGTCGCCCAATTCCGGGCGTTTTCAGCGCGCCTACGCCGAGTGGTCGGTGGCGGGCGAGGCGCGTTACCTGCGCACGACCTACCAGTATCAGCAATTCATTCCGCTGACCAAGCAATTCACCGTTGCTTTTAACGCAGAGGCAGGCTGGGGAAGGGCGCCAGGAGACCGGTCATTTCCGGTTTTCAAGAAGTTTTTCGGTGGCGGATTGGGTTCGGTGCGCGGCTTTGAGCAGGGCAGTTTGGGACCACAGGATGCCAGCGGAATCGCACTGGGTGGGACCAGCAAGTTAAATTTGAACGCTGAGTTTTTATCCCCGTTTCCCGGTTCAGGCAATGACCGGACTTTAAGAATGTACGCTTTTGCCGACTTGGGCGCTGTAGCCGGTCCAGACGCTGTCAATACCAACGCGAACAACCTGCGCGCGTCGGTTGGCGTCGGTGTTAGCTGGGTATCACCCGTCGGCCCTTTGCGGCTGGCGTTTGCCAAGCCGATCAAAAAGTTTGATGGCGATAAAATACAGAGCATGCAATTTCAGATTGGGACGAATTTCTAATGAACTATTTTTTACGTCGCTGCTGTTCCAGCATTTTGTTGCTTGGTTTGTTGCTCTGTGCCCAAGCCCAGGCGCAAGAGTTCCGTATCGGGTTTGTCAGTACCGACCGGATTTTCAAGGAAGCCAGTACCGCCAAAGCGGCCCAGGTCAAACTGGAGCAGGAATTTTCAAAGCGTGAAAAAGAGATTGTCGATCTCGGCGTCACTTTGAAGTCGTTGGCCGACAAGTTTGAGCGTGAAGCGCCAACTTTGTCGGAAGGACAGCGCGCCAGTCGTCAAAAGCAGTTGCTGGATCAGGATCGTGACTTCCAGCGCAAGCGCCGCGAGTTTCAGGAAGATCTCAATTCCAGAAAAAATGAGGAATTGCAGCAGGTGCTGGAACGCGCCAACAAGGTTGTGAAACAGGTGGCAGAAGCGGAAAAGTATGACCTGGTTCTGCAAGAGGCGGTTTACGTCAATCCGAAGCACGACATAACCGACAAAGTCATCAAGGCTTTGAATTCAGGTGGCGTTAAATAAAGCGCCGAAGGCACGTCGACTGTGGGCTTAGGTTTAGGTTCAATAGTTGACGTCCTCGGAGGTGAGCTTCACGGTGATCCCGATCTTGAAATTGACGGATTGGCGCCGCTTGAAAGTGCCAGTGCCCGGCAGTTAAGCTTTCTCAGTAACCCCAAGTACCAGGGTCAACTGTCCGAATCAAAAGCGGCCTGCGTGATCGTGAACCCGCAAATGCGCGCCACCGCTGTTTCGCGCGGCGCCTGCATCGTTTCCGATCAACCCTATCTGTATTTCGCCCGCGTTACCCAACTCTGGAAGAAAAGTTTGGCGCGACCGCTGCGACCGCAAATACACCCCAGTGCGGTAATTGATGCGGCTGCGTTTGTTCATCCAACAGCCCAAATTGGGGCCTTGTGCGTAATCGAGCGCGGCGCCCGGATTGGTGCTGACACTGAACTCAGGTCGCGTGTCACCGTGAGTGAGGGCTGTGTTGTCGGCGACAGATGTTTGTTGCACCCGGGCGTCGTCATTGGTGCTGACGGGTTCGGCTTTGCCCCGAATGCGGGTGTCTGGGAAAAAATTGAGCAGCTCGGCGCGGTTCGGATTGGCAACGATGTAGAGATTGGCGCCAACACCTGTATTGATCGTGGCGCCTTGCAAGACACCGTCATCGGAGACGGCGTGAAGCTCGACAATCTGATACAAATCGGCCATAACGTTCGGGTCGGCGACCATACTGCTATGGCCGGCTGCGTCGGTGTCGCCGGCAGCGCTGTTATTGGGGCCCATTGCACACTCGGTGGCGGCGCCATCGTGTTGGGACATCTGGCACTGGCCGATGAGGTCAATATATCGGCCGCTAGCGTTGTGACTCGGTCGATTCGAAAACCCGGACATTACACTGGTATGTTCCCGATTGATGACAACGCCGCCTGGGAAAAAAATGCTGCCACACTCAAACAGTTGCATGGTCTGCGCGAGCGAATTCGTGCGCTGGAAGAGCAACTAAAGTTATTGGAAAAACAATGATGGACATCCACCGCATTCTGAAGCAGCTACCCCACCGTTATCCGTTCCTGCTGGTGGATCGGGTGCTGGAACTGAACAAAGGCAAAAACATCAAGGCGTTGAAAAACGTCACGATCAATGAGCCGTTCTTTGAGGGGCACTTTCCGAACCGCCCGGTGATGCCAGGTGTGCTCATGATTGAAGCGCTGGCGCAGGCCGCAGCTTTGCTGGCTTTTGATGCGCTGGATGCGACCCCCAATGATCAAATGATCTACTACTTCGCCGGCATCGACGCCGCCCGCTTCAAGCGTCCGGTAGAGCCTGGGGATCAACTGATTCTTGAGGCCGAGCTGTTGCGCATGAAGGCTGGCATTTTCAAATTCAAGACACGCGCCTCGGTCGACGGTGAACTTGCGGTGGAAGCCGAGTTGACCTGTGCCATGCGCAGTATCAAGTGAGTTCGAAGTCGTGACAACCATTCATGCTACCGCCATTGTTGATCCGGCAGCCGAGCTTGATAGCACGGTGACGGTCGGGCCCTACACACTCATTGGTCCGAACGTCAAAGTGGGTGCTGGTACCACCATTGGTCCGCATTGTGTGATCGAGGGTCACACAACTATTGGGCGCGACAACCGCATTTTTCAGTTCAATTCGCTGGGCGCCATTCCGCAAGACAAAAAATACGCCGGTGAGCCTTGCCAGTTGGTCATTGGGGACCGAAATACCGTTCGCGAGTTTTGTACCTTCAACATCGGCTCTCCCGGCGATAAGGGCGTGACACAGGTTGGCCACGATAACTGGTTGATGGCCTATGTCCACCTGGCGCATGACTGCGTGGTGGGTAACAACACCATTTTCGCCAACAACTCTTCGCTGGCCGGACATGTGCATGTCGGCGATTGGGCGATTCTTGGCGGCTTCACCATGGTGCACCAGTTTGTGAAAATTGGTGCCCATTGCATGACGGCAATCAGTTCGGTTTTGCTGGCCGATCTGCCGCCATTTGTGATGTGCCAGGGACAGCCTGCTGCGGCGCGTTCCATGAACTATGAAGGACTGCGTCGTCGTGGCTTTTCGCCAGAGCGTGTGTCTGCCGTCAAGGCCATGCACAAAGCGCTGTACCGTGATGACCTGACATTGCAGGCAGCCTGCGCGCGCATTGCTGATTTGGTCAAAATCAGTCCACAGTCTGCCGCAGATGTTGCGCTGATGCTTTCCTTTCTGGAGCAGGTGTCACCCCAGCGTGGCATTGTTCGGTAATTGCCTATGACTGACGCAGTCAGTCAGTCGCTTAACGTCGCTTTGGTAGCGGGTGAAACTTCGGGTGACTTGATGGCAGGCTTGCTGCTGGACGCCATGCGTGAGCATTGGCCATCGATGACCGCAGTGGGTATCGGCGGACCCCAAATGGCGCATCGTGGCTTTGACGCCTGGTGGCCGCATGACAAATTGTCGGTGCATGGATTTAGCTGGGAAGTAGTGCGTCGCTACCGCGAGATTCTGGGCATTCGCAATCAACTCAAAAGCCGTTTGTTGCAGCATCGCCCGGATCTCTTCATTGGTGTGGACGCGCCAGATTTCAATCTCGATCTGGAAGCAGCTTTGCGGACACAGGGTATCAAGACCGTGCATTTTGTGTCGCCGTCGGTCTGGGCCTGGCGGCCCGAAAGAATCGAAAAGATTCGCCGCAGTGTCGATCATGTGTTGTGCATTTTTCCGTTTGAACCGGCGTTGCTGGCACAGCACGGCATTGCAGCCACTTACGTCGGTCATCCGTTGGCCAATGTCATTCCCATGGTGCCTGACCGATTGAAGGCGCGCGCCCTATTGGGGCTGGGCCAGGATGATCAGGTGCTGGCCATACTGCCTGGCAGTCGCCAGTCTGAAATCAAGCATCTTGCGAGCCGGTTTTTTCAGGCGGCTGCGCTTGTCAAAAAAGTCCTTCCAGCTATCAAATTTGTAGTCCCTGCGGTGCCTTCTCTGACCCCGCAGATAGAACAGGCCGCCCGTACCAGCGGCATGATGGAACACCTGAAGATCGTGCAAGGCCAATCTCACGTTGTGCTGGCGGCCTGTGATGTGACGCTGATTGCCAGCGGGACGGCGACACTGGAAGCGGCCTTGTTCAAGCGGCCGATGGTGATCGCTTACCACATGGGATGGTTGTCGTGGCGGCTGATGCGGCGCAAGCAGCTACAGCCCTGGGTTGGTTTGCCGAACATTCTGTGCCAGGAGTTTGTGGTGCCCGAGCTGATACAGGAAGCCGCCACACCGCAGGCACTTGCCGATGCCGTTTTGACCTGGCTGGCTACCCGGCAGCAAGCACCTGAGAAAATGGCAGTCTTGCATAAAAAATTCACCACCCTGCACCAGCAATTGCAGCGCGACACGCCTCGAATAGCCACCCATGCGATCCAGCAAATACTCCAAAGCTGACATGGCGGCCCGACAGGCGGCGTTGATCTGGGATGTGCCGGGCTTGATTGCCGGCGTCGACGAAGCAGGCCGTGGCCCGCTGGCGGGGCCGGTCGTCGCCGCTGCCGTCATTCTGGATGATTTGCAACCCATCAAGGGTTTGGCCGATTCCAAAGTGCTCACCGCGCGGCGACGGGAAAAGCTGTTTGATGAAATTCGCGCCAAAGCGTTGTGTTGCTCCATCGCTCAGGCCAGTGTGGAAGAAATTGAACAACTCAATATTTTGCAAGCCACTTTGTTGGCCATGCGCCGTGCCGTTGAGGGCTTGCGACTCAAGCCCGGACTGGTGCTGGTGGATGGCAACCGGCTGCCGGTGCTGGCGATGCGCGCCCAGGCCATAGTGAAGGGCGATGCGCTGGTGCCTGCCATTTCGGCCGCTTCCATTCTGGCCAAGGTGCAGCGCGACCGCTGGTGTGCCGAGCTCGACTTGCAGTACCCGCAATACGGTTTTGCAAAGCACAAAGGCTATGGCACGGCAGCGCATCTGGCAGCACTGCGTGAGCACGGCGCCTGCCCGCAGCATCGAAAAACCTTTGCTCCGGTGACCGCTGTAGTGACTCGGGAGTCGTGATGTCCCTGCCAGCGGTTCAGCACATCAGCTCACGCGACAATGCTTTGCTGAAAGACCTGCGTCGTTTGTCGCAAGACAGCAACGCTTACCGCAAACAGGGACGATTCTGGGCTGAAGGTGAGCATCTTTGCCGTGCCGCACTGGCGCGCGGCGTGCAACCCGCCATCGCTGTTTTCACCGAGTCATTTTGGCCTCTGGTGCCGCTCGACATTGCGCGCACGGCCACCAAATCTATCGTGGTTCCCGATCGGCTGTTTGCCGACCTCAGCGCGCTGGAGTCACCCGCCAGCATGGGATTTGTGTTTGATCTGCCACTCCCCGCCGCCTTGCAACCGGGTCTGGCCAGCGTTGTACTGGACCGCGTGCAAGACGCCGGCAATGTAGGCTCCATTTTGCGCAGCGCCTCGGCTTTTGGTTTCAAACAGATCATCGCTCTCAAAGGCACCGCCGCCTTGTGGAGCCCCAAAGTATTGCGCGCTGGCATGGGCGCGCACTGGGATCTGCAATTGGTCGAAGGTCTGCGGGAAGGCGATCTTGGTGCGCTGATGCTGCCAGTCATTGTCACCAGCTCGCACCAGGGGTCTTTTTTACATCAGGCATTCCAAAACGCAGAGCTGCCTATGCCTTGTGCCTGGGCTTTCGGACATGAAGGGCAGGGCGTTAGTGCCAAACTGCAAGCGATTGCCAGCCTGCATGTGCGCATTGCCCAGCCGGGCGGCGAAGAGTCACTCAACGTCTCAGCGGCTGCCGCTATTTGCCTGCACGCGAGTGCCACGACAACCCTGAATTTGAGGCTCCCTCGGCTATAATGGGGCGCTTCACCGCAACCTTTACGCCCCAAGCTTTCCCAAGCAAATTCCCTGATAAAAGCAAGCCAGGAGTGGTCTCTTGAGCGCGTTTGGGCGTAACCGAGAACCCCATCCGGAGAACCCAGTGCTTTTGTCTTTACAGGGAACTTTTCCCCCCGCCATCCTGGCGCTCGCAGACGGCACGGTGTTTGTTGGAAATTCCATTGGAGCCACCGGCTCCACTGTCGGCGAGGTGGTGTTTAACACCGCCATGACCGGCTACCAGGAAATCCTTACAGACCCGAGCTACTGCCAGCAAATCGTCACGCTTACTTACCCGCATATTGGCAACTATGGCGTCAACGCCCAGGACGTCGAAGCCGCCAAGGTGCACGCTGCCGGTCTGATCGTCAAGGATGTGCCGCAGATTGCGTCCAATTTTCGCGCCAGCATGACCTTGCCACAGTACCTGGTGCAGCAGAAAACGGTGGCCATTGCCAATCTCGATACACGCCAGTTGACGCGCCACCTTCGTACCTTTGGTGCGCAAAACGGCTGCATTTTGGCTTTATCTGAAGGTCAGTCCATCGCACAAGCAAGCATAGACCAGGCACTGGCGCTGGCGCGCTCTGCGTCCAACATGGCTGGAACAGATCTGGCAACAGTGGTGTCAACCCCAACCGCCTATGAATGGACGCAAACCGAATGGCAACTCAAGCTCCCGCAACTGTTTGGTAAGCCTGGTTATGGCGAGCAAACTGGTGCAAAGTTTCATGTTATCGCCTATGACTTCGGCGTCAAGTTCAATATTTTGCGCATGTTGGCCGAACGCGGCTGCCGCATCACGGTAGTACCGGCTAGAAGTAGCGCGGCGGACGTGCTCAAGCACAAACCCGACGGCATTTTCCTGAGCAATGGCCCGGGTGACCCGCAGCCCTGCGACTACGCCATTGCGGCGGTAGCTGAGTTGATTGAAACCGGCATCCCGACCTTTGGCATCTGTTTGGGCCATCAGATCATGGCATTGGCCAGTGGTGCCAAAACCTTCAAGATGAAGTTTGGTCACCACGGCGCCAACCATCCCGTGAAAGACCTTGACAGTGGCCGCGTCAGCATCACCAGCCAGAACCACGGCTTTGCGGTCGATGAAAAAACCTTGCCTGCCACCTTGCGCGCCACCCACATCAGTCTGTTTGACGGCACGCTGCAAGGCTTGGAGCGCACCGACAGACCCGCGTTTTGCTTCCAGGGGCATCCGGAAGCTTCGCCCGGTCCGCACGACATTGCCTATTTGTTTGACCGCTTCACCGCGCTGATGGAAGAGGCCCAGGAGAAGAAAAATGCCTAAGCGCAAAGACATCAATTCCATCCTCATCATCGGTGCTGGCCCGATCATCATCGGTCAGGCCTGCGAGTTTGATTACTCTGGCGTGCAAGCCTGCAAGGCGTTGCGCGAAGAGGGCTACAAAGTTATCCTGATCAACAGCAACCCGGCGACGATCATGACCGACCCGGCCACGGCGGATGTGACCTACATCGAGCCCATCACCTGGCAGACGGTCGAGAAGATCATTGTCAAAGAGCGCCCTGACGCCATTTTACCGACCATGGGTGGTCAGACCGCGCTCAACTGTGCGCTTGACTTGTGGCATCACGGCGTGTTGGATAAATACAAAGTTGAGCTGATTGGCGCCAGCCCCGAGGCCATCGACAAGGCTGAAGACCGACTGAAGTTCAAGGACGCGATGACCAAAATTGGTCTGGGCTCAGCCCGCTCCGGTATCGCACACAGCATGGATGCGGCCTGGACGGTACAAAAAACCTTGGGCTTTCCGACCGTCATTCGCCCCAGTTTTACGCTGGGCGGCACCGGCGGCGGCATTGCCTACAACTCGGAAGAGTTTGAGGTCATCTGCAAGCGCGGCCTGGAGGCGTCACCGACCAATGAACTGTTGATCGAAGAATCTCTGTTGGGCTGGAAAGAGTACGAGATGGAGGTGGTGCGCGACAAGGCAGACAACTGCATTATTGTTTGTTCGATTGAAAACCTGGACCCGATGGGCGTGCATACCGGCGACTCCATCACGGTAGCGCCGGCACAAACCCTGAGCGACAAGGAATACCAGATTCTGCGCAACGCCAGTCTGGCGGTGCTGCGCGAAATTGGCGTTGACACGGGCGGCTCCAACGTGCAGTTCGCAATCAACCCGGAAGACGGGCGCATGGTGGTGATCGAGATGAATCCGCGCGTCTCACGTTCCTCGGCTCTGGCCTCCAAAGCCACCGGTTTTCCGATTGCCAAAGTGGCGGCCAAGCTGGCGGTGGGTTACACGCTGGACGAACTGCGCAATGACATCACAGGCGGCGCCACCCCGGCCAGCTTTGAGCCCAGCATTGACTACGTGGTGACAAAAATCCCGCGTTTTGCGTTCGAAAAATTCCCGGCCGCCGACAGTCGTTTGACGACCCAAATGAAATCGGTTGGTGAAGTGATGGCGATTGGCCGTACTTTCCAGGAGTCGTTCCAGAAAGCGCTGCGCGGCCTGGAAGTCGGCGTTGACGGCATGAATGAAAAGACGCAAGACCGCGAAGTACTGGAGAAAGAGCTGGGCGAGCCCGGCCCCGAGCGCATCTGGTACGTGGGTGACGCGTTTGCTGCTGGCTGGAGCGTGGATGAAGTGTTTGCGCTGACCAAAATCGACCGCTGGTTTTTGGTCCAGATCGAACAGATCGTCAAGATTGAATTGGAAATTGAACACCTGCCGGTGCCTGCCAGTGGCACTGCTCTGGATAATATCGATGCGGCAACACTGCGCGCCCTGAAGCAAAAAGGTTTTTCCGATCGCCGTCTGGCGCGCCAGTTCAAGACCACTGATAGCGCCATTCGTGCCAAGCGTCGCGCCTTGGGTGTGCGTCCTGTGTACAAACGGGTGGACACTTGTGCCGCCGAGTTTTCTACCACTACGGCCTACCTTTATTCGACCTACGAATCCGAGGGCTCCGAGTGCGAAGCGGCACCCACTGACAGGAAAAAAATCATGGTGCTGGGCGGTGGTCCAAACCGCATTGGTCAAGGTATTGAGTTTGACTACTGCTGCGTGCATGCCGCGCTGGCACTGCGAGAGGATGGTTACGAGACCATCATGGTCAACTGCAATCCAGAGACGGTTTCGACCGACTATGACACCTCGGACCGACTCTATTTTGAACCGCTCACGCTAGAAGATGTGCTTGAAATCGTTGACAAGGAAAAGCCCTTGGGGGTGATCGTGCAATACGGTGGCCAGACGCCTTTGAAGCTGGCGCTGGACCTGGAGGCTAATGGGGTACCCATCATCGGTACCTCGCCCGATATGATCGACGCGGCTGAAGACCGCGAAAGATTTCAAAAATTGCTGCATACGCTGGGCCTGCGCCAGCCACCCAACGCGACGGCCCGCACCGAGCCTGAGGCTCTGGAAAAAGCCGCTGCATTGGGTTACCCGCTGGTGGTGCGCCCCAGCTATGTGCTGGGCGGGCGCGCCATGGAAATTGTGCACGAGCAGCGTGACCTGGAACGTTACATGCGCGAAGCCGTCAAGGTCAGCCATGATTCGCCAGTGCTGCTGGACCGGTTCTTGAACGATGCCATCGAGTGCGACGTCGACTGCATTCGGGATGCCTCGTCCGATGGCGTCCCAGGAGCTACCTTCATCGGCGGCGTCATGGAGCACATCGAGCAGGCTGGCGTGCACAGCGGTGACTCGGCCTGTTCGCTGCCACCCTACAGCCTGAGTGTCCAAACAGTCACAGAGCTCAAGCGTCAAACCGCAGCCATGGCTCATGCGCTGAATGTGGTGGGTCTGATGAATGTGCAGTTCGCGATCCAGAACATTGAGGGTCAAGACCTTATTTTCGTTCTGGAGGTCAACCCACGCGCCTCCCGCACCGTACCCTTTGTCTCCAAGGCTACCGGAATTCAACTGGCCAAAGTGGCGGCACGCTGCATGGTGGGACAGTCGCTCGCATCGCAGGGCATTGGCCAGGAAGTGACACCACCCTACTTCAGCGTGAAAGAAGCGGTTTTTCCGTTCGTCAAGTTTCCCGGTGTCGATACGATCCTCGGCCCCGAGATGAAATCGACCGGCGAGGTGATGGGCGTTGGCAAAACCTTTGGCGAAGCGTTTGTGAAATCCCAAATCGGTGCCGGTACAAAACTACCGCGCGAGGGCAAGGTTTTTATCTCGGCCAAGACCAATGACAAGGCGCGTGCCGTCGAGGTTGCGCGAGCACTGGTCGCGATGAATTTTGTGGTGGTGGCAACCAAGGGGACTGCTGCGGCAATCCAGTCTGCTGGTGTAGCTTGCTCGGTCGTCAACAAGGTGACCGAAGGGCGACCGCACATTGTGGACATGATCAAAAATGAAGAGATTGCTTTGGTTATTCATACCGTGGAAGAACGGCGCAACGCGATTGCCGATTCACGTCAGATTCGCACCTCTGCGTTACTGGCACGGGTGACTACTTTCACGACCATCGCGGGAGCCGAGGCGGCGGTGCAAGGCATGCGCCACATGGATGACCTGGGCGTGATTTCTGTGCAGGAAATGCACGCGCAACTTGCTACTGCGTGACGGTGAGCTGACAATCGCGGCATAATCGCAGCCTAACCGCCGAACGGCAACGCTCGGCGGTTTCCATTTGTAAAACCCCAACGGAGCAGTAAGTGGCTACCATTCCCATCACAAAACGTGGCGCTGAAAAGCTCAAAGTTGAGCTGCACAAGCTCAAAACGGTTGATCGACCCTGGGTCATCAATGCCATTGCCGAGGCGCGCGCTCAGGGTGATCTGAGTGAAAATGCCGAATACGAAGTCGCCAAAGACCGCCAGGGCTTTATTGAAGGGCGTATTAAGGAGGTTGAAAGCAAATTGTCGGTGTGCCAGATCATCGACCCAGGCGAACTCCATGCTGACGGCAGAGTTGTGTTTGGCGCCACAGTGAAGCTGGAAGACGAAGATTCGGGGGATTTGGTGACTTATCAAATAGTGGGCGAAGACGAGGCCGATATCAAGCTGGGCTTGGTCAACATTGGCAGTCCGATTGCGCGTGCCTTGATCGGAAAATCTGAAGGTGAAACAGCAGAAGTTCAAGCCCCCGGGGGCGTTAAGCATTACGAAGTGGTAGCGGTCAGCTACGTATAAACATGATGGCCCCCACGCTCGGCACTTCGTGTCCTCCCTGTACAGGCCGCTTCCAGAGTCTGCGTCTCTTCGGCCCGTCCCGGACTGCGCAGGCAGGCCCTGAGCCGCGGGACTCAGCCCCGCGGGGGCTGATCCGTCTTGGGACGGCCTGGCGCCGGATCTGATGCTACGCATACCTGTCTGGGTGGCTGCTTTGTGGTGGGCCAGTTTGAGCACCATCGGCTTTTTGGTGGTGCCCTTGCTGTTTGCGCATTTGTCGACACCAGCGCTGGCGGGTGGCATGGCTGCCAAGCTGTTCACGGCTCAGACCTCGGTATCTTGCGTGTGCGCTTTGTCGTTACTGCTCTTTATGCGATCAGATCAGTCGTTGGTACGCCCATCCATTGCGCGAGACGCGATGCTTTTTATAGTAGGGGGCATGCTGCTGGCGTTACTGTCGGAGTTTGCGGTAGCGCCACGGATTGTGGCGCGGGAAAATTTGCGCCTGTGGCACAGTGTCGGCAGCGCAATGTTTGTGCTGCAGTGGGTCTGCGCGGCGTTTGTGTTTTGGAAGTTGACAGATCGGAAAACAGTAGATTAATCTGTCGGGGATAAAGAAACTCGATTCGGTGCGACAACGCGGATTGCCCAGTCCTGACGATATTCAGCTTTGACTTTGCTTTTTTACGCTGATTTGCTTGGGTTTGGAGCGCTTGACCTGGCCACCCGCAGTGAGGCGTTGATTACCTAGAACGCGCAGTGTTTTCACTTCGGGGCGCTGTCCACCGCGCTTACTGTATTTGAGTACCTTGAAGTCGCGCGGGCCTGGCATGCGGTCGTCGCTAACCGATTTTTCATGTTCCAGCATGGGCCGCCAGAGCACCAGGAGTTTGCCGATATGCTGAATCGGCGCTGCACCGAGTTCATCAGTCAGAGTTTGAAACATGGCTTCACGTGCTGCACGGTCGTCGCTAAAGACGCGAATCTTTATCAGCCCGTGGGCGCTCAAGGCGGCATCAGCCTCTTTTTTGACGGCCGCCGTGAGCCCATCACCGCCCACCATCACGACCGGGTTAAGGTGATGCGCTAACGCACGGTGTTCTTTGCGTTGGGCCGGGGTCAATTGAATTTGCGACATACCGGTATTATCGGTCACGAAGGTAACAATGAAAGTCCAAACAAAAGGCAGCAAAGTCAACCGGGCGTGGATAAACGATCACGTCAACGACCCCTACGTCAAACTGGCCAAGCTGGAGGGTTACCGCGCCCGTGCCGCTTACAAACTCAAGGAAATTGATGAGACACTGCATCTGATCAAGCCGGGGCAACTGGTGGTTGATCTGGGGTCCACGCCTGGTGCCTGGAGCCAGTATGTGCGACGCAAAATGTCACCTAAATCGGCGACCGCTGGCGGGGCGGCGGCGGGGGAACTCAACGGCGTCATCTTGGCGCTGGACATTTTGCCAATGGAACCGGTGGAGGGCGTGATCTTTTTGCAGGGGGACTTTCGTGAACCGGAGGTTTTGCAGCGATTGGCGGACGAAATGAAGGGTCGACTAGCGGATGTGGTGGTGTCCGATATGGCGCCCAATTTGTCAGGCATCGCTTCCGCTGATTCTGCGCGCATTGAAAGTCTTGTTGAGCTGGCGCTGGATTTTTCTCAAATTCACATGAAACCACAAGGTACGCTGGTGGCCAAGGTTTTTCATGGTGGCGCCTACGACCAGTTGGTCAAGCGGTTTAAAGAAATTTTTTTGGTTGTCAAACCTTTCAAACCGAAAGCCTCCCGCGACAAGTCATCAGAGACATTTCTAGTCGGACAGGGTCTGAAGTCATCCTGAAACCGATGCGTTTTCCGACGACAGAAAGCTCAAAGTAAGGCTTAGCGCACTTTAAGGCTTGAAACGCCTAAAATAGAGCCCAACTGTGCCTAGTCTTCTCAATTGCGTCCTTATTGGAGCCTCGCTTGAATAATCAGTGGTTCTCGAAAATTGCCGTGTGGCTTGTCATTGCGCTTGTGCTGTTTACCGTCTTCAAGCAGTTTGACACGCGAGGAACGGCCAACGCCGGGTATTTGGGTTATTCCGATTTCCTTGAAGAGGTTCGTGGCAAGCGCATCAAGAGCGCCATCATCCAGGAGGGTCAAGGCGGCACTGAAATTATTGCTGTGACCAACGACGACCGCAAAGTCAGAACCACCGCGACTTACCTGGACCGCGGTCTGGTCGGTGACCTGATCGCGAATGGCGTCAAATTTGATGTCAAGGCGCGCGAGGAGGGTTCTTTGCTCATGACTCTGCTGGTCAGTTGGGGTCCGATGCTGTTGCTGATTGGTGTCTGGGTCTATTTCATGCGGCAGATGCAGGGCGGCGGCAAAGGTGGCGCCTTCAGCTTTGGCAAATCCAAGGCACGCCTGCTTGACGAGAACACCAACCAGGTAACCTTTGCCGATGTGGCCGGCTGTGACGAGGCCAAGGAAGAGGTGAAAGAAATCGTTGATTTTCTGAAAGATCCGCAACGGTTCCAGAAGCTTGGCGGGCGCATACCTCGTGGGTTGCTGTTGATTGGCCCGCCGGGTACCGGCAAGACACTGCTTGCCAAGGGCATTGCCGGCGAAGCCAAGGTTCCCTTTTTCTCGATTTCGGGTTCTGATTTTGTTGAGATGTTTGTCGGCGTGGGCGCGTCCCGCGTGCGCGACATGTTCGACAACGCCAAGAAAAATGCCCCCTGCATCATCTTCATCGATGAAATTGACGCGGTCGGTCGGCAGCGTGGCGCCGGTCTGGGCGGTGGCAATGACGAACGCGAACAAACTCTGAATCAGATGTTGGTCGAGATGGATGGTTTCGAGACCAACGCGGGCGTGATCGTGGTGGCGGCCACTAACCGCCCTGACATTCTTGATGCAGCGTTGCTGCGTCCCGGGCGCTTCGATCGCCAGGTCTATGTCTCGCTGCCCGATATTCGCGGCCGCGAACAGATTCTCAATGTTCACATGCGCAAGGTGCCTTTGGGGCAGGATGTCAATTCAGGTGTCATCGCACGCGGCACGCCTGGCATGTCGGGTGCTGATCTGGCCAATCTGTGCAATGAGGCAGCCTTGATGGCGGCGCGGCGCAGTGCGCGAACCGTCGAAATGCAGGATTTTGAAAAAGCCAAAGACAAGATCCTGATGGGCCCAGAGCGCAAGAGTATGGTGATGCCGGAAAGCGAACGACGCAATACGGCCTACCACGAGTCAGGCCATGCTTTGATCGGCAAGATGTTGTCCAAGTGCGACCCGGTGCATAAAGTAACCATCATTCCCAGGGGGCGCGCCTTGGGTGTCACCATGAGTCTGCCGGCGCAGGATCGCTACAGCTATGACAGCGAATACATGTTGCACCAAATCAGTATGTTGTTCGGTGGCCGTATCGCTGAAGAAGTATTCATGAATCAGATGACCACTGGCGCCAGCAACGACTTTGAGCGTGCTACCCACATCGCGCGCGACATGGTGACACGTTACGGAATGACCGATGCCCTGGGTCCCATGGTGTACGCTGAAAACGAGGGTGAAGTATTTTTGGGCCGCTCAGTAACCAAGACCACCAACATGAGCGAGCAGACCATGCAAAAGGTCGACGCCGAGGTGCGTCGAATTATTGACCAGCAGTACAGTCAAGCGCGCAAACTGATTGAAGACAATCAGGAAAAGATACATGCCATGGCGAAAGCCTTGTTGGAATGGGAAACCATTGACAGCGACCAGTTGGATGACATCATGGCCGGCAAAGAACCCCGTCCGCCGAAAGACTGGACGCCCCGCATTCCGGCTGCAGGCGGTGACAGTAGCAGTGGTGGCGCACCTGCGGTTAAAGCCGACCCGGCGCCCAGTGCTGCTTAGAGTCCGGATTTATCCAGGGTAAATGCGGGGCGAGTCGCCCCGTTTTTATTTTGAAAATACCAGCAAGTGCGTTTATTGAACTTCTAAATTGATATTGCACACACGCCGCCAGATTCTTCATGAAATGGAATACCGCCCGATTTCTGCTTGATTTGACAAGCCCCAAAGTCATGGGTATTGTCAATGTCACACCCGACTCTTTTTCGGACGGTGGGCAACATGCGACCACGGTGGCGGCTTTGCAGCATTGTGAAAAGCTGCTTCAGGACGGTGCCGATATTCTCGATATCGGCGGCGAATCGTCGCGTCCAGGCGCTCGGCCGGTAACGCTGGAGGAGGAGTTGGCGCGAGTGCTGCCGGTCGTGCGAGACGCCGTTAAACTGGGCGTGCCGATTTCGGTGGACAGCTACAAGCCAAAAGTCATGCGGGCCGTGCTGGACCTGGGGGTCGACATCATCAATGACATCTATGCGTTGCGCTGGACCGAGACCTTGGCTGACATCAATGGCCATCAAATACCCGCCGCATTGAACGCCATGCAAGTTGTGTCACAGCACCCGGCATGTGGTGTCTGTCTGATGCACATGCACCGAGAACCATTCAGTATGCAGGTCGCGCCCATGCAGGGTGATGTCGTTTCTCAAGTGCGCGTATTTCTGCGGCGAATAGCCCTGGCTTTGGAACAGCAAGGTGTGAACAAAGATCGAATTGTCATTGACCCAGGCATTGGCTTTGGCAAAACGGTGGCGCAGAATTTTGCCTTGTTGTCCCGGCAAAGTGAGCTGCTTTCGGTCGGCTATCCGGTGCTGGCGGGTTGGTCCCGAAAATCCTCGCTGGCCACGGTGATCGGCACCGCGACGGGCTCTGGATCGACGGTAGAAGCACAGGAGCGCATGGTCGCCAGTGTCGCTGCAGCGTTGCTGGCGGTCGAGCGCGGTGCGTCCATTGTTCGTGTTCATGATGTGCGGCAAACAGTGCTGGCCATCAAGGTGTTGGGTGCTATAAAGTAGATAGCGATAGATGTAGAAATTCAATGGGAAGGAAAAAATAGTGAGTAGAAAATATTTTGGAACGGACGGCATCCGCGGCACCGTGGGGCAAGCGCCAATCACGCCGGATTTTGTTTTGCGTCTGGCCCATGCGGTGGGACGGGTACTCAAGAAAACGGAAGTCCGACCGACGGTGCTGATCGGCAAAGACACCCGCATCTCGGGTTACATGCTGGAGAGCGCGCTGGAGAGTGGCTTCAATTCTGCCGGTGTTGATGTGGTTTTACTTGGCCCTTTGCCGACACCAGGTGTGGCTTATCTCACGCGTGCGCAGCGGGCTTCACTGGGTGTGGTCATCAGTGCCAGCCACAATC
>Ga0194060_10000472_pt1 | contig 29257 bp, 25 predicted proteins | sample SepL225m_MetaG_FD_163427 | JGI IMG/M metagenome (GOLD analysis project Ga0194060, IMG submission 163427) | Anoxic zone freshwater microbial communities from boreal shield lake in IISD Experimental Lakes Area, Ontario, Canada - Sep2016-L222-5m | ecosystem: Environmental > Aquatic > Freshwater >...
GCACATATCGGCGCCGGAGATCTTGACAGCCGAATTGAAGTCAAGACCGGCGACGAATTGGAGAATTTGGCCGAGCAATTCAACCAGATGAGCGCCGACCTGAAGTCGTCCTACGAAGGACTGGAGCGCAAGGTGGAGGAGCGTACCAGCGAGCTGACCGAAGCGCTGGAGCAACAGACTGCAACGAGCGAGATCCTGCGCGTGATCTCAAGTTCGCCGTCGGATGTCCAGCCGGTCTTCGAGATCATTGCGAAGTCGGCCGTTCAAAGGATAGGAAATTCAACGGGCTTTCGACGGGCTTTCGGGGAGTATGGTTGACGCCGGGTGTAGCCGTCAATCGTCGATTTCCGGCCGGCATGCATCACGATTTGCAGCATAGCCTCCCGAATTGCACCCCAAGCACTACCTGATGCATGGAGAGTGGCCGCCGGCGGCCACTCTCCATGCATCAGGCACGAGCCAGCCCCCGCCCCACCTACCAGGCGATGCGCTGATCGAACTCGATCTCCGGTGCGCTCTGGGCTGACGAATCCCACTGAGGATCGTTGCCAGCCTGTTCCGCTGCCGCTGCCGCCTCCCACAGCGGCGGTCCGCGCGCCGGGGCGATTCGCGGCGGCCGATTGGATTCACCGATGTGGTCGAGGATCTTGTTCACGGTGCCGGCATCGTTGATGAAGGCGATGATGCGCATCTGCGAGTGACAGATCGGGCAGATCAGTGGCATGGCTTCATAGATGCGTGCCAGCAGCATGGCCCACAGGTACCTGGCCACGGCACGATGGTGGGGCTCTTCGCGGGGTGCCGCAGAAGTCGGCGCTGGCGGGACGGCGGCAGGGGCGAGCGCCGTCACCACAGAGCGCAGCGGTGCATTGGGGGCGAGCACGCCGTAGTAGCGATGGCGATGCGCACGCGGCGGCGGCACCAGGGCGGCGATCTTCGTGATCAGTTCCAGTGGTGTCAGCACCAGCGCCGCCGGGCGTGTGCCGGGTGCTGTTGTGCGCGCCGGCTTGGGATTGCGGTAGACCAGATGCCCGGCATCGCGTTGGTGCAGATGCTCCAGCGCGAAGGGCGGACGCGCGCAATATCGCAGCAGCCGCTCGAGCCCCACCCGGTCGGCGCCCTCGATGCGTACCGAACCATCCACCGAGAATCCGCCGTCGTGCGCCCAGGTGCGCATCTCGGCGGCGTCATCCTGGTCGATCAGGCCGCGCCTGACGAAAGTGCGCAGGACACGGGTTCGCACGCGCGCCTGCACGTCGGCAAACGCCGCCGCGTCGAGTTCGTGGGCAAGGGCGGCATGAAAGCGCACGCCCGGCGCATCGTCCGGGGCGACGGCCGGTTCGAATACCCCGTCGATGACGCAGCAGTGGAAATGGACGTGCTCGTTCAGGCTTGAGCCGAAGCGGTGGATGAAGGCGACCGCCCCGATCCGGGCATCGGCGGGGCAAGCGGGGCTATGTTCGCGCAGGCAGCGTTCCACCACGGAGAGGAAAATGCGCAACACCGTGCCTTGCAGGGCCGTGTCGCGTTGAAGGAAGTAGCGCAGCCGCTTGGGCACGGCGAGCACCCATTGCCGCACCGGTAGCGGCGGAAAGACGTGATCGACCAGATGTGCCGCCGTTTCGGCCATGCGCCGGGTGTTGCAGGAGGGGCACACGCCGCGACATTTGCAGGAGTACGCAATCAGGAAATCGTGCTGGCACTCGTCGCAGTACGCTCGGGCGAAGCCGTGGGCGAGAATGCCGCATTCGAGATAGCGGCGAAAGGTGCGCTCGACATGGGCCGGCGGTGCTTCGCCGTCCTCTCCGGTGGCGAGTTCCAGCCAGGTTTCGAGGTGGGTCTGGACGATGCGATACCACAGCGTCTGCTCGGGACGGCGGCGTTGGTAGCGCTGAGGTGTGGGCGCGACGCATTGAGCGGCGGCTGCCATCGGGTAGGCCCCTCCTGGTCGGGTAACCGGGACAGGATACTGTATATATGTACAGCACTCGGACGCAGGAGCACAGCCGCAGCGTGGCGGTCAAGTTGATGTAACGATTGGGGACGGTCTCCCACGGCTGAGTCAGTTGTGCCGGTAGATGGATGACCGCTGTCCCGCCTGGAGCCGACGCTCAGAGGTGGGGATATTCGTTGTCGTCAGTGTCGGCTAATGGCCGGATGCAGTCTGAACAGAACCTTGGCTTCTGGTCAGCCAAAGAACAGACGGGAGCCAGCGGCTCCCGTCTGTTCTTGAAAAGTCGGCGCCGGCGGAGCGCCGCCTGGCTTAGCCGAGCGACTTCAGCGCGGCCGCGTAGTCCGGCTCCTGCGCAATCTCCGGCACCATCTGGCTGTGAATCACCTTGTCGTTCTCGTCCAGCACGACCACCGCACGCGCAGTGAGACCGGCCATCGGACCTTCGGCGAGGGCCACACCCCATGCCTTGAGGAATTCCGGATGACGGAAGGTGGACAGGTGGGCAACGTTTTTCAGCCCTTCGAGTTCGCAAAAACGCCTGGCGGCAAACGGCAGGTCGGCGGAGACCACCAGCACGGTCGTATTGTTCAGGTCGCCGGCGGATTCGTTGAACTTGCGCGCGGAGACGGCGCAGGTCGGCGTATCAAGGCTGGGCACAATGTTCAGCACCTTGCGCTTGCCGGCAAAGTCCTTGAGCGAAACATCGGCCAGCGTACCGCTGGTAAGTTTGAAGTCCGGCGCTTGCGCTCCGGCGGCCGGAAGATCGCCATCAACGCGGACGGGATTGCCGCGAAGGGTTACGGTTGTACTCATGGGTAGCTCCTGATTGAGGTTGGGTGGGGAATACTCAGTGAATCGTGGGACTTTGCCTGCCCGGGTTTCCGCCAAGCAGGCAGGCAAGCCGGGGCAGTGCAGCGGCAGCATTGGCGGAAGTCGCCGTGGCAACCTCCGCCACCGCGATGCCGCGCAAAGCGGCAAGCACCCGGGCCATACGCGGCAGTTGGTCGGGGGTATTTCGAGCACGGCGCTCTGTCGCCGGAAAGACTTTCCACTCGGGCGGAATGTCCGGTGCGTCTGTTTCGAGGACGATCGCAGCCAGCGGCAGGGTTGCGGCAAGTTCGCGAATGCGGCGCGCAGCGGGGAAGGTCATCGCTCCGCCGAAGCCGAGTTTGAAGCCGAGCTTGATGAACTCATCGGCCTGCTGCCGGCTGCCGTTGAACGCATGGGCAATCCCGCCGGAGACGGGACAGCGCCGCAGTAACTTCAGCACCGGATCAATGGCACGCCGGGTATGCAGCAGTACCGGCAGGCCGGCATCACGGGCCAGTTGCAACTGGGCGTTGAAATAGAACTCCTGGCGCGATTCGTCGCGCGGCTCGACGAATCGATCGAGACCTATTTCGCCGATGGCCAGAGGATGCTCGCGCAGTACCGTTTCGCGCAGGGCATCGAGGTCGGACTCGAGCGCCCGCTCAACATACATGGGATGAATGCCGTAGGCCGCAAGGCAGCAGGAATAATCGCGACAGACCGAGGCAACGGCGCCGAAGTTGGCACGCCCGACCGACGGCACCACGATCAAGCCCACCCCGGCTTGTACCGCCGCTTCAGCCACCGCCGCGCGGTCGCCATCAAACTCGGCGGCATCAAGATGGCAATGGGTGTCAACCAGCATGCGTCACTCGACTTCGTCGATCCAGGCCTGCTGAATGGCTTCCAGTTTCTTCTCGCCGCAGTGGCTGCGGTCCTCGGCGAAGCCGGGGAGTTCCATGACCCAGCGCATGAGGTCGACAAAATTGAGGCGTGCGGGATCGACCGCCGGATGAGTTTCAGCAAGTGCGATGGCAATTTCGAGACTGTCGGTCCACTTCATTTGCTCGCCTCCGCAGCGCCGCCGCAAGGATGTGGGAAGTCATCAAGGCAGAGCGGACACAGACCGCGAAGCGCAGTCACCTCCTGCCCCGGCATCGCTGCTTGGACGCGGGTCATTTCTTGTGCCCTTCCTTGACCATGTTGATGGTGTATTTCGGAATCTCGATCACCAGCGGAACGTCGCCTACCAGCGCCTGACAGGAAAGACGCGAATCGGGCTCGAGGCCCCAGGCCTTGTCCAGCAGATCCTCTTCGAGTTCCTCCGCCGCTGCCAGCGAAGCGGAACCTTCGCGCACGACGATATGGCAGGTGGTGCAGGCACAGGACTTCTCGCAGGCGTGCTCGATTTCGATATCGTTGCCGAGCAGCGCATCGCAGATCGAGATGCCCGGAGCGGCTTCGATGACGGCACCGTCAGGACACAACTCGACATGGGGAAGAACAATGATCTGGGTCATAGTGATATTTGATTGACATTGCGGCCGGCCAGCGCACGCTGCACGCTCCGGTTCATGCGCCTTGCGGCGAATTCATTGGTGGCGGCGCTCAGACCTTGCATCGCCTGGTCGATGGCACGGCGGTCGTCGCCGATCATCAGCGCCTGCAGTCGGGTCACCGCCGCATCGACGTGCGCACGCTCGAGGATGGACAACAGATCGGCATCATCCTGCAGCGCGGACTGGGTGGCTTCGATCAGGCGCTGCGCTTCGACCTGGGACTCGCGCAGCGCCCGGCGGAAGGCGTCGTCGCCGGCGTGACTGAAACTGTCCTTCAGCATACCCGTGATTTCATCATCGCTGAGGCCGTAGGACGGCTTGACCTCGATGCGCGCCTCGCGACCCGTGGTCTGTTCGCGCGCAGTGACCGACAGCAACCCGTCGGCATCGACCTGGAAGGTCACCCGGATGCGCGCCGCACCGGCCACCATGGGAGGTATGCCACGCAGTTCGAAGCGCGCCAGGCTGCGGCAGTCGGAAATCAGTTCGCGCTCGCCCTGCACGACATGGATCACCATGGCAGTCTGGCCGTCCTTGAAGGTGGTGAATTCCTGGGCACGCGCCACCGGAATCGTCGAATTGCGCGGGATCACCTTTTCCACCAGACCGCCCATGGTTTCAAGGCCCAGCGACAGCGGAATCACGTCGAGCAGCAGCCAGTCGTCGCCGGCGGCGCGGTTGCCCGCCAGGAGGTTGGCCTGGATCGCCGCACCCAAGGCCACAACCTTTTCCGGGTCGAGGTTGTTGAGCGGTTCCTGCTTGAACAGTTCAGCCACGGCGTGCTGGATCTGGGGCATCCGCGTCGAACCGCCCACCATCACCACGCCGCGCACATCGGCCACGGTCAGGCCGGCGTCGCGCAAGGCCTTCCTGGTCGGTGCCAAGGTCTTTTGTACCAGAGTGCGGGTGATCTCGGCGAACACCTCGGTGCTCAGCACCAGATCGACGTACTCGCCGCTGCCCAGCTTGACCGTGATCGGCGCCCGGCCGTGCTGGGAGAGTTGTTCCTTGGCCTCGCGGGCCCGCATTTGCAGCAGGCGCGCATCCTGCGGCGAGAGCGGCGTCAGTTTCGCCTGCTCGATGATCCAGCAAAAGATGCGATGATCGAAATCGTCTCCGCCCAGGGCCGAATCGCCACCCGTAGCCATGACTTCGAAGACTCCTTTCGACAACCGCAGGATGGAGATGTCGAAAGTGCCGCCGCCGAGGTCGAATACCGCGTAAATTCCCTCGGCCGAATTGTCCAGACCGTAGGCAATGGCAGCCGCCGTCGGCTCGTTGAGCAGGCGCAGTACATTCAGGCCGGCGAGGCGTGCCGCGTCCTTGGTGGCCTGACGCTGGGCATCGTCGAAATACGCCGGCACGGTGATCACCGCACCGGTGAGTTCGCCGCCCAATGTAGCCTCGGCGCGGTTGCGAACCGTCTTCAGGATTTCGGCGGAAATTTCGACCGGACTCTTGATTCCGGCAATGGTCCTGAGCTTGACCATGCCTTCGGTATCGACGAAATCATAGGGCAGGGTTTCGATGTGGGCGATATCGCCGCGTCCGCGACCCATGAAACGCTTGACCGAGACGATGGTGTTCTTCGGGTCGATGAACTGCTTGGCTTCGGCGCTGTAGCCGACTTCGACGCTGCCGTCGGCGGCGTAGCCGACTACGGACGGCAGCAGCGGTCGCCCGACCGCATCATTGAGAACCACGCTCATGCCGCTCCTTACGGTAGCGACCAGCGAATTGGTGGTGCCGAGGTCAATGCCGACCGCAAGACGATGTTCGTGGGGAGCCGCGGACTCTCCCGGCTCCGCAATCTGAAGAAGTGCCATAAGTGTTCTATTAAGCGGTGACGGCTTCGAGCGCGTCGTCTATTTCGTTCAGCAGTTTTTCCTGAAACATAAGCTGTCGTACGGCATTGGCCGCAGCACTGAAATCCTTGCTGACATCGATCAGCCCTGCAAGTCGCTCGTATTCGCCCTTTATTTCGGCCAACAGATGCAGGCGTACTTCCTCCAGCGCAGTTTCGTCGGCAGCAGATCTGGCCGCCATCACCGCTTCGCGCAATTCCATCTGGCTCATCAGGAATTCGACAGGCATTGCCGTGTTGCTTTCGATCTGCGCATCATGACCCAACAGTTGCAGCAGATAGCGCGCGCGCTTGCCCGGCGACTTCAGCGTCTGGAAGGCTTCATTGACCCGCGTCGCCCACTGCATGGCCAGGCGCCGGTCGGCGTCGGCCGCATGTGCATGCTTGTCGGGATGAACCTGGGACTGAATCGAGCGAAAGCGCTGTTCGAGTCGCTCCATATCGAGCGACTGCGCCCGCGGCAAGTCAAACAGAGTGAAGTAGTCGACAGCGAAATTCAGGTCGAACGTAGTCATCAGCCGCTCAGGTAGTGAAGGATTCGCCGCAACCGCACTGATCCTTGGCGTTCGGGTTGTTGAAGCGGAAGCCTTCGTTGAGGCCTTCCTTGGTGTAGTCGAGTTCGGTGCCTTCAAGATAGGGCAGGCTCTTGGGATCAATAAGCACCTTGACGCCATGGCTTTCGAAAATGATGTCTTCCGGCTCCGGGGCATCGGCGAATTCCAGCTTGTAGGCCATGCCGGAACAGCCTGAAGTCTTGACCCCGAGGCGAATCCCGACGCCCTTGCCGCGTTTGGCGATGAAGTTGGCGACATGCTTGGCCGCTGGTTCGGAAAGTGTTACCGGCATGATCAGGCTCCCTGTTTCTTTCTGTAATCGGCCACGGCGGCCTTGATCGCATCCTCGGCAAGGATGGAGCAGTGAATCTTCACCGGCGGCAGCGCCAGTTCTTCCGCGATATGCGTGTTCTTTATGTCCAGGGCCTGATCCAGCGTCTTGCCCTTGACCCATTCGGTCACCAGCGAAGAAGATGCGATTGCGGAACCGCAGCCATAGGTCTTGAACTTGGCGTCTTCGATGATGCCGTCCTTGCCGACCTTGATCTGCAGCTTCATGACGTCGCCGCAGGCCGGTGCGCCGACCATGCCGGTGGCAACACCTTCATCGTCCTTGCCGAAAGAGCCGACGTTGCGCGGATTTTCGTAGTGATCCAGTACTTTTTCGCTGTATGCCATGATGCTACTCCTAAAAAAACTCTAGTCGCCCCCGCCCTCGGGGCGGGGGCTGGGGGGTGGGCAGTCCACCTTCCCCGAAGGGCCGCGCATTGATGCAGCTTGCCGAATCAATGCGCTGCCCACTGGACGGTGCTCAGATCAACACCTTCCTTGTACATTTCCCACAAGGGCGAGAGCTCACGCAGCTTGCCCAGCTTGTCGTGCAGCAGCTTGATGGTGAAATCGATTTCCTGTTCCGTCGTGAAGCGGCCGAGGGTGAAGCGGATCGAACTGTGCGCCAGTTCGTCCGAACGTCCCAGCGAGCGCAGAACATACGAGGGTTCCAGGCTGGCCGAGGTGCACGCCGATCCGCTCGACACGGCAATGTCCTTGACCGCCATGATCAGCGACTCGCCTTCGACAAAGTTGAAGCTGACGTTCAGATTGTGCGGTACGCGCTGCTCGATGTCACCATTGACGTAGGTTTCCTCGATGTCGAGCAGACCCTTGAGCAGTTTGTCGCGCAGCATGCGGATACGCTCGTTCTCGGTCGCCATTTCCACCCGCGCCAGACGGAAACTCTCGCCCATGCCGATGATCTGGTGCGTTGCCAGGGTACCGGAACGCATGCCGCGCTCATGACCGCCGCCGTGCATCTGCGCTTCCAGGCGGATGCGCGGCTTGCGGCGGACGTACAGCGCGCCGATGCCCTTGGGGCCGTAGGTCTTGTGCGCACAGAAGGACATCAGGTCCACTTTCAGCGTGCTCAGGTCGATCGGCATCTTGCCGGTGGCCTGGGCCGCGTCGACGTGGAAAATCACGCCCTTGTCGCGGCAGATCTCGCCAAGTTCCGCGAGAGGCTGAATCACGCCGATCTCGTTGTTCACCGCCATCACCGAAACCACGGAGGTATCGGGCCGCAGGGCCGCCTTGAACTGCTCGATGGTGATCAGGCCGTTTTCCTGCGGTACCAGGTAGGTGGCTTCGAAACCCTGGCGCTCGAGTTCCTTGACGGTATCCAGAACCGCCTTGTGCTCGGTGGACACGGTGATGATGTGTTTGCCCTTGGTTCCGGCATAAAAATGCGCCGCGCCCTTGATGGCCAGATTGTTGGATTCCGTCGCGCCCGAGGTCCAGATGATTTCCTTGGAATCCGCGCCGACCAGCGCGGCGACTTCCTCCCGCGCTTCCTCGACAGCCTTTTCCGCCTCCCAGCCATAGACGTGGGAGCGCGAGGCAGGGTTGCCGAAATGCTCGGTCAGCCACGGGATCATCTTTGCTGCCACTCGCGGATCTACCGGCGTGGTCGCCGAATAGTCGAGGTATACGGGCAGCTTCATGCCGGCTTGATTCATTACCAGTTTCTCCAGTTCAGCTTGTCAGGGCCGTCAGGCCCTTGAGTTGCAAGATTGTAGTCTTCAGTGCCGCGAGGAAATCGCGTATCTGCGCCGCGGTGTTGTCCGCACCAAGGCTTACCCTGACCGCACCGCGCGCCAAAGAGGATGCTATGCCCATCGCCAGCAACACATGCGATGGCTCCGGATTGGCCGCAGAACAGGCCGCCCCGGCCGCTACCGCAAAGCCGGCGCGATCAAGCCTGCCCACCAGGGTTTCGCCATCGATGCCGGGAAATGCGAAATAGCTGGTGTTCGCCAGGCGTCCGGCGGCAACAGAAAATATGGCCGCGCCCTGCGCCGCCAGGCCGGCCTCGAGTTCTGCACGAAGCTGCACAAAATGCCTGGCGCGCTCGTCGAGGCGGTTAGCCGCGAATTCTGCGGCGAGGCCGAATCCGACAATCGCCGCGACGTTCTCGGTGCCGGAGCGCAGACCCCGTTCATGGCCACCACCGGCTATCAGCGGCCGCAGTTCGACGCGCTTGTCGACGACCAGCGCCCCCGCACCCTTCGGCCCGCCCGACTTGTGTGCGGATAAGGTCAGTGCATGTACGCCGGCGCTGTTCATGGCGCGAAAATCGAGGGGAAGCTTGCCCAAAGCCTGGACTGCGTCAGTGTGGAACCACGCTCCTGTCGGCTTGGCCCTGGCCGCGAGAGCAGCGATATCCTGTACCGCACCCGTTTCGTTGTTGGCCAGCATGACGGAAACAAGCGCCGGCCGTTCTTCGAGTACAGCGTGAAAGTCGGCGCCGGCGACACGGCCATCCTCAGTGACGGCAATCTCCCGCACAACCCAGCCATCATGCGACAGCTGCTGCGCCGGTTCGCGCACGCAGGGATGTTCAATGGCTGAAATCGCCACCACGCCGGGCGTCAGGCAGGCTGCGGCACCCTTGATGAAAAGATTGTTGGCTTCCGATCCGCCGCTGGTAAACACCACCTCGGTCGGATGCGCGCCCACTGCACAAGCCACTCTCTGCCGCGCCTCATCGATCGCACGCCGCGCCGCACGACCGTATTCGTGGCGACTGGAGGCATTGCCGTAGTGCGCCGCGAGATACGGCAGCATGCCTTCCAGTACCCGCGCATCGAGCGGTGTCGTGGCGTTGTGGTCGAAATAGACAGGAGCAAACATGGCGCTGCCCGGCAACAATCAGGCGGCGGCCAGCGCCTCGGCCGTGCGACGCACGCGGCGCAGCGGACGTTGGTCATGCAGTACGGCGGTCGCGCCGATCTTCTCCTGCTGGCGGGCCACGAGATCGCCGAGGCTGACCGAGCGCAGGTAGTCGAACATCTTGTCGTTGAGGCTGGTCCACAACTCGTGGGTCATGCACGGCTGCGCCTCGCCCTCGCAATCGCCCTTGCCGCCGCACTGGGTGGCATCGAGCGACTCGTCGACGGCGTGAATGATGTCGGCCACCGAAACCACATCCAGCGGCTTGGCCAGGCAATAGCCGCCACCCGGTCCGCGGACGCTGGAGACAATTTCCCGACGGCGCAACTTGCCGAACAACTGCTCGAGGTAGGAGAGGGAAATCTTCTGCCGCTCGCTGATGCCGGCAAGGGTTACCGGACCGGAATGCTCGCGCAGGGCAAGATCGATCATCGCGGTTACGGCAAAACGTCCTTTGGTTGTCAGTCGCATGTTATATCTCCGTCGGGGGGCAAAAACAGTTAGGAAGCAGATCAGGGTGAATACCCGATCATTACTGTCGACTATACAATATCCCGTCGGTTTTAGTCTACTATTTTCGACAAGTAATTCGGGTCGAATTTATCAGCGGTCGCCACATCATCTTCCATGGATACCCCGGCACGCTCCATGGTCTTCAGCATAACCTCGATGCGCCGGTCGGTTTCCACCGCGTGATTGAGCAGACCGTGAATCGCCTGCGCCAGCGGATCGTCTTCGGCGCGCGTCACCGCATAGGCAGAGAAACCCATCTGACCGGCCTTCACCTCGCGGTCGATCTCGCTCCTGTCTTCTACGATGCGCGCCGGAATGCCTACCGCAGTTGCTCCCGCCGGAACGTCACGCACCACCACCGCGTTGGAGCCGACCTTGGCGCCCGGCCCGAGGGTAATCGGCCCCAGCACCTTGGCCCCGGCACCGATCACAACGCCGCGCTGCAGAGTGGGATGCCGGCGGCCCTTGCTCCACGATGTGCCGCCCAGCGTGACGCCGTGATAGAGCGTGCATTCATCCTCGATCACCGCGGTTTCCCCGATCACCACACCCATGCCGTGATCAATGAACACGCGACGGCCGATGGTGGCGCCGGGATGGATCTCGATGCCACTGATCCAGCGCGTGAAATGCGACAGAAAGCGCGCCAGCCAGCGCAAGCGGGCATTCCACAACCAGTGCGAAACGCGGTGCAGCGTCAGGGCGTGAAAACCCGGATAGCAGGTCACTACCTCCCAGGTGGAGCGGGCGGCCGGATCGCGTTCGAAAACGCAGGAAATATCTTCAAGCAGACGGGAGAACATGGAAGGATCTATTAGTAGTTTCTTAAATGGTAGAAATCCCGCGCGTCGCGGTCAAGATTTATTTGCAATTCGAGCCGGACGCCGCCTTTTCGAGGGCGGCAAACAGGCCGCGCAAAATATTGACCTCCTCCTTCTCCGGCGCGGCGCGGGAAAGCATGCGCCGCAGACGCGGGATCAGGCGCTTCGGGCTGGCAGGATCGAGAAACTCGCTGGACAACGCAGCGCGTTCGATATGCGCAATCAGGCGCTCCACCTCTTCATGGCTGGCCAGCAGACCGGCACCCGAGATGGCCGGCGGCAGGCCGGGGTCGAGCGCCGCCAGCCTCAATTCGTAGCACATCACCTGCACCGCCGCGGCGAGGTTAAGCGAACTGAAAGCGGCATCCACCGGAATCATTGCCCAGCGCCGGCACATGGCCAGTTCGTCGTTGGCCAGCCCCGAAGTCTCGTTGCCGAAAACCAGCGCAACATCCGCCGTGGCCGCCAGCGCCACCAGTTCCGCCGCGCCGTCGCGCGCCCACAGCGCCGGCACCGCCAGTTCTCGCCGGCGCGCCGTCATGGCCATGGCCAGCACCGTGCCGCGCAAGGCTTCGGCCAGCGACGCCACCACCTCGGCCTGCACCAGCAGATCGGTGGCGCCGGCCGCCATGGCATCGGCCTGGGCATCGGGGAAGAGTTTCGGATTGACCAGCACCAGACGCGACAGTCCCATGGTCTTCATCGCCCGCGCCGCGGCGCCGATGTTGCCCGGATGGCTGGGGTGCGAGAGGACGACGCGGATGCGATCGAGGACGGCAGGTTCGGCCAATGGCGTGACGCTCATATGATGTCGGGGCCGCTGCGGGCCGGGACGGTATCGCGGGATATGTCCGGGTCGCTGTGGGTCTGAACGGCATCCCGCGATAGAATTGCAGACTTCCTGCGCAAAATGCGCCCCTTCTGGCTTGCCCCGCCTTAAAAATCCATGCATCCCACGCTGAACATAGCCGTAAAGGCCGCGCGTCGCGCCGGCCAGATCATCAACCGCGCCAGCCTCGACGTCGACAAACTGCGGATCGACGTCAAGCAGCAGAGCGATTACGTGACAGAGGTCGATCGCGCCGCCGAAGCCGCGATCCTCGACGTACTGCGCGAGGCGTATCCGTCCTACGGAATTCTAGCAGAGGAGTCGGGCCTGGCCGGCACCAGCGCGGACAGCGAATACCAGTGGATCATCGATCCGCTCGACGGTACCACCAACTTCATCCACGGCCTGCCGCAGTACGCCATTTCCATCGGCCTGGCGCACAAGGGGGTGATGACGCAAGCCGTGGTGTATGACCCCAACCGCAACGAAATCTTCACCGCCAGCAAGGGCGGCGGCGCCTTCGTCAACGAAAAGCGGATTCGCGTCGCCAAGCGCTTCCGCCTCGACGAAGCGCTGATCGGCACCGGTTTCCCCTATCGCATGTTCGACCACATCGACACCTATCTGGCGATTTTCCGCGACGTGGCGCAGAAGACCGCCGGCATGCGCCGTCCCGGCGCCGCCGCGCTGGATCTGGCCTGGGTGGCCTGCGGCCGCATGGACGGCTTCTGGGAACTCGGCCTGTCGCCCTGGGACATGGCGGCCGGCAGCCTGCTGATCACCGAAGCCGGCGGCCTGGTGGGCGATCTCTCGGGCGAGGCCAACTACCTGAAGACGGGAAACATCGTCGGCGGCAATCCGAAGATTTTTTCCCAGTTGCTGCAACTGATCGCGCCGCACCGGACGGCGGCCCTCGCGGCCTGATCGCGGCCCGATGCCGGCCGCCTTGACGGCCGCCGAACTGGCGGCGCACACCCCCGTCATGCAGCAATGGCTGCGCGCCAAGGCGGAGCATGCCGACAAGCTGCTGTTTTTCCGCATGGGGGATTTCTACGAACTGTTCTACGAAGATGCCGAGCAGGCGGCACGCCAACTCGACATCACGCTGACCGCACGCGGCCAGTCTGCCGGCAGGCCGATCCCGATGGCCGGCATCCCCTACCATGCCGCCGATGGCTACCTGGCGAAGCTGGTGAAGCTCGGCGTATCGGTGGCGATCTGCGAGCAGATCGGCGACCCGGCGCTGGCCAAGGGCCCGGTAGAGCGCGCCGTGACGCGCATCGTGACGCCGGGCACGCTGACCGATGCCAACCTGCTCGACGACAAGCATGACAGCCTGCTGCTGGCGCTGGCCGTGGACCGCCAACGCGCCGGACTGGCCTGGCTCAATCTCGCCAACGGCGACCTGCGCCTCATGGAGACCGCGCTCGACGCCCTGCCGGCGCACTTCGAGCGCCTGCGACCGGCCGAACTGCTGCTGGCCGACAGTCATCGCTCCGCACTGCCGGAAAGCCGCGCCGTGGCCCAGCATCTGCCCGACTGGCATTTCGACAGCCGCGCCGCCGCGCACGCACTGGCAGAGCACTTCGGCACCCGTGATCTGGCAGGCTTCGGCGTGCACGACGAGGAACTCGCGCTGGCCGCCGCCGGCGCGCTCTACCGCTATGCCCAGGCGACGCAGTTGCAGGCGCTGGCACACGTCACGCAACTCACGGTGGAACGCGAAACCACGTTTCTGCGCCTCGACGCCGCCACCCGCCGCAATCTGGAAATTTCCGAGACATTGCGCGGCGAAGCCGCCCCCACCCTGCTCTCGCTGCTCGACACCTGCGCCACCAGCATGGGCTCGCGCTGGCTGCGCCACTGCCTGCATCATCCGCTGACCGAGCGCGGCATTCCGCGGGCACGCCACGAAGCCGTCGCCGACCTGATCGGCGATGCCGGCAACGGCTCGTTTGCCGCGCTGATCAAGGCGCTGTCCGGCTTCGCCGACATCGAGCGCATCACCGCCCGCATTGCCCTGAAGAGCGCCCGGCCGCGCGATCTCTCCTCGCTGCGCGACAGCCTGGCCCGCCTCGACGGCATCCGCTCGATCGTCGGCAGCGGCGACCCGGTTGCGCGGCTGACCCAACTCGCGGCGGCACTGGCCACACCCCAGGCCTGCCTGGCCCTGCTGACCCAGGCCGTTGCGCCGGAACCCGCCGCAATGGTGCGCGACGGTGGCGTCATCGCGCCGGGCTACAACGCCGATCTCGACCAGTTGCGGGCGATCCAGCACAACTGCGGCGCCTTCCTCATCGACCTCGAAGCGCGCGAACGCGAACGCAGCGGCATCGCCAGCCTCAAGGTCGAATTCAACAAGGTGCATGGCTTCTACATCGAGGTCACCCACGCCAATGTCGAAAAAATCCCCGACGACTACCGCCGCCGGCAGACGCTGAAGAATGCCGAGCGCTACATCACGCCCGAACTCAAGAGCTTCGAGGACAAGGCGCTGTCCGCCAACGAACGCGCGCTGGCGCTGGAAAAGCAGCTCTGGGACGAGTTGCTCGGCGCCCTCATGATCCACATTCCGGCCCTGCAGCGCATCGCCCGCGCCATTGCCGAACTCGACGGCCTCGCCGCCTTCGCCGACGCCGCCGTGCGCCATGACTACCGCCAGCCCGAGTTCTGCGACGAAGCCGCCATCGACATCGAGGACGGGCGTCATCCGGTGGTGGAAAGGCAGATCGACAACTTTATTGCCAACGACACCCGGCTCTCCGCCACGCGCCGCATGCTGCTGGTGACCGGCCCCAACATGGGCGGCAAATCGACTTACATGCGCCAGGCCGCGCTGATCGTGCTGCTCGCCCACTGCGGCAGCTTCGTCCCCGCCGCGCGTTGCCGGCTGGGGCCGGTCGATGCCATCTACACGCGCATCGGCGCCTCGGACGACCTCGCCTCGGGACGCTCCACCTTCATGGTCGAAATGACCGAAGCCGCCGCGATTCTGAATGGCGCGACCGATCAGTCGCTGGTGCTGATGGACGAAATCGGCCGCGGCACATCGACCTTCGACGGCGTCGCACTGGCCTTCGCCATTGCCCGCCACCTGATCGACAAGAACCGCGCCTGGACATTATTCTCGACGCATTATTTCGAATTGACGCGGCTGGGGCAGGACTATCCGGTGTGTGCCAACGTTCATCTCGATGCCGTCGAGCACGGCCACAAGATAGTGTTCCTGCATGCGCTCGAGGAAGGCCCGGCGTCGCAAAGCTATGGCGTACAGGTTGCCGCACTGGCCGGCATGCCGCCCGCCGTGGTGCGCGAAGCACGCCGTCGCCTGGCGCTGCTGGAGAACCGCGAAGTCGGCTCGCTGACCCAGCCCGATCTGTTCGCCAGCGCACCGGCGCTGCCCGAAGCGCCGCATCCCGCGCTCGATGCCCTGCGCGACCTCAATCCGGACGAACTCAGCCCGCGCGAAGCGCTGGAAAAACTCTATCAACTCGCCCGGTTGGCCAAATCCTGAAACGACAGCTTGCCGCAATCGTGGCCGGCCGGACTGAGGCTCAATGAAATTCCTCGGTCGACGCCAGCGGCGCCGGCAGCACCAGGATGCCCTCTTCGAGCAGATCGCGGGCTTCGTCGGCACTGGCGACACCGCGGATGCTCCTTGCCGGAGCTTCGTCATAGTGGATGCGTCGCGCCTCTTCGGGAAATCGCTCGCCGACATTCTCCGCCTTCCGCGCCATGCTCATCAAAGCCTGATGCAGTTGCGCCGCGCCGGATACGCTGACCGGCGACACTTTTTCCGGCAACGCGGATTCGCTTGCCGCACGCTTGACGTGAGGCGCCGAAGGCAGCTGACTAACCGCTGATGTCTGACACTGCGGGCAATGCACCAGATGACGCTGGCTTTGACTGCGAAAGGCCTCGCCCGAAGCAAACCAGCCTTCGAAGCGGTGTCCCTGATCACAGAGAAGATTGAGAACTATCACGCTGCGCTGGATCAGGACGTCAGACCCGGCCGCGAACAGGCGCCGCTGCTCATCCCTGCGGCGCCATGAACGTCGTCGTAATTCCGGCTATCCGTAAGGCTGAGGACAGCGATGATGGCGATGCCAACAGCGATGACCAGTTGAATGAGCAGTTTGGCAATCTTCAGGAAACCGACGCCGCGGCGTTCTATTTCTCGAGACACAAGAACGCCGCCTTCATATTTTTCGCGAATGATTTTTGCCATCTCGGGAAACTCAGGACGATTGAGGAAGACAGCAGTTTAAGCTGACTCCCGGCTTTTCCGGCGACGGATCAGGCATGCGCAATGTTCTGCCCGATGTAAGGCCAGCGGTGGCGGATATAGATCCATGAACTCAGTCCCACGCCCATCATCAGCACGGATGCGGTCGCCAAGCCTATCGTTGAGTGCATTACCAGCGGCGAAATCACGCCGGCCACGAAGCCGTTGGCAGTGGCCCCCACGCACATTTGCAGGGATGACGCCATGCCTCGCCGACTGGGGTGCAAATCCAATACCAGCAGGGTGACCACCGGCACCATCAGCGCCCAGCCAAAGGAAAACACGCCGATTGGAAGCAGCGCCCAACTGACATGCGCGGTGAACAGCAGATTGGCGCAAAGATTGATGGATCCAATCGACAACATGACGTAGAAGCCAATACGAATTTGTTGCTTGGGCGCAATCTTGCCTGCCAGACGACCACTCAACATTGCACCGCCCATGATGCCGCCAATCGTCAGCAGGAACAGCCAGAAGAACTGCTGGGGTTCCAGGCCCAACAGCTCACCCAGGAAGACCGGCGCACTCAATATATACAGAAACACGCCATTGAAAGGCACGCCGCTTGCCAGTGCCAGCAACAAGAAACGGGGATCGGAGCCCAACTGCCAGTAACCGGACAGCAGATTCTTGACATGGAAGGACTGGCGCTGCGTGACGTGCAAGGTCTCCGGCAGCAGACGGAAATTGGCCAGCCACAGCATCACCCCTACTCCGCTGAGAAACCAGAAGATAGCGTTCCAGTTGCTGTGTATCAGCATCCAGCCTCCCACCATGGGCGCGATGGCCGGAGCCACACCAAAGAATATCGTGACCTGGCTCATGACCTTTTGCGCTTGTGACGGTGCATACATGTCACGAATGATGGCGCGGGACACGACGATGCCTGCTCCGGTAGACAGCCCCTGAATCGCGCGGAAGAGAATCAACTGCCCGATGGTTTGCGACAGCGCACATCCGACCGATGCGAATGTAAATACTGCAAGCCCCCACAGCACGACAGGCCGACGACCGAAGCTGTCGGAGATGGCGCCGTGGAACAGGCTCATGAAGGCAAAGCCGAACAGGTAGGCGGACAGCGTCTGCTGCATTTGCACAGCGGACGCGCCCAGCGACTGCCGTATGCCGGAAAAGGCCGGCAGGTAGGTATCGATGGAAAACGGTCCCAGCATGGCGAGCAAGGCCAACAGCACGGCGAACGCCCATTGCGGAGCGCGCCACAGCGTCTTAGCGTCCGGGTTCACAGGTTTTCAGTAGTTGTCGTCATGTTGGCATTGGACCACGGCAGCCGGATTTGGGGGAGGCACCAGATCACCGTTTTCAGCGTTGGCGGCCAAATTGGTATCAGGCACTGTGCCACCAGTGTCCCATGAAAAACAGGTGACATAGGCGGTCCCCTCGGGTAAGTACAAGCCGGGCGTGAATCACTCGAGAAAGCGGCCGTTCAATTCCGCGACTGAAGCGTCCGCTGTCGGGACAATTGTATGGCCCAAACATGACCACGCCGGCCATAGGAAGTCCACAACCTTTGAGGCGACAGATGGTAGTGCTACCCTGTCTTCACGTATGCCTCAAACCCTTCCAGTGCTAACGGCCGGCTGAAGAAGTATCCCTGACAGGCATGGCACCCCGCATCAGCCAGAAAGCTCCTCTGCGCCTCGGTCTCGACGCCTTCGGCGATCACGCCCAGTCCCAGGCTCTGAGCCAGCGCGACGACCGTCTTTGCAATGGCCGCATCGTTTGCGTCACTCATGACATCGCGCACAAACGACTGGTCGATCTTCAACTGGTCTAGCGGCAGGCGCTTCAGATAGGACAGCGAGGAATAGCCGGTACCGAAATCATCCAGCGAGAAGCCGATTCCTTTGGCCTTCAGCGAGAACATTTTCTCGATGATGTCCTGGACGTTATTCGCCAGCATGCTTTCGGTCAGTTCCAGCTTCAACCTATGCGGGTTCGCGCCCGTGTTCTTGAGCACTGCCAGCACCTGATCGACGAAGTCTGGCTGGCTGAATTGGCGTGCGCTGACATTTACCGCTACCGTCAGATGGGCCATTTCCGGTTGGGCTGCCCATCCGGCCAGTTGAGTGCAGGCCGTTTCCAGTACCCAATGGCCCAAGGGCAGAATCAGCCCGGTCTCTTCGGCGAGGGGGATGAAGTCGGCAGGCGACACCATTCCGCGTTCCGGATGCTTCCAGCGCACCAGGACTTCGGCACCCGTTACTTGGCCACCCGCAACCTGCGCCTGATAGTGAAGCAGAAATTGTTGCGCGTCCACGGCCGAGCGCAAATCACTTTCGAGAGCCGTGCGCGCCTTTACGGCAATTTCCATGGCGGGGTCAAAGAAGCGGACCGTATTGCGGCCCGCTTCCTTAGATTTGTACATGGTGAGGTCGGCCTGTTTCATCAGGTCATCGCTCGAAGTGGAAGATCCGTTGAACAAGGTGGCGCCAATACTCACTGTGCTGTGGTGAGCAACATTGCCCAGACCGTAGACTTTGCCGAGCGTAGCAAGGATCTTTTCAGCAGCTGTTTCGGTACCTGCGGCCGCGTCTCTCTCAGTCATGCTTAGATTAGCGAGAATCACCACGAACTCATCACCACCCAGCCGTGCCGCCGTATCGCCCTCGCGCACGCATAGAGTCAGGCGCTGTGCGACTTGCTTAAGCAGTTGGTCGCCTACCTCATGCCCAAGCGTGTCATTCAGGGTCTTGAAGTTGTCCAGATCGATGAACAGCAGTGCGCCGTAGCTACCGGTGCGACTGCTGGATGTCGTTGCCTGCTTCAGGCGATCCTGCAACAGCGTTCTATTGGGTAGTCCGGTGAGTTGGTCGAAGTAGGCCAAGTCCTCGATCTTGGCGTCAGCGTTCTTACGTTCGGTGATGTCGTAATGCGTGCCGACGTAGTGAGTCACGACGCCGTGGTCGCTCTTGACCGCCGAAATAGTGAGCCATTTCGGATATATCTCCCCATTCTTGCGCCGGTCCAAGATTTCTCCCTGCCATCCGCCTGTGCTGTTGATGGTTTCCCACATGGCGCGGTAAAACTCGGCATCGTGTCGCCCGGACTGAAGCATTTGTGGCGTCTGGCCAACGATCTCGGCTGCGGTGTAGCCGGTGATCTCGGTGAATGCCTTGTTGACTTTCAGGACCACACCGTCGGCATCGGTGACCATCATGCCTTCCAGTGACTCGAATGCCGTCGCGGCGATACGCAGATCACCCGCAATCCGCTTGTGCTCCGTGATGTCGCGGGTGACCGCCAAATGAACTGTTTCCCCACTGTCCGATATCGGGACAGCATGGGTTTCCAGCCAACGCCGCCCGCCCTTGAGCCCAACGACTTCAAATTCCATTTTCATCGTCTCACCGGCAAGTACGCGCTGATGCAAGTCGGCGTAGGCCACGCGGTGCTCGGGAACAATGAGATCAAGCAGTGGGCGCCCCGCCACCTGCTCCAACGACTCCGCTTCAATCATCGCCAGTCCGGCAGGATTCATCTGCTGGAGCCTACCTTGTGCGTCAATTATCTTGATGCATTCCGGTTCGTTGTCGATGATTGTGCGCAGACGAAGTTCGCTCTCCTTGAGCAGCTGCTCGGTGCCCCGGCGCTCCGTGATGTCCTGTACAACGGCGACGAAACTCTTCACCGCACCCTGCGTATCACGAATTGCCGCCGTAGACAGGTCAACCCAAACAATGCGACCGTCACTGGCAAGGTAGCGCTTGGCGATCTGATAGTGATCGCGCTTGCCGACCAGGATTTCGTCGAAGAACACGGCTTCCAGTTTCAGATCGTCTGGGTGGGTGAAGTCGGCGAAGTTCATGCCACCCAGTGTCTCGGCATCGTAGCCCAGAATGGCTCGAAAGGCCTCGTTGAAGCTGGTGACCTTTCCGGTGGTGTCAGTCGAGGCAATTCCGGTGTTGGTGTTCTCAAAAATGCTGCGGAACCAGACCTCTCGCGTCTGCAACGCAGTCAGTGCCTCCTGACGGTCGGTAATGTCGGTATAGGTGCCGACATAATTGGTGATGGCATTGTCGGTATCCCTGACCGTCGAAATGGTGACCCAGTGGGGATGCACTGCGCCATTCTTGATCCGGTTCCAGATTTCGCCCTGCCAGGTCCCGTCTCTATTGATTGTTTCCCACATTCGGGAATAAAAATCTTCACTCTGTCTCTCCGACCTTAAGAAGCTCATCTTCAGGCCGACAGCTTCCTCGGGTAGATAGCCGCTTATCTGGCTGAAGGCTGGATTGATCCTGATGATCACTCCGCCGGCGTCGGTAACGATGATGCCTTGATGCGCCTCAAAAGCCGTGGCGGCAATACGAAGATCATCCTCGGCCAATTTGAGCTTGGTGATATCGGCATAAATCCAGATGCTGCCTTCGTTGGGGCGAGTTGGATCAATTGTCCGGCCGCTCAGAGTGCCCCAGAATAGGCTGCCATCCTTGTGCCGCAGCCTCACTTCCGTACTGTATGGCCGACCTTTGGCCACCGTGCTGTAGGCAACCACCCCGATATGGTCGAAGGTCTCTCGGGAGTCGTAGAGTCGCTCTGAGGACTCGCCGGTCAGTTCGCCTGAGTCGTACTGGAAAATTTCTTCGAGGCGGCGGTTGCAGAATACGATTCGCCGGTGCTTGAGGTAGGCGATGCCTACCACCGCGTTGTTAAGTACCGTATCTTTTTCGGCCAGAAGTTGATGGATTTGTTCTTCCTGTTGCAGGCGCTCGCTGATGTCGTGCAAAGCGCTGACAAAAAGGAAACCTTGGTCCGTGTCTATCCGGCTCAAGCTGACTTCCACATCGACTTCGCTACCATCCTTTCGTCGCGCCTTGACTGCCAGGCCATGCCCCATCCGTCGGCCTGCCGGTGAAGCCGCAAAGTCGGCCCGCAGTTTCGGATGCTCCTCACGCAATCTCTCCGGCACCAGGGTCTCGACTGACAGGCCGATGAGTTCGTTCTCGGTATAGCCAAGCAGGCTCTCCGCCTGTTGGTTGGCCTGAGTAATAAGCCCTTGCGCGTCACTGGTCAGCATTGCATCGGGACTGGCGGCAAAGATCGCGTTCTGGCGCAATTGGCTGGTTCGCAGGCTGATCTGCATGGACAGTAATCCCGTCAGTACGCTGCCTTCCATGCCGGGAGCCACTGGAATAGGCGAAGAAAGTTCTCCCCGACCGATTCTTTCGATGTGCGCGTGGAGTTCCCGTGCCGACCCGCCCAGAATTATTCGTACTGTGGCATACGCTCGCCAGAGCATGAAAATCGCCACCAGGGTGCAAAGGACGAATATCGCTCGAAACACCGTGGCTATAAGTTCGGAGGCATGGACTTGCTCGGATGTCCTTTTGTCCATCAATTCAAAGCTTGCGTTGATCGGCCTCATGATGGCGGCCTTTGCCTGAAGATAAGGGGCGTCGTTCAACATCAACCGCGCCTTGAAGCTATTTGCTTCAGCTTCCGGGCCGACGGTCTCGACCAGTTTCATGGCCTTGAATTCGATAGCGCTCAACACGTCAGAAAGCGCCTTGGCTTCTGACAGTTTGCTAAATTCATCATCAGCGAAACCTGTCTGACGCATCAGTTCCAGCAGGGAAATCGCCTGTCCGCCTCCGGTCTCCTGAAACTTCGCATCTGCCAGCACCAGATCCCAATAGGAATGGAAATAGCCCTCAGGCCGTGGCTTCTTGCCGTCGCGGATATCCAGAATGTCCTGATAGTGCTTCTTGTAACGGGGATCGCCGGTCGCCGCATAGCTTCTGGCCATCTGGGTCAGGTCGTCCGATGAATGCCTCAATTGATCGGCTAACTCAACAGAAGAGAGACGTTGCTCGTTGGCGCGATCAATCTGCTTTTCAGCGCGAACGTAGAGTCCAAACGCAACTGCAACTACCAGCAACATGGCTGCTGACAGCCAGAGGCTCGGAGAGGCATTGAGGAACTTAGTGAGAGGCGTCTTTAGCATCCTATGCACTTTTGGCTAACCGTGCTCCACTGCTCGTCAGACACACGTTCCATGTCTGCGCGTAGCAGCTCAGCTGTTTATGACGTATCAACACGAAGTTGAAGTTCTGAAGAAGTAAGGTCGGTAGTGGGCCAGAGGTGCTCGGCATATTGATGGTGACTGCCGTTAACCCTCGCGCGTACTTTAGAGTGATATTTCTGTTTATCAATAAAATACACGAATGACGATATCCTTTTCTCGGTGGATTCATTTAATCTAGGTCATAAAAGCGCTTGGTTTTAGCGGCGTTCACATATGGCCGGGTCCAGCGGTCCAGCTGAATCAAATACTCGCAGGAACGCCACGTTCGCCTCTAACACCGGTCGTTCAATACCAATGCACTCGGCATCGCCAATGACCGTTCCCCCATATTCGTTGTCACTGGCTCGACAACAAAACTCAGAACTCCTCCCACTGTTCGCCGGCATCGGTGAGGTGGGGTGGGGCGATCTTCCTGGCGGCCACAAGCCGGACGGGAGGACGGCTGCCACTCGACTGGGCCGGTGGTGGCCGACTCGCTCCTAGTTGCCGCGGCGTCGCGTCGCGCAAGGCCGACGGAGGCAGACTCCGTCCGCCTCCGTCCGCCAGCTTGAACATACTAACGGTCTGTACCAGCCCCCTCGCCTGTTCTTCCAGGCTCTCCGCCGCCGCCGCCGCTTCTTCCACCAGCGCCGCGTTCTGCTGCGTCACTTCGTCCATCTGGCTTACCGCCTGCGTGGTCTGCTCGATGCCTGAGCTTTGCTCGCGGCTGGCACTGGCGATTTCCGTCACCAGGCTGGCGACCTGCTGGAAGCTGGTGACGACTTCGTCCATGGTGGTCCCTGCCTGCTGCACCAGTTTCGCGCCGCTTTCGACCTTGTCCACCGACTCGGCAATCAGGGTCTTGATTTCCTTCGCCGCCGTAGCGCTTCTCTGCGCCAGGTTGCGCACTTCCGTCGCCACCACCGCAAAGCCGCGTCCCTGCTCGCCCGCCCGCGCCGCTTCGACCGCGGCGTTCAGCGCCAGGATGTTGGTCTGGAAGGCGATGCTGTCGATCACGCCGATGATGTCCGAGATCTTCTTCGAGCTGGCCTGAATCTCTCCCATGGTGACCACCACTTGCTTCACGACTTCGCCGCCCCTGACCACGCCCGCGTTGGAGGTCTTGGCCAGTTCGTTGGCTTGCCTCGCGTTTTCGGCATTCTGCTTGACTGTAGCGTTGAGTTCTTCCATCGAGGACGAGGTTTCTTCCAGGCTGCTTGCCTGTTCTTCGGTGCGACTCGACAGGTCCTGGTTGCCGGCGGCGATTTCCTGTGAGGCAATGTTGATCGCTTCGGTGGCTTCCTTGATCCGACCTACGACTTCGCGCAGGCGCTCGATGGTGGTGTTGGTGTCGTCTTTCAGCTGACCGAAAATGCCCTGGTAATCGGCATCGATCTTCTGTGTCAGGTCGCCTGCCGAAACGAGTTGGAGGACTCGCGCCACATCCGTCAGCCCGGTCTGGGTAACTTCGGACAGCTGATTGAGGCCCTCGGAGAGTTGTTTGAAGAAACCCTCCTTGCCCTCCAGGCTCAGGCGCGTCACAAAGTCGCCACGCGAAGCGCCGGCAACGATTTCGGCCACTTCCTTCTCGACCAGGACTTCGCCGGTGCGATCGAGCCACTCCGCTACCGCTCCGAGGCGTTCGTTGCGCGCATTGATCACCGGACTGGCCGTTACCCGCAAGTAACGCCCGCCGATTTCGAGGTTGGCGACATAGGTGCTGGTAAAGGTCGCCAGCAGCTTGGCCTGATGCGCCGGGTTCTTGTGGAAGGTGTCGATGTTGACGCCCATCATCTTGTCCGCATCGAAGCTCGGCAACTGCTGGCGGATCGCGGCTTCGGCGCCCTTGAGAATCTTCTGCACCGACGTGTTGGCGTAGATGATGGTGCGTTCGTTGTTGGCGATCATGACTCCCGTGCTGACGTTGTCCAGCCCGATCTTGATGCGCAGGTTTTCGTCGGAGACACGATTGGCCTCGGCGACATCGAAGCCGAGCTTGGTCTGCATCGACTCGAGCGACTGCAGGACTCGGCCGACCTCGTCGTCGCGCGTAGTGTCGACAAAATTGCCATAGATGCCTTCGCCGATCTTGTTGAAGACTCCCACGGCCTGCTCCAGCGGGCGAGTGATGGCGCGCAGCAGAAGCACTGACAGCCACAGGACGATGGCGAGACCAGCCAGTATTACACTGACGGCAGTGTTGCGAACTTTGGCATCACGCACCTGGGCCGCGTCGAATTCCTTCTTGGCCTCGTCGAGCTGCAACTGGCTCAGCTTGTTTACCTCGTCTCGCACCGGCGCATTAAGCGCGGCCATTTTTCTTGCAAACTCCTTTGCCCCGGCGAAATTGCCAGCCCGCAATGCATCAAGCGAAGGCTTGACTCCTTCGGCGACGAACTTCTGGCGATCTACGGTAAATTTGTCCGCCAATATCTTCTCGTCGGGCGTCAAATACGTCGCCATGTAGGCATCCCAGAGTTTCCCGACTTCGACAAGATTCTGGTCGATTTCGGCGCCGCTCCTGGCGATGATCTCAGCAGTCGGATCGAGCAGCATCTCGTCAATCAACATCCGGTTGCGGAGGATATGGCGATTGATCGTGCTGATCTGGCCCAACGCCACCGTACGATCCTCATACACCGTCTGCAGGCCCTGGTTGGCACTGCGCATGCCGTATAGACCCATGCCGCCGACGGCCAGCAGCACCAGCACCAGGACCGCCATGACCCCGCCGAGCTTGCCCTTGATGCTCATGTTGGCAAGCTTGCGGCCCAGTCCCCCGCCTTTCACTGCACGCCCCAGTTCGATGCGCATGCCGCCGGCCTTGTTCTCGCGGAACAGACGGTAGGCCGATTCTGCTGCCTCAACTTGCGAGCGCGTCGGTTTTTTGCGCACCGACATATAGCCAACCACATGTCCGGATTCGCGGATTGGGGTGGCGTGCGCCTCGACCCAGTAGTAGTCGCCGTTCTTGCAGCGATTCTTGACCATGCCGATCCATGGACGCCCGGCCTTGAGGGTCTGCCACAGATCGGCAAAGGCCTCCACGGGCATGTCCGGGTGGCGCACGATGTTGTGCGGCTGTCCGATCAGTTCGGCCTCGGTGAAGCCGCTGATGTCCAGAAAGTCCCGGTTGATGTAGGTGATCTGGCCTTTAGAATCAGTCTTGGAAACGATCATGTGATCGTCACGCAGGATGATCTCGTTTTGGGTCACGGGCAGGTTGCTTCTCATTTTCTGGACTCCTTGCGGGGGATGAACTTATTGTGTTGGCTGGGCGGCGTCGAACAACGCCATCTCGTGAGACAGCATCAGCCGCTCGATGTCGACCACGATGAGCATCCGCTCGTCGAGGGTACACAGACCACTGATGTATTTGGTATCGACCGTCGCCGCAAACTCGGGGGCGGGTCGGATCTGGTCGGGACGCAGCATGGTCACGTCGGACACGCTATCGACCACGATGCCGACCACGCGCGAACCGATGTTGAGAATGATCACGACGGTGAAGGGCGTGTAGTCGGCCGTGCCGACATTGAACTTGATACGCAGATCGACAATCGGCACGATGGTGCCGCGCAGGTTGATCACGCCCTTGAGAAAATCGGGGGCGTTGGCAATCGTGGTCGGCGCCTCATAGCCCCTAATTTCCTGCACCTTGAGGATGTCGATCGCATACTCCTCCGGCCCAAGGGTGTAGGTCAGGTATTCCTGAGCGTAACCATCCTCACCGCCCGCCGCGTTGCCCCTGGTTGCCTGTTGTTCCTGAACCATCATTTGACTCTCACTCCCTTTTTACGCGTTACGTCAAGCGGCCAGCGGCAGGGTGCTTTTTGCCATCTGCACCAGCGCCGCCACATCCAGAATCAGGGCGACATGACCGTCGCCCATGATCGTCGCGCCGGAAACCCCGGCAACTTTTCGGTAATTGGATTCCAGGCTCTTGATCACCACCTGGTGCTGGCCGACCAGCGCATCGATGAACAGCGCGGCCTTGACGCCGTCGGCTTCGAGTACCACCATGATTCCTCGATCAAGCCGGGTGACGGTGTCGGGTATCCCGAAGATCTCGTAGAGGGCGATCACCGGCAAGTATTCACCCCGCACCTGGATCAGGCGCTCCACGCCGGACACGCTCTTGATCATGTTGCGCTCGGCTTGCAGCGATTCGACGACATAGCCGAGCGGGATGATGTAGATATCCTTTCCCGCAGCCACCGACATGCCGTCGAGGATCGCCAGCGTCAGCGGCAGGCGCACGGTCATGCGGGTGCCGATACCGGTCATCGACTCGATCTCGACGCGACCGCCCATGGCGCTGATGTTTCGCCTGACCACGTCCATGCCGACGCCGCGCCCGGAAACTTCAGTGACGACATCGGCCGTGGAAAATCCCGCCTCGAAGATCAGCAGCCAGACTTCGTTGTCGCTCATCTGGTCATGCACCGCGATGCCCTTCTCGCGGGCCTTGGACAGAATCTTTTCACGATTCAGCCCGGCACCGTCGTCACCCACTTCGATGACGATGTTGCCGCTCTGGTGATAGGCTTTCAGCGTGATCGTGCCGGTCGGCGCCTTGCCTTGGGCAACGCGCTCTTCCGGCATCTCGACGCCATGGTCGAGGCTGTTCCTGACCAGATGCGTCAGCGGATCGGCGATGCGCTCGATCAGGCTCTTGTCGAGTTCCGTGCCTTCGCCGATGGTCTTGAGTTCGATCTGCTTGCCCAGTTTCTGGGCCAGATCGCGCACTACACGGGGGAAGCGCGAGAACACCACCGAGATCGGCATCATGCGGATCGACATGACCGATTCCTGCATGTCGCGCGTGTTGCGTTCGAGTTGTGCCAGGCCGTTGTGCAAGCGCTCGAATTCGACAGGATCGAGGGTGGCGGCCGACTGCGCCAACATGGCCTGGGTGATCACCAACTCGCCGATCAGGTTGATCAGTTGATCGACCTTGTCTACGTCGACGCGGATAGAGGTTTCTCCGCCGCCGCCGACTCTCGGTGCGGCGCGCCGGTCTGCCACGGCCACTGCCGGCTCTGCAATAGTTCTGGCGACGGCAAGAGTCGGCGCTGGCGGGACGGCGGCGACCTCCGGTGCGGGTAGATCAACAAAAAATCCATAGGAATCGTCGGTTGCCGGCACTGCGGCTGGCGCCGGCTCGGTGGCCGCAGCGGGTGCCTCGTCGAACAGTCCCCAGGAATCGTCGGCCACGGCCGGCGCGACCGTTGTGACGATTGGCACCTCCGCCACGCTGACGGTCAATCCGGAAAGCCGTTCGCACATCGCGGCAACCTGTGCGGTATCGGCCACGCCATTGCCGCGATGCGCCGCAAGCAGTTCCTTCAACACATCGCCGGCATCGAGAAAGGCATCGATCATCTCCGGGCGCAGCGCCAACTCACCCTTGCGGATTCGATCCAGCAGGTTCTCCAGAACATGGGTGACCTCGGCCAGATCGGTAAAGCCGAAGGTGCCGGCCGAACCCTTGATCGAATGCGCCGCACGGAAAATCGCGTTGAGCTGCTCGGCATCGGGATTGCCGATGTCGAGTTCCACCAGCAGCGATTCCATGCTGTTCAAATGCTCCTGAGCTTCCTCGAAGAACACCTGATAGAACTGGCTTATGTCAATCGACATGGGGCGTCCCGGTCATGGTCATGATCGCTTTAACCAATGACTTTCTTCACGATGTCGACCAGCTTTTGCGGATCGAAGGGCTTGACCAGCCAGCCGGTGGCCCCTGCCGCCTTGCCTTGCGCCTTCATGGCGTCGGATGACTCGGTGGTCAGCATCAGGATCGGCACCGCCTTGTACTGGGCCAAGGCGCGCAGGCCTTTGACCAGCATCAGGCCATCCATGCGCGGCATGTTCTGGTCGGTCAGGATCAGGTTGAAGCTCTTAGACTTGGCTTTCTCTAACCCGTCCATGCCGTCAACCGCCTCGACTACGTCATAGCCCGAGGCCTTCAGAGTAAAAGCCACCATCTGGCGAATGGAGGCGGAATCATCAACGGCGAGAATGGTCTTTGACATCTGGAAACTCCCTCAAGGAACGGGTGACACGTGACTTCACTGGTGCAACTCAGAACAGTTCGATTCCGCCCTGATTCATTTCCAGCTGGGCGACCGGGTTGTGTGCGGTCATCTGCGCCATTTCCTGCAGGCGCTCTGAAACGCGACGAGTTTCGTCTTGCAGGGAGTGCATGGCTTTTGCGGCGTCGGCCGTCGCCGCGTTGCGCTGCAGGGTCCGCGCCAATCCGCCCAGATGCCTCGACACATCGTCGATGGCATCCACCCGCCGCCCGACATGGCCCAGCAGTTGCGACACGATGTCCTGAAACTGCAGTGCGGTCACCGCGCGCCCGACCTGCACATCCACCTCGTCAGCGATGCCGCTCAGTTGCCCCAGCGCAGCGCCACGCAACGCGTTCTGCGCCTCCATGGTGGCGATCATCTGCTCGACGCTCTTCTTCGATTCGAAGGCAAAGGTGAGGTCCTGGCTGGCCATGCGCGAGATCGCTACTTCAGTCTGCTTGACCGTAACCTGCATGGTCTGAATCACCTCATTGATCTGCTGACTGAACTGCGTGGTGCGTCCGGAAAGTTTGCGAACTTCGTCGGCCACTACGGCAAAGCCGCGCCCCGACTCCCCGGCGCGCGCCGCCTCGATCGCGGCATTCAGCGCCAGCAGGTTGGTCTGCTTGGCGATCGAGCCGATCTCGGACAGGATCGTTTGAACCTCCTGCGTGCGCGCCGCGATGCTCTCGGTCAGATCGACCAGTTCCATGCCCAGCTTGCTGTTGCCGACGATGC
>Ga0194060_10000474_pt1 | contig 29164 bp, 27 predicted proteins | sample SepL225m_MetaG_FD_163427 | JGI IMG/M metagenome (GOLD analysis project Ga0194060, IMG submission 163427) | Anoxic zone freshwater microbial communities from boreal shield lake in IISD Experimental Lakes Area, Ontario, Canada - Sep2016-L222-5m | ecosystem: Environmental > Aquatic > Freshwater >...
GACGGGCAAGAGGTAGCGCCATAACTGCGGCACCAAGAACTGATGTTGTTTGTGCAAGACCAGATAATCCCTCGGACTTTGTAATCGATGAAACTAATAAAGAACCCGCGGCTACAGTTCCGGCAACACCTACGCCATTTAATACTTGAGCAGCTCCTAGAACACGGACAACTTTGCGTTGATGTGATTCTAAATCTAGATCTGGCATCTCCTAGAAGCCAGTTTTTTGATTGCGCTTGGTTGTTAAATTTGCGCCTTTTTCTTTCGCCTCAGTATTTATCTTTGCAAGTTCTGTGCTTACTTTCTTTGAAACTTCTTCATCACTAATACCAAGGATTCTTGCAGCGAGAAGTGCCGCATTCTTTGCATTCCCAACTCCAACAGTTGCAACTGGAACTCCGGCAGGCATTTGAACGATAGAAAGAAGTGAATCCATTCCATCCAAATTCTTCAATGGAACTGGGACTCCGATTACTGGAAGCGTTGTTAGTGATGCCACCATTCCAGGTAAGTGTGCAGCCCCACCTGCGCCAGCAATAATTACTTTGTAACCCTTTGATTTCGCGCTTTGTGCAAACTCAACCATTTCAATTGGCATGCGATGGGCTGAGACAACATCAGCAGAGTAAGTAATGCCAAGTGCTTCTAAAGTCTTTGCCGCATCTTCCATTACCGGCCAATCAGAATCTGATCCCATGATTATGGCTACATCACTCATCAATAACTCCATTCATGTAGTCAACGGCATGGGCAACTTCTTGCTGCAATTGTAGAAGATTCTCGCCGCACATAGTTACATGGCCAATCTTGCGACCAGGCTTAACTTCTTTGCCATATTGATGGAATTTAAGTCCGGGAGTTCGCGCCATCAAGTGCAGGTAAGGACGATACATATCGCTCTTCTCGCCGCCTAAGACATTTCCCATAACGGCATATTTGCTTCGCATTGCGGTGCTTCCGAGTGGCAGATCTAAAATTGCACGAAGGTGTTGTTCGAACTGACTTGTTTCTGATCCTTCAATACTCCAATGACCAGAATTATGGGGACGAAGTGCGAGTTCATTTATATAGAAGTTTTCACCGATTATGAACATCTCAACTGCCATAACACCAACTAGTGAGATACCCAATGCAATTTCTAGAGCAGCTGCCTGCACCTTTGCAGAAAGTGAATCTGTAATATCTGGAATTGGCGTAACTGTAGAAGTACAAATTCCATCACTCTGAATAGTTAAAGTTGCTGGCCAAGTTGCCGCTTGATTATGTGGAGATCTCGCGACCATAACTGCAATTTCGTAATCAAAAGCTAATTTCTCTTCTAAGAGAAGAGTTCCGGTCTTCTTGTGAAGTTCTGCGAGTTCACTTGGTGTTTGAATGACAAATACTCCTCGGCCGTCGTAGCCGCCTGCAGGAAGTTTGGCGATTAACGGAAATTCGAGTTGTGGCTTGCCGCCATCATATTTCTGCCACTTTGGGTTCGGTAAATTTAACTCGGCAATTTTCTTTCGCATCTCTAACTTATCTTGCGAATATGTAAAGGATTCTGATCTTGGATATACCTTCACGCCGGCTGCTTCTAAGGCTTTGATGACACTTTGTGGAACTAATTCGTGTTCAAAAGTTAGGACATCACACTCTTTGGCGAAGGCAAGTACTGATTCAACGTTTGAATAATCCCCCAAAACAAAATGTGTAACTTGGGCTGCTGAATCATTTGGGATTGCAGCAAAAACTTTAAAATCTAAACCTAAATCATTTGCTGGGACTGCCATCATTCGGGCAAGTTGGCCGGCGCCAATAACACCGACTCTAGGAAAGCTCACTAGGAAAGTTTACTGTCCAGATGTATTACATCTCCAACCGTGATTATCTGGCCGTTATCAAGGTGAAGCGCACCTGTTGAATCAATATCGGCTGCTATGGCTTCGACGTTTATTCCGCCAGGTAGTTCAACTCTGACGTTTTTACCAAGGGTTGCGCTGGTTTCGCGATAGAAAGCCACAACATCTTCGCCGCTCTCCCATTTAGTTAACGCTGAACTTAGATCGTTTAAGATTTTTGCCAATAAATCATTTCGATCAATTTGCTTTTCAGTTGTTAGAAAAATTGAAGATGCATGTGGAACCGGGAGTTCGGCCTGACTCATTGAAACATTTATGCCGATACCTACAATCACACCATTGCCAAATTTTTCTGCAAGTAACCCAGCCACTTTGTGATCACCGAAGACAATGTCATTTGGCCACTTGCATCTAAAATTATTAGAACCAGTAATCTCATTAATAGTTTTTGCAACACTTGATCCAACAAGTAATGAAAGATAACCAAGTTGGGCAATCTCTATCTTCGGTTCAACATAAAATGAAAATAGAAGTGCACTTGATTTTGCTGCAGTAAATGTGCGATCCAATCTGCCACGACCCGCACTTTGATACTCGGCAGTAATTACATCGCCAACTTTAGGAATACTGGTGCGTAAATAATTTTGTGTTGAATCAATCTCGTCGATTACTGATACCCGCCAGTAGCCACCACGTAGCGCGCCTGCAATTGCATTTGCGTTCAATAGTTCTGGCTTCACTTAAAGACTCATTTCATCTAATTTATAATTGTAGGAAAAATCTGCTGGAACTAGTAACCTACGACCGTGACTGATGATATTCGTACAACAGCCGGAAAGATTGCTGATCTTCGCAGACGTCGTTTGCAAGCCGAAACGAACGGAACGCCAGAAGCGATCGAGAAGCGTCATGCGCAGGGAAAGTTAACTGCGCGCGAGCGAATTGCCCGATTAGTTGATCCAGGTTCATTTGTTGAAATGGATGCCTTCTCGCGACATCGTTCATCAAACTTCGGAATGGATAAGAATCGCATTTACGGCGATGGTGTTGTTACTGGCCACGCAACTGTTGACGGTCGACCAATTGCAATTTATTCGCAAGACTTCTTAACTTTCGGTGGAAGTCTTGGCGAAGTTGTTGGCGAAAAAATTGTAAAAGTCATGGAGTTCGCACTTAAGAGTGGAATCCCAATTGTCGGAATCAATGATTCAGGTGGCGCACGTATCCAAGAAGGCGTTGCATCACTTAGCCAATATGGCGAAATCTTTAAGCGAAATGTTCGGGCATCTGGTGTTATCCCGCAAATTTCTCTAATCCTTGGCCCAACTGCTGGTGGCGCCGTTTACTCACCTGCAATTACCGACTTCGTAATTATGGTTAATGAAACATCACAGATGTTTATCACTGGTCCAGATGTAATTAAAGCTGTTACCGGAGAAGAAGTTGGGATGGAAGAACTTGGCGGTGCGCGTACGCACAACACCAAGACTGGAAATTCACATTACCTTGCCGATAGCGAAGATGATGCAATTGATTACGTAAAAGCGCTTCTCTCTTATCTGCCTAGTAACAATATGGACGAGCCACCTGTCCTGCCTGCTACCGAGAGCAGTGATGTTGCACCATCAGATCGCGCGCTCGATTCGCTAATTCCAGATAATCCAAATAAGCCTTATGACATGAAAGTTTTAGTTGAAGCAATCTTGGACGAAGCTGATTTCTTAGAAGTTCACACACTTTATGCACCAAATATTTTGGTTGGTTTTGGTCGCATAGAGGGTCACTCAGTTGGAATCATTGCAAATCAACCACAAGCACTTGCAGGAACGCTAGATATTGCGGCAAGCGAGAAAGCCGCTCGTTTTGTTCGCACATGTGATGCATTTGGTATTCCCGTTATTACTTTGGTCGATGTTCCAGGATTCTTGCCAGGTACCGAACAAGAATGGAACGGAATCATTCGCCGCGGTGCCAAACTGCTTTATGCATATGGCGAAGCAACTGTTCCGCTAATTACAGTTATTACGCGCAAGGCTTATGGCGGTGCCTACATTGTGATGGGTTCAAAACATCTTGGTGCAGATGTAAATCTTGCATGGCCAACTGCTCAAATTGCAGTGATGGGCGCCCAAGGCGCGGTAAATATTCTGCATCGTAAAGAGTTGGCAGAATCAAAAGATGTCGATGCAAAGCGCAAAGAGTTAATTGAAGATTACGAAGAAACTCTACTAAATCCTTATATTGCTGCCGATCGTGGTTTTATCGATTCTGTAATCGAACCACAAGAGACTCGTCATCAAATTGTTAAGGCGCTAAACGCACTTCGCAATAAGCGTGTGGCACTTCCACCACGCAAGCACGGAAATATTCCGCTCTAATGAATTCAAAATTCACGATCCTAAATGGCACGCCAAATGCAAAGGAATTAGCTGCACTGGAGAAGGCGCTCCCAACACCAGTTATCAAAAAGGTTGAATCTGCAAGTCTTTGGCGTAAATCTCAGATTCGCCAACCGCTGCCGCGTAAGTGGGGGCAAAGTTTCTAATGTCAGATTCTAGATATGTTGTTTTAGCTTCAGCATCACCTTCTCGCAAACGCCTCTTGGAATCGAGCGGTGTATCGGCTGAAATTATTGTGAGTGGCGTCGATGAAGAAGATCCAAAATTAACTTCGCTAGCCCCACGCGAAATGGTTATTGCCCTTGCAATTCTCAAAGCCCACACCATTAAGAACTTGGTTGGCAACGAACATTTGATTATCGGCTGCGATTCAACTTTTGAATTCAATGGTAAATCTTTTGGAAAACCGATGACTGAAGATGTGGCTATCGCCCGTTGCAAAGAGCTCCGTGGAAATTTTGGCTATTTACATACTGGTCATTGCATAATCGACACCAAGCAAGGTATTGAAATCAGCGATGTATCAACGTCCAAGGTTTTTTTCGCAGATATGACTGATGACGAAATCGCAGGTTATGTCGCTACTGGCGAACCTTTAAATGTTGCTGGTGGTTTTACCCTCGACGGCCTTAGTGCACCTTTTATTTCGCGGATCGAAGGCGACCCATCTGGAATTATTGGACTCTCTCTTCCATTGCTACGTCGAGCAGTTAATTCACTTGGTCTGAGCTGGAATTCAATAGCAAGTTCGGCGGTAAACGCATGAAAGCGGTTCTCATTGCTAACCGTGGTGAAATCGCGGTTCGTGTTGCTCGCGCAGCACGTGATCACGGAATTAAATCAATCGCCATCTACTCTGATGAAGATCGCACTTCTCTTCACGTTGCAACTGCCGACGAGGCTTATGCGCTTCATGGCCTATCCGCAGCTGAAACCTATTTAGATCAAAATAAAATTATTGAGATTGCAAAAAAGTCTGGTGCAGATGCAGTTCACCCAGGTTATGGCTTTCTCTCCGAGAACGCAGATTTTGCTGATCGCGTTATTGCTGCTGGGCTAATTTGGATTGGTCCGCCACCAAATGCAATCAGATTGCTTGGCGATAAAGTTTCAGCACGAAAGATTGCTGCTGAAGTTGGCGCGCCACTTGTTGCAGGAACTATTGATCCAGTCGATACGCCAGAAGAAATTGTGGCCTTTGCAAAGGAACATGGTCTGCCCGTAGCAATTAAAGCGGCGCATGGCGGTGGCGGTCGTGGGCTAAAAGTTGCTCACACGATTGAAGAAATTCCGGAACTCTTTGCCTCTGCAGTACGCGAAGCAATAACTGGCTTTGGTCGCGGTGAATGTTTCGTAGAACGTTATTTAGATAAACCCCGGCATGTGGAAACTCAAGTTTTAATTGATGCCAAAGGAAATGCAATTGTTGTAAGCACGCGCGATTGTTCGTTGCAACGTCGCCACCAAAAATTAGTTGAAGAAGCCCCAGCCCCATTCTTAACACAAGCCCAAATTGATCAGCTCTATTCATCAAGTAAAGCAATCATGAAAAAGGCCGGATATGTTGGCGCTGGAACTTGCGAATTCTTAATTGGATCCGATGGCACTATTTCATTCTTAGAAGTAAACACCAGGCTTCAAGTAGAACACCCGGTCAGCGAAGAAGTTACGGGTCTCGACCTTGTTCGTGAACAATTTAGAATTGCTGACGGACAAAGTATTAATCCAGTGGACCCAGTAATCCGTGGCCACAGTATTGAATTTAGAATTAACGGCGAAGATCCTGGAAAGGGCTTCCTTCCATCACTTGGAACTATTACAAAGTGGGAAGTTCCATCTGGGCCAGGGGTTCGCATTGATGCCGGTTTCGACCATGGGCACACCATTGGTTCACACTTTGACTCCCTGCTAGCAAAATTAATTGTTACGGCTGCGACTCGTGAAGAGGCAATCGAAAGAGCCCGTCGGGCACTTCGAGAATTTGATATTGGTGGTCTGGCAACTGCACTGCCATTTCATCGCGCAATTGTTGATGATCCAAATTTCATCAAAGACTTCAAGGTATACACCAGCTATATTGAAAATGAATTTGACAACCAAATTCCTCCGTTTTCCTTTAAACAAGGAACCGCGGATTCAAAGGCAGCATCACAAAAAATTATTGCTGAAGTTGACGGGCATCGATTTGAAGTACTTCTACACACCCCTGAACCAATTCAAAAACGACATCGCGTTAAGAGCAATGCAATCACAGCCCTTGCGGGAGATTCGCTAGAAAGCCCAATGCAAGGAACGGTCGTTAAAGTAGTAAAAGGAAATGGCGATCGGGTCGAAGTTGGCGATTTGATTGTCGTTCTTGAAGCTATGAAAATGGAGCAGCCACTTATTGCTCATAAGGCCGGAACCATTTCTAAGTTGCATGTAAATGTTGGTCAAACCGTTGCAAGTGGTGCGACCTTATGTCTCATCGAGGACTAACCCGTAAGTGCTAGATTTAAGGCGTGAATTCAACGCTACTCGCAGATAACAGCGAAGCCTCGCTTAAGAAATTCCTGAAAACTCTGCCCCCTGTGGATGCGGTTGGCGCAAATGCGCGCGTTGAAATGCTGGCAACTCGCAGCATCAAAACTTCAAGTAAAAATTGGGCTATTGATCTAGCAATTCGAATGGTTGATCTAACAACTTTAGAAGGTGCAGATACACCTGGAAAAGTTAAAGCTCTCTGCGCAAAAGCGGTTTACCCCGATCCAACAGATTTAACGGTTCCATCCGTTGGTGCCATCTGCGTTTACAACGATATGGTGAAAATTGCGCGCGATGCTCTTGATAATGGCGGCGGAAAACATATTCCGGTTGCGGCAGTAACAACAGCATTCCCATCTGGGCGCGCCAGCATGGAAGTTAAAATTCAAGATACTAAAGATGCAATCGCTAATGGCGCTAGTGAGATAGATATGGTTATCGATCGTGGCGCATTCTTAGCCGGAAATCTTGGTTTAGTTTTTGATGAAATTAAGTTAATTAAAGAAGTTTGTGGCAACGACGTACATCTTAAAGTTATTCTTGAAACTGGCGAGCTCGTAACTCTCGACAATGTTAGAAAGGCCTCATATCTTGCAATGTTGGCTGGCGCTGATTTTATTAAAACCAGCACTGGAAAAATTGCACCTGCTGCTACTGCTCCCGTTGTTTACGTCATGCTTGAAGCAGTTAGAGATTTCTACAAAATGACTGGCACCCGAATTGGAGTTAAACCTGCTGGCGGTATCAGAAATACAAAGGATGCAATCAAACAACTAGTTTTAGTAAATGAAATCGCCGGCCCGCAATGGCTTGATCCATCGCTATTTCGAATCGGCGCAAGTGCTCTACTAAATGATTTGCTCATGCAGCGCATGAAGATGCGCGATGGGTATTACGCTAGCCCTAATTACGTGACGCTTGATTGATAAGAAATGAGTAACGTGAATAAGTTCGAATATGCCCCAGCCCCTGAATCTGCTGCGCTTGTAAACATCAAGAGTGAATATGGGCTATTCATAAATGGAAAATTTGTTGCCCCAAAATCTGGCAAGACGTTCACGACAATCAATCCGGCCACTGAAGAAATCTTGGCAAGAGTTGCATATGCTGAACTTGCTGATGTAAATCTTGCTGTAACAGCGGCTAGAAACGCCTTCACTAAAACTTGGTCGAAGATGCCAGCAGCAGAGCGTGGAAAATACCTTTATAGGATCGCACGCATCTTGCAAGAGCGAAGCCGCGAATTTGCAGTACTCGAAACTTTAGATAATGGAAAACCAATCCGCGAGACTAGAGATACTGATATTCCACTAGCTGCTGCCCATTTCTTCTATCACGCAGGTTGGGCCGACAAACTTTCTTATGCTGGCCATGGTTCAAATCCAAAACCCTATGGTGTTGCCGCTCAAATAATTCCATGGAACTTTCCGATGCTTATGTTGGCTTGGAAAATTGCGCCCGCACTTGCAACTGGAAATACCGTTGTTTTAAAACCTGCAGAGACGACGCCACTGACGGCGCTTTTATTTGCAGAAGTTTGCCAACAGGCCGGCCTACCAGCTGGAGTTGTAAATATTATTACTGGCGATGGTGCAACTGGATCGCATTTAGTCAATCATCCTGGCGTAGATAAAGTTGCTTTTACTGGATCTACTGGCGTCGGTAAAGCAATTGCAAAGGCGATTGCCGGAACCAAGAAGAGTGCAACGCTAGAACTTGGCGGCAAGGGTGCGAATATTGTCTTTGAAGATGCACCGATTGATGAAGCCGTTGAAGGAATCGTAAATGGAATTTTCTTTAATCAAGGGCATGTCTGTTGTGCTGGTTCAAGGTTATTACTGCAAGAGAATATTCAAGATGAACTCTTAGAGAAGCTAAAAAATCGAATGAATTTAATTCGAATTGGCAATCCAATGGATAAGAACACAGATCTAGGTGCCATCAATAGCGCGGCGCAACTCAGTCGGATTACAGATCTTGCTGACACTGGTGATATCGAAGGCGCGATTCGCTGGTCTCCTAATTGCACACTTCCAACAAAGGGCTTCTGGTATCCCCCAACAATATTTACTGGTGTTTCGCAATCTCACAGAATTGAGCGTGAGGAAATATTCGGTCCGGTGCTTTCAGTTCTAACTTTCCGGACGCCACAAGAGGCAATTGATAAGGCAAATAACACGCCTTATGGTTTATCAGCAGGTATCTGGACAGATAAAGGTTCGCGGATTCTTTGGACTGCAAAGCGCCTTCGCGCCGGAGTTATCTGGGCAAATACCTTTAATAAATTTGATCCAGCAAGTCCATTTGGTGGTTACAAAGAATCTGGTTGGGGCCGTGAAGGCGGACGACATGGTCTATCTGGTTACTTGAAGGGTCAATACTAAAATGCGTATCGATGTAATGAAGACTTATAAATTATTTATTAACGGCAACTTTCCACGTAGCGAATCTGGCCGGGTATATGAGATCAAGGATGCAAAAGGTAAGTTCCTGGCTAATCCTTGCCTTGGTTCGAGAAAAGATTTACGTGAATCTGTTGTGGCTGCAAGAACTGCACACCATGGTTGGTCTAGTGCAACAGCATTTAATCGGGGCCAAATTCTTTATCGCGTTGCAGAGATTATGCAGGGTCGAATCGATCAGTTCATTGCCGAAATCGTGGCTCAAGAAGGCACAACTCCTGCATCTGCTAAGTCACAAGTACAGAGCGCTATCGACACCTGGGTTTGGTATGCCGGATGGTGCGACAAAATTGATTCAATTTCTGGTTCTACAAATCCAGTTTCTGGTCCGTATTACAACTTCTCCATTCCTGAAAGTCTTGGAGTAGTTGCAATTTTTGCCGATGCTAAGCCTTCGCTACTGAACTTAGTAGCAAGTTTGGCGCCGGTAATTGCAAGTGGAAATACTGCAATCTTGATTGCGAATGAGAAGTATCCATTGTGTGCAATAACTTTGGCTGAATGCATTGAAACTAGTGATGTCCCTGCAGGCGTTGTAAATATTCTTACTGGCAAGCTAGATCAATTCTTAACTTGGGCTGGTTCTCATATGGATATTGATGGAATAGATGCAACTGGGGTAAGTAATAAAGAGTTGACCGAACTTAAAGAGCTAGGCGCCGAGAATTTGAAGCGAATCTATTCATTTAGCGAACTTCAATCGACAAAGCGAATGACAAACTTTATGGAAGTAAAAACGGTTTGGCATCCAATCGGAATCTAAAGGTTACTTAACTACCTTTACCTTCTTGGCAATAATCGCAGCTTTGGCTTGCGCAACTGCAGTTTTTGAAGCCTGATTCGCCGTTGTTGAAATCAAATCAATTCCCTTATTTGCGAGGCTATAACTTCGACCAAAGACGCCATTCTTAACATCAACTTCTTCAGTAATTGTGTTTCCAACAACTGCGGCACTGAATAGATCAAAAACAGCGCTGTCGTAGCGTTTGTTCACATAACCAATCAAGTATTTTTGTGCCTCTTTTGTAGTGAGAAAATATTGATCTGGCCGGATACCTATTAACTTAACTAACTTCTTTGATTTAGCTAATTTAGAGAGCGAAGTTATAACGCTTCCGTTTCTGGACCAAGTGGCGAAAACTACATCCACTCCTTGCTTAGATAGCGCTGAAAGGTCAGGCTCCGCATTTGTATCAGCATTGCGGGTGAATACTTTTACTTTCCCCGATGCATATTTAACTCCAGCTTGAAAATTGCGTGTAACCAAATCATTGCTTGAAATTGCGCTGTCCCCTAAGTACCCGACTTTGCCGCTCTTAGAATTCAGCGCAGCCATTACTCCAGCCAAGAATGAAGTCTGGTCAACCGAAAATGCCATACAGCTAACATTCAACGCCTCAACTCCTGAACTGCCAACAATTGCGAATTGAGTTTCTGGATATTTCTCTGACATAAATGTCATTGCCGCATTGAAATCGGATCCAATACCGATAACCAGGTCATATTTAGCTTTTACTAAGAATTCGATTCGATTCTCGCGATCGAAGTCGATCCCAGTAGTTACTAATTCTCGAACATCGAAATCTGACAATCCAAGTTTCTTTTTTGCGTAATCAACTCCTAAAGCAGCTGCATCGTCGTATGACTTATCGCCACGGCCACCAACATCATAAACAATCCCAATTTTTACCTTAGCAGCGGCATGAACCGGAGCCGCAGTAAGTGGAAATAGCGCAATAAGTGCAGCAAAAACCAGGAGGCGTTTAGCCACGAGAAATTAATCCAAGGGCGTCGTAAGTATCTTTAAGCGTCTTAGATGCAACAGCATCTGCTTTTTCGGCGCCGATTTTTAGAAGCTTATTTAAGTGCGCTTCATCTTTCAGTAGTTCATTAGCCTTATCTCTGACTGGTTTCAAATAATCAACGACTACTTCTGCAACAGCGCCTTTAAAATCACCATAACCTTTACCGGCGAAGTCGTTTTGTGCAGCATCAATGTTCTTACCTGTCAGTGCGCTATAGATAGTAAGTAAATTTGATATTCCAGGCTTCTCTTTCTCATCAAAAACGACATCTCGCCCAGTATCTGTAACTGCGCTCTTTATCTTTTTAGTATTAATCTCCGGCGCATCCATAAGTTCAATAACACCAGCACCAGATGAACTTGATTTACTCATCTTTGCTGTTGGCTCTTGCAGGTCATTAATTTTTGCTCCTGCTTTTAAAATATAGCCCTCTGGAATCGTAAAAGTTTGACCATATTTAGAATTAAAGCGCTGACCAAGATCTCTTGTTAATTCAATATGTTGGCGTTGATCTTCACCGACCGGAACTTTATTCGCTTGGTAAAGCAAGATGTCGGCGGCTTGAAGAATTGGATAAGTAAATAGCCCAACAACAGTGCGATCAGATCCAGCCTTTTGAGACTTATCTTTGAATTGAGTCATACGACTTGCTTCGCCGAAACCGGTGAGACACTCTAAAACCCAGGCTAATTGATTATGTGCAGGAACATGAGACTGTACAAATAGCGTGCATTTTTCTGGATCAAGTCCTAGTGCAATCAATTGAGCAACTGATGACAAGGTGCGACGTCTGAAATCTTCGGGCTTGGTCTCAACAGTTAAGGCGTGAAGATCAACAACGCAATAAAAAGCATCATTTGAATTCTGTAGATCAACCCACTGCTTTATTGCACCTAAATAATTACCAAGGTGAAAAGATTCGTGGGTTGGTTGAATACCCGAAAGTACTCGCTCTTTAACGCTGTTACTCATGAGGGGTATCTTTCCATTCATCGCTTGAGATCAATAATTGACCTGCCCGTTTTCCTTCTAAAGTTAAAACGGTGATTCGTGCCTTACTCAAAATTATTACATCGTGGACCTCTGGAATACGCCCTAAATGGTGCATTACAAAGCCGCCAGCTGTTTCATATGGCCCCTCAGGGATAACGATTCCAGTCTGATCATATAAATCTTCAAGTGAAATTAATCCATCAACTTCATAATCACCTGTTCTGGCTTGTGGCGTTACTTCAACATCTTCAGAGTCATATTCATCTTGAATATCACCAATTAAACATTCAACTAAATCTTCCAAAGTTACGATGCCATCGGTTCCACCATACTCATCAAGAACAATAGCGATGTGACTTCTCTTTGCTCGCATTTCAGCAAGTGCCGGCAGTACGCCCTTTGTGCCTGGCAAGTTAAGAACTGGGCGGATTAAATCAAGGATTGTTTCGCCTGCCGAAGAATTAACTTTTGGATTAAGTAAGTCGCGAACATGAAGGAATCCAATTACTTCATCTGTGCTGCCACGAGTAACCGGATATCTGGAATGAGAGTGTTCAATTGCAACTGCTATTGCATCACTAATCGTTAATCCAACATCCATGAAATCTACTTCGGTTCTTGGGACCATAATTTCATGAAGTTGTAGATCGCCAGCCGCGAAAACTTCTTCAACAATTTCGCGCTCCTCTTCACTCAGCGAGGTATGTCCGGAAACTAAATCAACTAATTCAGCTTCAGAAATTTCACTTCTAATTTCTTTTGAATTTAGTCCAAAGAGTTTCACGACAGCATCTGTGGATTTTGACAATAACCAAATTACTGGGCGAAATACTTTCGCCATAAAATCAATTGTTGGAGCTGCAGCGAGCGCAATTATTTCGGTTCGATATAGGGCAAGTCGTTTTGGAACTAGTTCCCCAAATACAAGAGAGATATAGGCAATCACGATTGTGATTGAAATTAAGGCAAGTGTTTCACTTACGCTCTTTGACATTCCCCAATCTTCAAAGACTGGTGAGACATATTTGCCAAGTCGCTCAGAACCAAGTGCTGCCGATAGGAAACCAAGAAAGGTAATTCCGACTTGGGCCGCGGCTAAGAAACGATTCGGATTTTTTGCCAGTGCAACTACGCGATCGCCGCGCTTGCCGGTTCCCTCGAGCTGGCGGATCTGTGAATCTCGTAGTGAGATTAAAGCGATCTCTGCCGCCACAAATAGTCCTGCGACCGATATAAATAGGAGCACAAGGCCGATATCGCGGAGGATATGAATGGTCACAGGCGTAAGGGTAACTTCTTTAACACTGCCCCTGTCGCTAAATGGGTGGCGCTCAACGCTCCAGACGCGTAACCTATGGCCACGCTCAACCGAGCGGGATCAAACCTTTATCCAAAGGATCGTCGGGCACGTACCTGCCCGGAAAAGGAGCAGTAAAAAGATGGCATCAGTCGTATTTGAAAACGCATCTCGCGTTTATCCAGGCACCACCAAGCCTGCAGTAGATAAATTAAGTCTAACTATCAATGATGGTGAATTCCTTGTTCTAGTTGGACCATCAGGTTGCGGAAAATCAACATCACTTCGCATGCTTGCTGGCCTAGAAGAAGTTGATACTGGTTCAATCCGCATTGGCGATAAAGATGTAACTCACGTTGCACCTAAAGATCGCGACATTGCAATGGTGTTCCAGTCATATGCGCTCTACCCACATATGTCCGTAGCCGAAAATATGGGCTTCGCGCTAAAGATTGCTGGCGTAGATAAAGCAGAACGTGATCGTCGCGTTAAGGAAGCAGCAAAGCTTCTAGACCTTGAAGATTATTTAGATCGTAAGCCAAAGGCACTTTCTGGCGGACAACGTCAGCGTGTTGCTATGGGTCGCGCAATTGTTCGCGAACCACAAGTGTTCTTGATGGATGAACCACTTTCAAACTTGGATGCAAAGCTTCGTGTTGCAACTCGTACTCAGATTGCTGCGCTACAACGTCGTCTTGGAATCACAACTGTTTATGTGACTCACGATCAAGTTGAAGCTATGACAATGGGAGATCGCGTAGCAGTTCTAAAAGATGGCTTGCTACAACAAGTTGATACACCTCGCAATCTTTATGATCGCCCAGCGAATGCATTCGTAGCTGGATTTATTGGTTCACCTGCAATGAACTTGCTGACCGTTCCAGTTTCAGGTGGCAAGGCTCAGCTCGGTGGCTTTAGCGTTGACGTTCCAGCAAGCGCTGGCTCAGTCGTGACAGTTGGAGTTCGTCCAGAAGGTTTCGTTCCTGCAACTTCTGGTGGTTTCGATGTTCTAGTTGAAGTTGTTGAAGAACTTGGATCTGATGCATTCATCTACGGTAAGCCAGTAGATAAGAGCATTAAGTTCGCACAAGAAACCGATGAAGGCGCACAAGTAATTGTTCGTTGGGATCCAAAGAATCCACCAAAGCCAGGTGCAACAATCTCAGTTAATGCAATTCCAACTGCGGTTCACCTATTTGATGCTGTTTCAGGTGCTCGTATTAACTAAGTAGTTATTAAAAAGCCCCGCTACCAAAATCTGGTGCGGGGCTTTTTTAATTTCTTACTTACTTGTTAAGCGCAACCTTTAGATTCTCATCAATTGCAGCTAAGAAGTCCTGAGTGTTTAACCAAGGGCTTTCTTTTGAAATCAGGATTGCAAGGTCTTTTGTCATCTTTCCGGATTCAACAGTCGCAACACAGACCTTCTCGAGTGTTGTCGCAAATTCGGCAAGCGCTGGATTGTTATCCAACTTTGCGCGATGTGATAGACCTTGAGTCCAAGCAAAGATTGATGCGATTGGATTTGTTGAGGTCTGCTTCCCTGCCTGGTGATCGCGGAAGTGACGAGTAACTGTTCCATGGGCCGCTTCAGATTCAACAGTCAAACCATCTGGTGTCATCAGAACTGATGTCATCAATCCAAGTGAGCCATAACCTTGAGCGACGGTATCTGATTGCACATCACCGTCATAGTTCTTACAGGCCCAAACATAACCACCTTCCCAACGAAGTGAGGTTGCAACCATGTCATCGATTAGGCGATGCTCGTATGTAATTCCTGCAGCGTCGAACTTAGCTTTGAATTCGCTCTCGAAAATTTCGGCAAAGATATCCTTAAAGCGACCATCATAAGCTTTTAGGATTGTGTTCTTTGTTGAGAGAAATACTGGGTAATTACGGATTAAACCGTAGTTCATTGATGCTCGTGCAAAGTCGCGGATTGAATCATCCAAGTTATACATACCCATCGCTACACCTGAAGATGGGAAATCAAAAACGTTAAATTCCATCGGCTTTGAACCATCTTTTGGCGTGAATGTCATAGTCAAAGTTCCGGCGCCTGGTACTTTGAAATCTGTTGCCTTGTATTGATCACCGAATGCGTGACGGCCAATAACGATTGGCTTGGTCCAGTTAGGAACAAGTCTTGGCACATTCTTCATGATGATTGGTTCACGGAAAATTACGCCACCCAAGATATTTCGGATAGTTCCATTTGGCGATTTCCACATCTGCTTTAGCCCAAATTCTTCAACTCGAGCTTCATCAGGAGTGATAGTCGCGCACTTAATTCCAACACCATGCTTCTTAATTGCGTTAGCAGAATCAATTGTCACCTGATCGTTTGTGGCATCACGGTGTTCGATTCCAAGATCGTAATACTCAAGATTGATATCAAGGTAAGGCAAGATCAATTTGTCCTTGATAAACGACCAGATAATTCGGGTCATTTCATCGCCATCTAGTTCAACAACTGTTCCTTCTACTTTAATCTTCGACATTTTTTCTTCGCCCTCTTCTAGTTTCTAATTATTTCTTTGGTTTAGAGATCTTTAACGTCTGCTTGCTTTGCGCGGACTGCTTCGGCCGCGGCTTTAAGTGCTTCTACTTCTGATGTGGTTAGCGCGCTCTCAACAACTTTGCGAACACCGCTCTTACCGATTTCAGCTTCGACTCCAAGATAAACACCGCTGATTCCGTATTCACCATCTACCCAAGCGCACACTGGCATTACAGCGCCGGAATCTTCTTTAACCGCTTTTGCCATTCGAGCAGCAGCAGCAGATGGTGCGTAATATGCAGAACCAGTTTTTAATAATGCAACAACTTCGGCGCCACCATTTCTAGTGCGCTCAACAAGTGAGTCAATTTTTGCAGCATCTAGAAGTTCAGTAAGTGGCTTGCCATTTACTGTGCAACGACTTGGGACTGGAACCATAGTGTCACCATGTGAACCAAGGGTTAGAGTCTTTACTGAAGAGACTGGAACTTTAAGTTCTTCAGCAACAAAGTTTGTGAAGCGGGCGGTATCTAACATTCCTGCTTGCCCGATTACTCGGTTCTTTGGAAATGATGTTGCAAGTTGAGTTAGTGCCGTCATTTCATCTAACGGATTTGAAACAACAATGATTACCGCGTTTGGTGAATGCTTTGCAATATTTTCAGCAACACCGCGAACAATTCCAGCATTTACACCGATTAGATCCATGCGGCTCATGCCTGGCTTACGTGGCAAGCCTGCAGTAATAACAACTACTTCAGAGTTTGCAGTTGCTTCGTATCCAGCGCCATCAGCTGTTGTTGTTGCGCCAACAATCTTTGTTTCAAATCCTTCAATCGATCGCGATTGATTCATATCCAATGCCAAGCCTTCTGGCTTGCCTTCTAAAATATCTGTGAGAACTACAGTTTCGAAGATGTCGTATTCGGCTAATCGAAGTGCTGTTGTTGAACCGTAAAAACCGGCGCCGACAACTGTTACTTTTCCTGATCTGCTCATGTTCACTGCTTCCTTCTTCTATTTAATTTGATGGCTAAATATTACTTGGCATGTGGCAGTGTGAGCGCCACCACAAAAAGCAGCAGCGACATCGCGACAGGCAGAATTAATTCGATTTTTCGATGACGATTTGAGCGTAAATACTTCGTTGTCGCAATTATTGCGGTTCCAGTGGCTACCAATAAAGCCCCGGTCCGCACCGCATCAAAAATCCCAAGGGCTACCCCAATAAAAATAATTGCAAAAGCTAAAAGGCGTAACCGATCGATTGCAATTTTCATTAATTAATCTGCGCCATTTCTACAACATTCGCGAGCAGCATTGCCCTTGTCATTGGTCCCACGCCACCTGGCATTGGTGCAATTGCCGCAGCAATTTTTGCAACATCAGGATGAACATCTCCCAGTTGCCCAGCTTCAGTACGAGTAATACCAACATCTAAAACTATTGCGCCCGGTTTAATCATTTCAGCCCTTAAGAAATGCGCACTTCCGATTGCTGCAACAATTATGTCAGCCCGCTTCGTGTGTGAAATTACATCTACAGTTTTGGTATGCGTAATTGTTACCGTTGCATCACTTCCCTTTTGTGAAAGCAATAAAGCTAGTGGGCGGCCGACAGTTAAGCCTCGTCCCATGACTACAACTTCTTTCCCTGAAGTTGAAAGCGAATAGCGAGTTAGTAATTCTAGAATTCCCCGAGGAGTGCAAGGTAGTGGAGCTTTCTCGCCAATAACTAATTTTCCTAAGTTGAGTGGATGCAAGCCATCAGCATCTTTTGCTGGATCAATACTTTCTAATAAGAGATTTGTATTAATTCCTTTAGGGACTGGAAGTTGAACTATGTATCCAGTGCATTCGCTACTGTTATTTAAATCTTTAATTGCTGCAAGTACATCGTTCTGACTTGCAGTCGCTGGCAAGTCGATTCGTATCGAATTAATTCCAACCTCGGCGCAATCTTTATGTTTGCCACCAACATATGAATGTGAACCAGGGTCATCGCCAACTAGAACAGTTCCAAGTCCTGGTTTTCTCTTCATTGTTGAAACTATCTGGCGTAACTCTTCTTTGATGATGGTAGCGGTGGCTTTGCCATCAAGAATTATTGCGCTCATATTGCAATCCTATCGAGAAGCTTTAAGCATGTGAAAAATGGCGGACCCCGGTGAAAAACATCGAAACGCTAGCGCTCTTCGCTGCCTCGATAACTTCAGCATCGCGCACGCTTCCACCTGGAGCTACAACAGCAGTTACTCCGGCATCTAGCAAAATCTGTAGGCCATCTGCAAAAGGGAAAAACGCATCGCTGGCAGCTACCGATCCCAACGCCCGATCGCCGGCACGATTAACTGCAAGTTTCGCGCTATCTACCCGATTTACTTGACCCATACCAACACCAACAGATGCGCCGTTCTTTGCAAGCAAGATTGCATTGCTCTTAACTGCTCGAACACTTCGCCAAGCAAATTGCAGATCTCGCAATACTTCCGCACTAACTTTTTCGCCCGACACTTGCTGCCAGTTTTTGGAATCGTCACCAACTGCATTTATGAGATCAGTTTGTTGAATTAATATGCCACCTGAAATTGGTCGAAGTTCTTCATTCGCAATTTGATAATCAGCAATTTCTAGAATTCTAATCGATGGCTTCTTTGCCAAAATTTCGATCGCGCCCGCTTCGTATCCTGGTGCTACAACAACTTCGGTGAAGATTTCGCTAAGTGCTGTTGCCATTGCGGTTGAAACAATACGGTTTGCCGCGACTACGCCGCCAAATGCCGATACTGGATCACATGCGTGCGCAGCTGCATGGGCCGTGGCAATATCTCCTGCTATCGCGATTCCACATGGGTTAGCATGTTTAATAATTGCTACACATGGTTCGTTGTGATCATAGGCTGCGCGTAGCGCGGCATCAGCATCCGTGTAATTATTAAATGACATCTCTTTACCGTGATGTTGTTTAGCACTGCTAATACCCGCAGGGTTTGTACTATCCAAATAAACGCTCGCCGCCTGATGCGGATTCTCGCCATATCTTAGATCGGAAATTTTCTTCCAAACTTTTGCACGCCAATCGCTCTGGTTTAATTCACCAGCAAGCCATTCGGAGATTGCGATGTCGTATTCTGCCGTCTTGCGATAAGTTTTCATCGCTAATTCACGCCGCTCTTGCAGGGTAAAACCGCCGTTATCAAGAGCGGTCGCTAGAAATCCATACTGAGATGGATCGGAAATAACTGCAACTGAGTTGTGATTCTTAGCAGCACCTCGCAACATACTTGGACCGCCGATATCAATCTGTTCGATGCATTCGGCGAACTCTGCGCCACTGGCAATTGTTTCGGTGAATGGATAAAGATTTATAACTATCAAATCAAAAGGCGCAATATCTTGTGCTGCTAGTTGAGATAGATGGTCCGGATTACTTTGATCGGCCAAAATCCCGCCATGAATTCGTGGATGTAACGTCTTTACCCGGCCGCCTAACATCTCTGGAAAACCGGTGTACTCCTCGACTGCAATAACTTTCACGCCAGCGCCACTTAGTACCTTTGCTGTCGAGCCGGTAGAAAGAATTTCAATTCCTGCTTTTTCTAATCTCTTTCCAAGTTCAACTAAGCCAGTCTTGTCATAAACACTGACAAGTGCGCGCGATATTTTCTTACGATCCATTAGATCCGCCCTGGAATTCCATTAGCAATGAAGTGTCTAAGTGTCTCAACGATGAGCGCTCGTTCCACAATCTTAATACGTTCATGAAGTGAAGTTTCATCATCTTCTGGCAAAACATCAACTTCTTTCTGCACAATAACTTTCCCTGTATCTATTCCTGAGTCAACCCAATGAACCGTAGCGCCAGTCTTTCTTACACCGGCTGAAATAGCATCTCTGACTCCGTGTGCTCCAGGAAAATTTGGAAGTAGCGCTGGATGGGTATTTATAGTTGGAAATTTCTCAACAAAGTCGCGCGATAGAACCCGCATAAATCCAACGCTAACGACAAGATTAGGATTTAGTCCTGAAAGAAATTTAATTAAATCGGTATTCCAGGTCTCACGATTTTCTGACATAGGCAAGTATTTTGTTGGGATACCTTCATGTGTTGCACGCGCAATTGCCTGTGATTCCCTATCTGAGACAAGCGCAAGTATTTCTAAATCTAGTAACCCTGATTTCTGTGCATCTATTATCGCTTGGGCTAATGAACCACTTCCAGATGCAAGAATTGCTATTTTCATTTAAAGCTCGCTCTTATGGGATTTTAAAACCTTAATTAATTTTGGAAGATATAACCCAAGTAATAGCGTCACAACTTGCACCCCACCAAAGATTGTTGGAAGTGCCCACCAACTTATGCCAACCGGGTTCATATCTTTAGTCAGAAGTTCTCCACCTGCAAAATAGGAGATCACGGTAATTAGAATTAGCAAGGGGAATATGGTTTTGATTACCTCACTCTGGCGAAAAGCAAAATCTTCATATTTTTGAAATATCGCTAGTTGATTCAAAAGAATAAACGCAATCGGGATAACTAATGCGAATAAGACTAACGGGTGTTCGGAAGTTGGAAGTGAGCCGAGCATAGGAATAGAAGGAAGTGAATTGAGATCTAAATTAGTCGGAGATATCTGAGTTCCGAGTCCTAAGGAAAATCCGGTTCCGAATAGATATGAAATTCCAGCAAGCGCAATATTAGGTAGATAGAGCAGTTGCAGGATGGTGAAGAGAATTCCGCCCATGATGCCTGGCTGAATAACAATTGCAAGAGATTTAACTATTTGGAAATGTAGCAAGAGTGAAATTGCTAATAGAAACATTACAAATCCAATTAAAGCTAAGAATAAGTGTGCCAATAACCTAAATCTTATGAAGAATTCGCTTTGATAATCAACAGTTGCACTTAGCGCCAAAAGAAGTACAAAAATTGGCGTTAATACAATATTTGGTTTGATGTTAGTGCTCTGTGAAAGTTCGGCAGCGATTGTTGCGATGGCCGTGTAGAAAATAACCATAAAAGATCTAGCACCGCGGGGATTATTTAAGAATTCACTTGCTCGTCGGAAGCCATTTCTTATTGCTAACCAAGGGAATACCGCAGCACCAAGTGGAAGATAGCTAAGAGCGCCGCTAGAAAAACCAGAAGTTAGCGCTAATTTAAATGGTATTAAATGACTGCCCAGCCATAACCAGATTGCTGCACGAATTGGGTCGGAGGTATTTCCAGTGGCGCTACCTGCGGTTGACCAAGCAAAGAGCGCAATAAAACTAAGTGGAAATAAAGTTAGGGCCACACTGCGCAGTGCCTGTTGAAAAGAAACCAGCAGGATGCGGCCCAAGATTGTTAACCCTTTTTATTATTTAAAATAGTGCGCATCAGTTGCGCGGCTTCACTTGGTGTCTTACCAACGCTTACACCAACAGCTTCAAGTGCGCTCTGCTTTGCAGCAGCGGTTCCTGAAGATCCAGAAACAATAGCTCCGGCATGTCCCATAGTTTTTCCTTCAGGGGCAGTAAAACCTGCAACGTAACCAACAACTGGCTTTGTTACATACTCTGCAATAAATAGCGCGGCACGCTCTTCAGCATCTCCACCAATTTCACCAATCATTACAATCGCATCGGTATCTGGATCATCTTGAAATGCACGCAAGCAATCAATATGAGTTGTACCGATAATTGGATCGCCACCGATACCAACTGCGGTGCTGATGCCAAAGTCACGAAGTTCGTACATCATTTGATAAGTAAGAGTTCCTGATTTTGAAACCAAACCAATTCGTCCTGGGCCTGTGATATCGGCTGGAATAATTCCAAGATTTGATTTGCCGGGACTTATTAAACCTGGACAGTTTGGTCCAACTAAACGAGTTGTACCTTTCGCAACTGCATAAGCATAAAAAGCCGCAGAATCATGTACCGGAATTCCTTCGGTTATAACAACTACAAGTGGCAACTTGGCATCAACTGCATCAATGACTGCTGCTTTTGCAAACTTAGGTGGAACAAAAACTACGGATGCATTTGCACCTGTTGCGGCAACGGCTTCGGCAACGTTGTTGAAAACCGGAAGTGTTACGCCTTCAATTTCGACGCTCTGCCCGCCCTTGCCAGGAGTAACTCCGCCAACAATTTTGGTTCCTGATTTGATCATACGTGCTGTGTGCTTTGTTCCTTCAGAACCTGTCATCCCTTGCACTAGGACTTTAGTATTCTCATTAATAAAGATCGCCATTATTTTGCCGCCAATTCTGCGGCGCGTGCTGCTGCGCCATCCATAGTGTCAACTTGCTGAATAAGAGGATGTGCCGCCTCGTTTAATATTCGACGACCCTCAAGCACATTGTTTCCATCAAGGCGCACAACGATTGGCTTTGTTGCCTTAGCGCCCAACATTTCCAAGGCTTGAACAATTCCATTTGCAACAGCATCGCAGGCAGTAATTCCACCGAAAACATTTACAAAAACGCTTCTAACATCGGAATCGCCAAGAATAATACCGAGACCATCAGCCATAACTTGCGCCGATGCACCGCCGCCAATATCTAGGAAGTTTGCTGGTTTAACACCAAATTTCTCACCGGCATAAGCAACAACATCGAGCGTGCTCATTACAAGCCCGGCGCCATTTCCAATAATTCCAACTTGGCCATCTAGTTTTACATAATTCAAGTTCTTTGCTTTTGCTGCTGCTTCCAGAGGGTTTGCGGCTGCATGATCAATAAGAGCTTCGTGATCTGGATGTCTGAAATCAGCGCTGTCATCCAAAGTAACTTTGCCATCAAGTGCAACCACTTTGCCATCACTTGTTTTTACAAGTGGATTGATCTCCATCAAAGTTGCATCTTCGGCAACAAATGCCGCCCATAATTTAAGAAGGACATCTACTACTTGGTCCACTACATCAGCTGGGAATTGCCCGGCTAAAACAATTTCACGAGCCTTCTCTTTTGAAATTCCAATATTTGGATCAATGCCTACTCTGGCTAATTTTTCAGGAGTCTTATGAGCAACTTCTTCAATTTCCATTCCGCCGGCAACCGAGGCCATTACTAAGAAATTGCGATTTGCTCGATCTAACAAAATTGCTAAGTAATATTCCGCTTCAATTGGTGCGGCCTGCGCGATCATTACTTTATTTACAGTGTGACTTTTAATATCCATTCCAAGAATTGCCGCGGCTTTTTCTTTAGCATCACTTGCACTTTCAGCGAGCTTCACGCCACCAGCTTTTCCGCGACCGCCAACTTTTACCTGCGCTTTAACAACCACACGACCGCCCATTGATGCTGCTGCGGTTTCTGCTTCCTCTGGTGTGTACGCAACTGCGCCACCTAGAACTGGAACGCCATGTGATTCAAAAAGATCTCGAGCTTGATACTCAAAGAGATCCACTGGTTACCCCGTTCATTAATAATTACTAAGTCCTGCGCTACGAATAAGCGAAATCTTAGTGGTTATTTAGAGCTTCTCTACCGGCGCATATCGCAGAAGCAGCCGCTTTTCACCAAGGGAACCGAAGTTAATCGTGGCTTCGGCGCGATCCCCAGTGCCAATAACTGCAACGACGGTACCTAATCCAAATGTGTCATGTGACACACGATCGCCAGCTTCTAGCACCATTGTTGTTGAGGCCTTGCGACCTGTTGCTCTTGGTGCTGGTGTGAAATGCGAAGTCTTCATAACACTTGCGCGAGATGGTGCTGGTGCGTGCTCGTTCCATTCAATTACATCTTCGGGAATTTCAGCAAGAAAACGTGATGCCGGATTGTAAGTTGGCGCTCCCCAAGAGGATCGATATTCAGATCTAGAAATAAATAACTGCATACGTGCACGAGTTAAACCTACATATGCCAATCTGCGTTCTTCTTCAATTTCTTCTCGATCACCTAAAGTTCTGGAGTGCGGAAAAATTCCTTCTTCCATCCCAGTTAAAAACACGGTTGGAAATTCTAAGCCTTTTGCCGTGTGTAAAGTCATTAACGTTACGACGCCACCATGATCTTCACCATCCGGAATTTGATCTGAATCAGCGACTAGTGAGACATTTTCCAAGAAGCCCAGCAAGGAAATTTCCTCGCCCTCTTCTACTTCACCCTCTTCATACTCAACGGCTACTGAAACTAATTCTTGTAGGTTCTCAACTCGTGATTCATCCTGTAAATCATCACTCTTCTCAAGTTCGTGCAGTAATCCAGATTGTTCTAATACCGCTTGCGCAATTATGGAGGGTCGAGTTTTAGCTTCTACAAGAAATGCAAGTGATGAAATTAAATGAACAAAATCATTTATGGCCGCAATGGATCTTGTAGGGATATTTGGGACTTCAGCTGCGCGATTAAGTGCGCTCCAAAAAGATATATCTGAATCTTTGGCAAAGAGATCTACGGTATCCAACGCCCGATCTCCGATTCCACGCTTTGGGGTATTGATAATTCTGCGAAGTGAAACTTCATCTTCGCTATTTACTAACACTCGAAGATAAGCCAAGAAATCTTTGACCTCTTTGCGCTCATAAAATCGCACACCACCAACAACTTTGTATGGAATAGCCGACCGCAAAAAGACCTCTTCAAAGACGCGGGATTGGGCATTTGTGCGATAAAAAATAGCGGTATCACCTGGGTTTGAAATATTCTCTTTTCGCAATCTAGCGATCTCGGAGACAATGTGGTCTGCCTCATCATGTTCGCTCTCTGCAACATAACCAATAATTTTGGAACCAGATCCTGATTCTGACCATAGATTCTTCGCCTTTCGCCCCTCATTATTTGAAATAACGGCATTAGCGGCGGTAAGAATATTTTGGGTTGATCGATAATTTTGTTCAAGTAAAATTGTCTTAGCGCTTGGATAATCCGCTTCAAATTGCAGAATGTTCCTAATGTTTGCACCACGAAAGGCATAAATAGATTGATCGGCATCACCCACCACGCATAGTTCAGCAAGTGGAATTCCTTCGCCTTCAACCCCTACGAGCTCTTTGATCAACATATATTGCGCGTGGTTTGTATCTTGATATTCATCTACTAAAACATGGCGAAAGCGGGAACGATAACGTTGGCGGCTTTCAGGATTGCGTTGCAAAATTTCTACGGTCCGCCCAATTAAATCATCAAAATCCATTGCATTCGCGCTTGCCAACCGTTTTTGATAATGAGCGAAGACTTCAGCAACAATTTCGTTGAATTGATTATCTGCTGACTGAACAAAATCTGCGGGACCTTGTAATTCATTTTTTGCTTGGGAAATTAATCCTGCGACCGCACGTGGCGCGTAACGTTTAATATCTAAGTTCATGTCTTTCATAACTAAAGTTATGAGGCGCAAACTGTCTGAAGAGTCATAGATCGTAAAGGAATTTGAATAACCAAGTTTTGACGCCTCTTGTCGCAGTATCCGAACGCAGGCCGAGTGAAAAGTTGAGACCCACATAGATTTAGCGCTATCTCCTACTAAATCTGCAACGCGCTCTTTCATCTCTGCTGCAGCTTTATTTGTAAATGTGATTGCCAATACTTCATATGGACGAACACCACGTTCACCTAGTAGATATGCGATACGCCTTGTTAGAACTCGAGTCTTTCCAGAACCAGCGCCAGCAACTACTAATAATGGTGAGCCTTGATGAATAACAGCGGCTTGTTGCTGCGGGTTCAAGCCCTCAATCAAGGATTCGCGTGACATAGGTCGGAGTCTAACGACTCACATAATCCATAAAGTTCTCCTAAGATTGCCCAATGCCTCCTTTAGATGATTCCGAGATTGAACGTGTCCTAGTTGTAACTGCTCACCCAGATGACCTTGATTTTGGGGCAGCCGGAACAATTGCACAGTGGACCGCAAAAGGTATCGAAGTTTCTTACTGCATCTGTACAAATGGTGACCAAGGTGGCGAGGATCCAGAAGTTCCTCGTGCAGATATGCCAAAGATTCGCCAACGCGAACAACGCGATGCCGGAAAAATTCTGGGCGTTACAAATATTGAATTCTTAAATCACCGCGATGGTTGGTTAGTTCCAACAATTGAATTGCGGAAGCAAATCGTCCGCGAGATCAGAAAATCTAAACCACAGCGGATGCTTATCCAGAGCCCGGAGCGAAACTGGGATCGATTGTTCTCGAGTCACCCAGATCATATGGCGGCTGGTGAGGCGGCTATACAAGCTGTTTATCCAGATGCCAGAAATCCTTTTGCATTTGAGGATTTACTTAAAGATGAAGGCCTAGAACCATGGCATGTGCGCGAAGTTTGGGTGATGTCTCATCACACGCCTGATCATTTTATAGATGTAACAGATACCTTTGATAAGAAGATTGCTGCGCTGCATGCGCATGTTAGCCAGACCGCTCACAATCCAAACTTGGAAAAAATGATCCGCGAATGGGGAGAGCGAAACGCAAAAATAAATGGCTTAGCAGATGGCAGGGTTGCCGAAATATTTAGAATTGTTTCTAGCGATTAATTAGCGGGAAGTTGCTTTTTCAATTGCGATTGATTGGTTTGGAACGCCACCACCTGCTGGGTTGGAATTATCTGAACCAAGCGCAGCAACTGCTTTAACAATATCTAAACCTTTAATTACTTTGCCCCAAAGTGTGTAGTTGGGACCAAGCCTGGAGTTATCATCATAAACAATAAAGAACTGGCTGCCATTTGTATTTGCTCCAGAATTAGCCATTGCCACTGATCCTGCAGGATAAATGTTGCCGGTTCCTGTTGGAAGATTCTCGTCTGGAACTTGCCAAGCAGGTCCGCCGGAACCTGACGCTGATGGGTCGCCACATTGAAGTACAAAAATTCCTGAAGTAGTAATGCGGTGACATAAGGACTTATCAAAATAACCTTTATTGGCTAAGTAATCCATAGAAATAACGGTTAGTGGAGCATTCACGCCATCAGCGGCAATCTGAATCTCACCACAATTAGTTATGAAGGTAATAGTTTTATTCACATGAGGTTTTTTAATTGAAGGAATAGGCAAGCGCTTTGGTGAATGGCCAACTGCATTTGTTTCTTTACATGAGGCAAGAGTTGTAGAAATCTGACTAGCTTTTTTAACTTTCTTATTTTTGTCACCAGCATTAGCAGGCGCGGAAATTAAAACAGAAGCCAGCAACGCTGCAACTATCGCAACTGCATATGAACGCTTCATTTTCTTTCTACTCCCATTCAATTGTTCCGGGCGGTTTCGATGTTACATCTAAGACCACTCGGTTAACTTCGCGAACTTCATTTGTAATTCGTGTTGAAATCTTCTCCAATACTTCGTATGGGATTCGACTCCAATCTGCAGTCATTGCATCTTCTGATGAAACTGGTCGAAGAACAATTGGATGGCCATAAGTTCTGCCATCACCCTGTACCCCAACACTTCTTACATCAGCCAATAAAACAACTGGACATTGCCAAATTATCCGATCTAATTGCGCAATTCGCAATTCATTTCGGGCAATCGCATCAGCTTTTCGCAATATTCTAAGATTATTCTCAGTTACTTCGCCAACAATCCGAATTGCAAGTCCCGGACCTGGGAATGGTTGACGCCAAATGATTTCTTCTGGAAGACCCATTGATAAACCGGCATAACGAACTTCATCTTTAAATAGCGTGCGCAACGGTTCGATTAATTTAAATTGCAGATCATCTGGCAGTCCGCCAACGTTATGGTGCGACTTAATATTCGCAGCCCCTTCGCCACCGCCAGATTCAACTACATCTGGATATAAAGTTCCTTGCACAAGGAAATCAATTGGTTCAGTTGCTGAAATTTCGCGCGCTGCAGCTTCAAATACTCTAATGAATTCAGTGCCAATTATTTTGCGTTTCGTTTCTGGATCGGTTACTCCAGCAAGCGCAGTTAAAAAGCGTTCCCTTGCATCTACAACTTTTAAAGTTACACCAGTGGATGCTACGAAATCGCGCTCTACTTGTTCGGCTTCACCTTCACGAAGCAAGCCATGATCAACAAAGACGCATGTAAGTTGTGCGCCAACCGCTTTTTGCACAATTGCGGCTGCAACCGCAGAATCGACTCCCCCAGATAGCCCGCAAAGGACGCGGCCGTTCCCGACAAGGGCCTTAATTTTTTCAACTTCAGTGTTAACAATATTTTCTGAATTCCAAGTTGGTTTACAACCAACGATATCGATTAGCCATCTCCGCAGAATCTCTTGCCCATTTTCAGAGTGCAGAACTTCTGGATGGAATTGGACTCCAGCAAATTTTGCATCGCTGCTTTCAAAGGCAATTATTGGGGTATCTAAAGTTTTTGCGGTTGAAGTAAATCCTTTGGGAGCAGTTGTAACGCTATCGCCGTGGCTCATCCACACGTTAAATTCTTTTGGTAGCCCTGATAATAATTTTGAATCGGTACTTTGCGAGAGTGTGGTGCGTCCGAATTCGGATTTACCAGTTTGAGTTACAACTCCACCGAGTGCTGCTGCCATAACCTGAAAACCATAACAAATTCCAAAAATTGGGATTCCCGCTTCAAAAATCTTTGAATCTAATGTTGGGGCTCCTGTTTCATAAACACTGGATGGGCCGCCAGATAAAATAATCGCAGTTGGCTTTTTCTCTAACATCTTTGCAATCGACATAGAAGATGGAACTATTTCCGAATAGACCTGGGCTTGGCGAACTCGACGAGCAATTAATTGGGCATATTGCGCACCAAAATCAACAACTAGAACTAGTTCCTGGTTTTTTGAGTTAGACACGATCGATAACAACTTCAACGCGCTGGAACTCTTTAAGATCTGAGTAACCAGATGTAGCCATCGCACGTCGTAGTGCACCAAACAAGTTCATGCTGCCATCAGCAAGATGTGATGGACCAACCAAAATCTCTTCCAACGTTCCGACAGTGCCAACTTGAACTCTGTCACCGCGAGGCAATTCCAGATGATGTGCTTCAGAACCCCAGTGCCAACCTTTGCCTGGTGATTCAACGGCTTTCGCAAGTGGTGAGCCCATCATTACTGCATCGGCGCCACATGCAATTGCCTTCGCAATGTCGCCAGATCTTCCAACTGAACCATCTGCAATAACATGAACAAAGCGACCACCAGATTCATCCATGTAATCGCGACGAGCAGATGCAACTTCTGCAACAGCAGATGCCATCGGTACTGCAATTCCCAATACTGAACGAGTTGTATGTGCCGCACCGCCACCAAATCCAACAAGTACTCCAGCAGCTCCGGCGCGCATTAAGTGAAGTGCGCCAGTTCCGGTCGCACAACCCCCAACAATAACTGGAACATCTAATTCATAAATAAATTTCTTTAAATTCAGTGGCGCGGTTTCAGTTGAAACATGTTCAGCGCTAACTGT
>Ga0194060_10000475_pt1 | contig 29107 bp, 26 predicted proteins | sample SepL225m_MetaG_FD_163427 | JGI IMG/M metagenome (GOLD analysis project Ga0194060, IMG submission 163427) | Anoxic zone freshwater microbial communities from boreal shield lake in IISD Experimental Lakes Area, Ontario, Canada - Sep2016-L222-5m | ecosystem: Environmental > Aquatic > Freshwater >...
AGTGTCAACAGACCTATGCCGGGAAACGCCATGGCCGCAGCCAGCGGCAGGCCGACAGCCCCCGCTGCGCCGCCTAGATAGCGGGAGATCATACCTGATATGACGGCGACGACAGCGGCAAGGAGCAAAAGGGTCAGAAAAGAAGGGGATGATTTTTTGGAGTTCTGTTTATGAGTGGATTGTCCGGTTCCCTTAAACTCCCCTTTTGTGGCGGCAATGATTGAGTCAACGGCAACTGTAATCCCCCGGTCAAAGTTGCCAGCCTTAAGGTGTGGCCTCATGGTCTCGCGAATAATTTTACCGGCGGTTATATCCGGCAGAACACCCTGAAGCCCCATACCAACCTCGATGCGCACCTTACGCTCTGCTTGGGCGAGGATAAGGAGTACGCCGTTATCCTTCCCCTTTTGGCCTAATCTCCATGCATCAGCCACCCGAATCGAGAACTGATCAATATCGTCCCCCTCCAGGGAGGGTATGGTGAGAACCGTAACCTGGTTGGATGTTTCTCTTTCAAAGGCTGCTAATTTCCGTTCCAGCCGCTGTTTTGTCTCCGGCGAGAGGAGAGAGGCTCGGTCATTGACCCGCCCGGTCAGTTGAGGGGCTTCAAGAGCCAGGAGCTGAAGCGGAAGGAGCAGAAGCGTGATGAGCAGGACGATCTTTTTCATGCAAGTAAGTTAGAACTTGACCTTGGGTGCGGCCTTGGCACCTTCGTCGGCTTTAAAAGGTTCTTTACGCGGCAGATGGAGCATCATTGAGTTTGTCATGGAATTCGGGAAGGTTCGGATGCTGGTGTTAAATATCTGCACCGCTTTGTTGTAGCGCTCCCGTGCTACGTTAATCCTGTTTTCGGTGCCTTCAAGCTGTTTCTGCAGATCCATAAAGTTCTGGTTCGCTTTTAAGTCCGGATATTTTTCAACCACAACCATAAGTCGTGAGAGAGATCCGGTGAGTTCCCCCTGCGTCTGCTGGAACTTCTTCATGCTTTCAGGATTGTTCAGAACATCTTTGCTGACCTGCATGGAGCCGACTTTTGCTCTGGCCTCGGTGACCGCCTTCAAAGTGTCTGCCTCATGCGTGGCATAGCCTTTTACAACCTCTACAAGGTTTGGAATCAGGTCGGCTCGTCTCTGATAGGATGACTCAACGTTCCCCCATGCGGCGGTGACAGCCTCTTCGTTGGCCTGCATGGTGTTGTAGCCGCAGCCGGACAAAATGGCCAGAAGCAGCATGGTTGCAAATGCGGTTACGGTTCGTTTCATTGGCAATTTCTCCTCTTCGTGTCTTTATTTGGCAGTTACGTCGTTCTTACCGTAACTTATCTTCATTGCGGTCAGCAGGGCGTTACAGATAAGTGGTATCACGTTGGAAATAATCAGCGGCATATCGCGTATAAGAATACCGTAAATCATCCAAAGTGCAACCCCTATAGTAATAAGTAGCGGTTGCCAGATGGAAATATCGCGAACATGGCGACTTTTCAGGGTTTTTATTACCTGTGGTATAGCCGCAAGACTGGTTAGTACTCCGGCTATGGTGCCGATGACGGTCGGATTCACGAGCGTTTTCTTCCATCAAAACCGGAGCTGGCCCAATCAATCTGGGTCAGCATGCCGCGCAGAACTGTTACTTCGCGACTGTCGAGGTTCGCCCTGAAGAAGATGCGTCGCAGGGTGCGCATGATGTGATCCGGGTTCTGCTCGTTCAGGAAGCCGATTTTTTTCATACAGCCATGAAGATGTTCAAAGAGCGTCTCCATTTCCGAAGAAGTTGCAATTTCCTGGATGTGGGCATCAACGGGAAGCATGGCTCCATTCTGCATTTCATAACAGAAGAGGAGTACAGACTGAGCCAGATTCAGCGATCCGTATTCGGCTGAAGTCGGTATGGTGGCGTGCCAGCGGCAGAGGGAAAGCTCTTCAGTGGTCAGCCCGTTATCTTCCCGCCCGAATACGATCGCCCCCCGGCGGTCAGCTCCGGCCTGCCCGTTTAAGCGGACGGCAACATCCCCAGGTGACAATATTTCCGGTCGATACTTGCCGTGGCGGCGGGTTGTGCCGACTGTCAATGTGCAGTCGGCCAGGGCTGAGGCAAGATCAGGGAATATAATGGCTGATTCGAGGAGATCACGCGCCGACACAGCAAATTTGAGCGCTTCCGGGTGAAACCTGTCGCAGCCATTCACAAGTCGCAACTGGGTGAACCCCATATTTTTCATTGCCCGGCATGCCATTCCGATGTTGCCGGGTGACTGCGGCTCAACCAGGACGATGCTGATGTCTGCATTCAAGGCTGTATCCCCTGTGACTTTTTATAAGCTCTCATGCGCACAAGGCGGTCGCGCGCCGGTTTTTTGAGCTTCCAGGCGTGGTAGATATGAATGCACCAGGCTGTCATAATAAAGCCAAAGAGAGCCAGCACTATGTAGTGCTCGTATTTGCTCACATCAGTGAGGAGGAGTGAGGCACTTTTACCGAACAGAAACCCTCCAAGAGAGAAAACCACCGACCAGGAGAGAGCGCTGACGAGATTTATCCATAAAAATGTACGGGGGGGAAGGTTGGTTATGCCGAGGATGATCGGCAGTACTATTCTGAAGCCATAGGTGAAGCGAGAGATAAAGGCCACAAAATTTCCGTATTTCTCAATCAGCTTCAACGCAGCACGAAATTTGCGGGTTATGGAGTGAAATCGTTTTAAAATGGCTCTTCCACGGTAACGTCCGATGTAGAAGTAGCACTGGTCTCCCAGAAACGAACCGACCCAGGATGTGAGTATTACCCCCACAATGTCAAGATACCCCTGAAAGGCCAGAAAACCTGCCATCAGCAGGATCGCTTCCCCCTCAAGAAATGTGCCGACAAAAAGAACCCAGTAGCCGTGAAGTTCAAGATATTCTTTCAGTATCTGTTGATATTGCATGATGGTGAGTACCGTAAAGTATTTCAGAGGTCATGTCAAAAGCAAAATCAAGTGGGAAAGAAAGGGAGTAAAATGCAAAATATACTAATATTACAGAGATATTAAGCTTGACAAGGCAGGTATGATACAGTAGATTTTTCCAGGTTTGTCAGGTTTTAGTAACTGCTGTATCGCTATTTCCCTGTCTGAAGGACACTATGGCGGATAATTCAAAAAAAGATAAACTCCTGGAAGAGGGGCAAAAATTAGTTGCGCGTGGCCAGTTCGACAAAGCCGCCAAGGTATATGAGCAACTGGTGGCTCTTGAACCTTCCGCTATAAACCAGCGTCAGAAACTGGCCGAAATTTTGATTAAGGCCGGTCGCTCTGCTGATGCCCGCAAAGAATTTGAGGCAATAGGATCGCATTTTTCAAATAACGGTTTTTACCTTAAGGCGATAGCCGTATACAAGCAGTTACAGAAATTTTTTCCCACCGACATTGCTATTTCCCTCACTCTTGCCAGGCTCAACGAAAAGCATGGCCTGACCGCAAATGCTTTATCTGAATACAAGCAGGTCTACGACTATTATGAAAAAGACGGCAATGTTCCAGAAGCACTTCTTATTCTGGACAAAATGCAGAATGTAGATCCGCAGAATATTACGATTAAGATCAAACTTGCTGAAGCCTGTTTTCAGTGCGGTAAAAAAGAGGATACTTACACCATCTTTTCCAGGGCGGCCTCTCTGCTGCAGGAGAGAGGTGACAGTGCGGGCGTTTCTAAACTGAACGCCAGAATTCTGGAGCTCTTTCCGGATAAGTCTGAATTTATGCTGGAGCTGTTTGCCGGACAGGTTATGAGCGGCAACGCGGCCGGTGCCGTAAACGGTCTCCAGGGTATTCTTCGCGGCAATCCGAATAACAGGCGTGCGTGGGATACTATCATTGAAGCTTTCAGGCGTCTGGATCAGCCGCAGAAGGTCAAGGTCGCTTATAAGCACTATATTAAAATGCTGCCGGATGAATCCGCCGCGATGGCGGGTCTCATGTTCTGCTCTGTCGCGGAACGTGATGTAACCGGTACTCTGGAGCTGTTGAATCTCTACGAAAAAAACCTGCTGTCGGCGGGGATGCTGGCTGATCTTGAGAAACTCTACAGAGCCCTTATTGAGATAGATCCGGTAAATGTCAATGTGCTTGAAGGACTGATCAGGGTCGTCAAGGCGGCAGGGAATGAGAGCGAAGTCAATTTATTGTCTGACAGACTGGGATCGCTTTCACGGGTGTCAGGCAAAAGTGCCCCTGAACCGATTTTCCAGGCATCCGAGCCGACCCTCCAAAACTATGCAGATTTCCGGTCACCCGCTGAAACAGTCGCCCCGGTTTCTTTTGAACTCCGGTCAGACGGGGCAGATGTTTTATCTTCAGTTGAGCCTGATGCCGTTTTGACCGATTTTTCGGCATTTGAAGCAGAAGAGGAGCTTCTTGAAGCGGAAGAGCTGACCTTGCCATTAGACGATGATATTGAAATTGAGCTGGATATTGATGATGATTCGGTGTTTGGATCGCCTGATAAAGAAGTTGTCGGGGAGATACTTGACAACAATGACTGGATGGATTCGGTTAGTGAACTCTTTGACAAAATCACAACCGCACCGAGTGGCGTCAAGTACGGCAGTGAAATGGAAACCTCAGATGCCCGCTCGCATTATGATCTTGGATTGGCTTTTAAGGAGATGGGGCTATACGATGAGGCGATCAACGAGTTTAGAAAGGCATCCTCAGACTCAGATCGCAGGATGGCCTGCCTCATAATGCAGGGAGCCTGCCTGCGCGAACGTGGGGAGTATGATACCGCGATAAACATGTTGAACACCCTGCTGAAACCGGGGCTGAGTCTTGAAGATTCATCTGCCGCCAAATATGAGCTGGCTCTGGCTTACGATGCTGTCGGCAATACGGATGAGTCCACCCGGCTACTAAGCGAAATTGATTTTATCAACCACGATTTTCGTGATGTCAGCTCACGCCTCAACGCTTCAAACAGTGATAACCCGCTTGATTTTTCAGACGATGACCTGAATAATTTCTGATCTGCAAGCGGTGAAGATGACGCTTAACAAAAGAGAGAGTCCGGAATTCCAGGCTCTCTCTTTTGTTGAGTATTAAAGAAATATCCAAACGGCGATTTTGCAGATCTGGCGGAAGCAGCGGCGCGTGAGGCGAAGAAGCGAATCAAGACAGCCGAGGCAACTTTGCCAGCCACACCCCAGCACCAGCCACATCAAACAGTGGCGCCGGTCGCATGGATTGCTTTGGTGCGCACGGCACACCCTACGTTCTCATCGTGTAACCGGGCGATGCTGCCGGGTCGATGAAACGTGACCCGGCCTATACCTGCAAGTAATTGCTGCAGACAGCATAACCATCCCGATTTCTCAGGCAAATCTGACAACCACAAACAGCGGGGTTGCAAAAACCAACCTGGTTGCGGATACTGAAAGTCAGAAAGATGGCGATATGATCCGGATCTCAACCACGCACGGAGGCGGACTTCGTACATATTACCCGGGAGAGATCTATACCCTGACCGCACAAGTCAAAACGCCGCTCTACCTGTATCTGTATGATATATATCCGGACGGGAAAAAGGTTGAACCACTCTACCCGCGTGATGGGGAGACCGAAATTCTGCTGAGCCTGGAGTCATCTACGAAATACCGGAAGAGACTGAAAAATGGGGTAAAGGGATTGAGGTAACGGATGGTGATTTTGGTATTGATGTTATAAAAGTTTTTGCCAGCAACAGGAAGCTGCCGCTACACTCATTTGACACAAAGCCTTTGGCAGCAGCAGAACCCTTGGCGGCATTGCCAGACCAAAGGTTCAGTCATATCTTGCCGCCCGCACATCCATAAACCCGGCAGATCTGGTGGACTACTATCGCGGTGTTGCAGGCAAGATGGGCACGACTCTGTACGAGACGAGTATTTTTGTAGAGACAAGAGCAAGGAAGTGATTTTGGGGTTGGGTAGCTATCCGGCAAGTATTCTGTAACACTTCAGGTTTTGGTGGGCAGGGTGTTTTGCCCACCGATCCGCGTGTGCAAACGATGAAACTGTTTGCACACCCTACAAAAATATGATGGTACTGAGCCTCTTGCAAAAGTCATTATCACCCTTCGACAAGCTCAGGGCTAACGGACTTTACTCCTATAAGTAGTTGATATTCCGTTCGTGCTGAGCTTGTCGAAGCATGAACGGAATACTTTTGCAAGAGGCTCTACTGTGTAAGCTTAAAGGCTGGATCCCCGATAAAAGCATTCGGGGATGACAGATGTGGTGTAGGCGGGTTAGGCTGTTGTTTGCCGTAACCCGACAGGTTTTTTCCGGTGTACGGTGGTGATATGTCGGGTTATGCGGTGACAGCTAACCCGACCCACGGGACTCTCAACTCTACAAACTCCAAAAACTCTACAACTGATTTTAGTTAGTCTGCGCATCCACCACAGCGATCGCCGCCATGTTGACAATATCATCTACGCTGTCCCCCCGTTGAAGAACGTGAACAGGCTTCTTCATACCCATCAGGAGCGGTCCGATGGCTTCGGCTCCCCCCAGATGATGAAGCAGTTTGTAGCAGATATTCCCTGAGTTGAGATCCGGGAAAATCAGGATGTTGGCGTTTGTTTTGAGTTTTGAAAAGGTAAAGCCCTCAAGCAGCTCCTGAACTACGGCTGTATCTGCCTGCATTTCCCCTTCGACGATCAGTTCCGGGGCGCGCTGTTTAACTATGGCTGTGGCTTTACGCACCTTGTCAACCTGCGGATGTTTTACGGAACCGAAATTGGCGAAGGAGAGCATCGCGACTCGCGGTTCGATATCCAGCATGCGAACCTTCTCCGCCGCCAGAATGGCAGTTTCGGCAAGCTCCTCGGCAGTCGGGTCAATGGTTACGGTTGTGTCTGCCAGGAAGTAGACACCCTTTTTGAAAACCATCATGTAGAGGCCATGTACGCTGGAGAGACCATCCTGCTTGCCGACTACTTCAAGCGCCGGGCGAATTGTTTCCGGATAATGGGTATCAATACCCCCCAGCAGTGCGTCGGCATCTCCGACATGAACCATCATGGCGCCAAAATGGGTGCGCGATTTACGACGCAGGATTCGCAGGGCTTCGGATTGCGTGAGACCTTTGCGCTGACGCAACTGATAAAGCACTTCGGCATATTTTTCCGTCAGCTCAGACTCCGTTGGATCAATGATCGGTACATCCAGCTCAATATTCAGCTCAGACAATTTCTGGAGAATCTTGTTGTTATCACCAATCAGGATCGGTTTTGCGATACCTTCTTCAACCAGCTCCTTGGCAGCCCGCAGGATCTTCTCATTGTCACCCTCTGGAAACACGATTGTTTTGGGATCACTCTTGGCCTTGTTGATGATCATCCTCATAATCTCTTTTGATTTGCCCTGAAGTGATTCGAGGTGTTCGATATATTTGTCCATATCTGCAATCGGCTGGCGGGCAACGCCTGTCTCCATGGCGGCGCGGGCGATGGCCGGTGCGACGTGCAGGAGGACGCGGGGATCAAACGGTTTGGGGATGATATAGTCGCGACCGAAGGCAAATTTTACGTTGCCGTACGCTTTGCTGACGGAGTCCGGCACCTCTTCACGCGCAAGCTCTGCCAGCGCCTTTACTGCCGCCAGTTTCATCTCCTCATTGATGCAACTGGCGCGACAGTCCAGCGCCCCACGGAAGATAAAGGGGAATCCTAGTACATTGTTTACCTGGTTCGGATAATCGGAACGACCGGTGGCGATCATGACGTCACTGCGAACCGCATATGCATCTTCCGGGGTAATTTCAGGATCCGGGTTGGCCATGGCGAATATGACAGGATTGGGAGCCATGCTGGCGACCATCTCTTTTGTGAAGGCGCCCTTGGCTGAGAGGCCAAAGAGGACATCCGCGCCGTTTGCAGCCTCTTCCAGAGTGCGGAATGGGGTATCCGCTGCAAAAAGTTCCTTATAGGGATTCATCCCCTCGACTCTACCTTTGTATATGACACCTTTTGTGTCGCACATGATCATGTTGTTCGGTTTTACGCCGAGAGCTATGGCCAGTTTGGCGCAGGAGTTGGCGGAGGCACCGGCACCGTTTACAACGATGCGGATGTCCTCAATCTTTTTGTCAACAAGGTAGAGGGCATTTAACAGGGCGGCTGAAGATATAATGGCTGTGCCATGCTGGTCATCATGAAAGACCGGAATCTTCATCGTTTTTTTGAGGGTTTCCTCAATGTAAAAGCATTCGGGAGCCTTGATGTCCTCAAGGTTTATGCCACCGAAGGTCGGCTCCAGCAGTTGACAAGCCTTGATGATCTCATCCGGATTTTCAGTGTCAAGTTCGATATCAAAGACATCAATGTCGGCAAAACGTTTGAAGAGGATCCCTTTCCCTTCCATAACCGGTTTCCCTGCCAGAGCGCCAAGATTGCCCAGCCCCAGAACGGCTGTGCCGTTTGACACAACCGCCACAAGATTCCCTTTGGCGGTATATTTGTAGGCGTCTTCCGGATTCTGCTGGATCGCCAGGCAGGGTTCTGCAACTCCGGGTGAGTAGGCCAGAGAAAGGTCAGCAGCCGTCTGACACGGTTTTGTGGAAATTACTTCGATCTTCCCCTTGCGACCCATCGAGTGATATTCAAGCGAGTTCCTGATTTTGGCCATACTAACCTCCGTTTTTAGTTTAGTTGAAAAATATATCGAGCAATTCGCACTATACAAGGCATTCTTTTACTAAAAGTGAAAAACAATAATCTTCTTGATCTACTCTTGTCAAGCAGTTAATCTTTATCCAAAAAAAAAGTTTGAGGTTTCTACTTGCCTCTTCATATTCTGCAGGTACAATAACCGTCAAATAAACATCGGGGTAACAGCATGTCAGACTGCACGATCGGTATAGACATTGGTGGAACAAATCTTCGGATGGCGCTGATAAACGATATTGGCGAGGTAATCATCCGGTGGAGAATGCCGAGCCTGATAGCAGAGGGGTTGGAACCTTTTTGTCGGAGAACCCTGCAAGGCATCTCCGAACTAAGGCTCGAAGCGGCGTCCCGGTGTTTGAAAGTCACCGGTATCGGTGTGGGGGTGCCGGGGCTTGTTGGGGAGAGCGGTTTGATTCATGCCTCGGTTAATATGAGACCGCTTGACCGTTTTAATCTGGCGGCATTTCTGCGGGAGCAGGCCGAAATTCCTGCCGACTGCGCTAATGACGCCAATGTTATCGCTCTTGGTGAACAGTTATATGGTGCCGGACGCGGAAAATCCTCCTTTATTGTTATTACGATCGGCACCGGTCTTGGAAGCGGACTGATCCTGAATGGGAAACTCTGGAAGGGGAGTGGCGGTTTTGCGGCCGAGTTTGGCCATGTAACGGTAAATCCGGATGGGGAGTTATGTCCGTGTGGCAATAAGGGGTGTCTGGAGAGATACGTCTCCGCTGAGGCTCTGCTTCGATCAATGGCTATCCTCTCTCCCGTTCTGGAAGCAGATCGTCTGACCGGTGCAGAGGGTGTTGCTCTCTCGGCTCGCCGGGGAGATGCCGCCGCGCTGAATTCATTTGAACAGATGGGGCGCTGGCTTGGGATAGCATTGGCGTCCATCTCAAATACGCTTAATCTTGAAGCGGTTATCATCGGTGGCGGAGTTTCCGCAAGTCTTGAACTCTTTGAGCCTGCCCTGCGAACAGAATTGGCCAGCCGCTGTTTCCCAGAAATATACGCGGGGTTTGATGTACTTAAAGCGGAGCTTGGTGACGATGCCGGCCTCTTAGGAGCAGCAGCTCTGGCAAATATGAAATCTGCATGATAGTTTTTGGGGTCGGCTAAATTTATTGATACAAATGGTTTACAAAAATATATTTGCTGGTATTATTGCAGCACAATTACGGATAGACGTTTAGAAGATTTCGCGTATAGTTGTATCATCTGCTTTGGTTTCAGTTACTTAGAGAAAAGGAGGAGTGCTATGAAAAAGATTTTGATTCTGCTTATGCTGTCGATGCTCGCTGCCCTGGCTGGTTGTGCAACAGCTCCAACACGTTGTGCCTCACCCGAGGACAATCCCAAACATCACTATCTGAGAGGTATGGAAGCTCTGGAATCGTTGAAAGTTGACCTTGCTCTGGAGAAGTTTGACCGTGCGCTCTACTGCGAAGAAGTTCTCTGCCGCTCATTCCGGGCGGGGAATAGCCTTTGCTCTAAAGGCGCGTACGCAGGCTGACGCAGGTTTCAAAGGTGTTGAAGTAGAACGCGCATTCGAGAGTCTTGAAAAAGGTCGCAAGAGCACTGAAACTGACAACGACCGTTTTGAATATCGTGTCGGCGCAATTCGGGTTAATAACCTGGTCAAGGGCAAAAAATGGCTTGATGAAGCCGAAGATGCTTATCGTGAGGCTATGAACCAGAAAGTGGATGAGAAGCTCCTCGATTACTACCAGGGGAAGGAAGCTGCGACATACTTTATGGGACTGGCATATCTGGATGGATATGAATTCCGCAAGGCCGAGGACAAGTTCCGTGACACCCTGGGAGCACGCAGGGATGGCAAATGGAGCGAGCCGGCTGACCGGGCCTGGAAAAAAACCACCAAGATCGTGCGGGCTATGGGGGGTGTAACCGTCGGCGATGTCGGCAAGAAGATCGCTGTAAAAGAGAGTGTCAACCGTGGCGACCTGGCGGCTCTTCTTATCGATGAAATGAAGCTGGACAAGCTCTTTGCCGGCAGAATCCCGGTCAAGTCCAAGGTTGATGCGATGCAGGCCGAATTTACCCCGGCTGATGTAATGAACCATCATTTTAAAGATGAGGTTCTAACTATCATGAAGTGGAAAGTTCGCGGGCTGGAGCCTAAGTACGACACCACAACAAAAGCCTACCTCTTCAAGACCGACGAGAAAGTGCAGCGGGGCGAGATGGCTTTCATCCTGGAGGATGTGCTGATGAAGCTGACCGGCGATGAAAAACTGGCCACCGCTTTTTTCGGTCAGGATCGCTCACCATTCCCGGACGTCAAACCGACCTCCCCTTTTTACAATGCCGTGCTCAATATGACTACCCGCAACATAATGGAAGGTGAGCTTTCAGGTGAGTTCCGTATCAACGAACCGGTGGATGGAGCGGAAGCTATCCTTGCGGTGCGTGTTCTGCAGCAGAAGATAAATATCCACTAAAGTGTAACATAAAAAAAAGGAGGTATCTAGTTTATGAAAAAACAAATTGTGCTGGCAGTATTACTGATGATGGGGTTTTCCACTCTGGCTTTTGGCGACGAAGTTGACAACCGTTTCAAACAGGCGCGAAAGTATTTAAATGACACCAACATGACAATTACCGTTACGGTGGAACAGGCATTTAAACAAGACGCCATCATGGTTATGGGTGAAGGGGTGCCTAAAAAAGGGACAACTGGCGGACAGCGTCGTTTGACCGCCAAAACAGCAGCCAAGGTCGTTGCACAACGCAGATTAGCCGAAATGCTTGAAGGTGTAGCCATTGTCAGTGAGACTACCGTCAAGGATTCGGAACTGGTATCAGACTCCATTAAGACTGCTGTAACCGGCTTTATCAAAGGGACTCAGGTCGTGATGGAAGATTGGAACAAAGAGGAAGAGACCGCCCTGGTTATTATCAAGGTTGGTATGTCCGGCCCCAAAAGCTTTGGGGCTCTGATGTACGAAAAAATCCTGTCAGAGCCTAAGATCAAGCAGGAGCTTGAGAAACCTGTATATGTTCCGCCTGCCGATATTCCACCGGCATCCGCTTCGCAGGGGTACGACGGCCTGGTTATTGATGCTACCGACTACAACTTCCGTCCGGCGCTGATCAACCGCATTTTTAACGCCAAAGGTGAAGTTCTGTATGACCCGGCCAAAATCAGCCAGAAGGTTCTGGTTGAGCAGGGGTGCGGCGAGTACACCAACAGCGTTGACAAGGCCAAGGCGGCATTGGGCAAGCGTGGTGTCAAGAACCCACTGGTTGTGAAGGCATCAGGCACTGTCAGTCCTTCCGATCTCCAGGTTGCCGATGCCATTGCCGTTCAGATATTCTCAGCCAATCAGGGTAACGGTTTCATGGCTGATGCCCGTGTGGCATTTGTGCTGAAATAACGTTTCATGTTTCAAGTTTCTCAGCCCCGCCGACCTGTTGCAGGTGGGCGGGGCTTTTTAGTGAGCGACACACAGACTGGAGGCAACGAATGAATCGACGTGACTTTATTAAATCTGCCGGTGTGTTGACCCTGCTGGCTCCTGTTCTGGTAAGGGATGCCCTGGCAGCAAAAGAGCAACCGCTGGTCGCGGTGGCTGAGGGGAACGACTATCCAGCCATTACCCGCAAGGCCATCAACGCTGTCGGCGGTATGAAGCGTTTTGTCAAGGCGGGGGATGTTGTTGTGGTCAAGCCTAACATGGGGTGGGATCGCACGGTTGATCTGGCCGCCAACACTCATCCCCTTGTGCTCAAGGCTGTTGTTGAGGAGTGTCTGGCCGCAGGTGCTAAAAAGGTGAAGGTGTTTGACAATACCTGCAATGACGCAAGGAGGTGTTACGTCAATAGCGGTATAGAAAATATCCTGAAGGGGATGAAAAATGTTGAGTGCAAGCAGATAGAACAGGAGCGTTTTAAAAAAGTGGCTATGAATGGTCAGTTTCTAAAAGAGTGGGAACTGTACGACGAAGCGCTTTCCGCCAACGTCTACATCAATGTGCCGATAGCCAAGCATCACGGCCTCTCCAAACTGACACTCGGCCTTAAAAACGTTATGGGTATAATGGGGGGGAACCGCGGCTTTATCCATCGCAATCTGGATACCGCACTCGCCGATGTAAACGCACACTTTAAACCGCATCTGACAATTATCGACGCCACCCGTATTTTAACGGCGCATGGCCCTCAGGGTGGCAATATCGCCGATGTAAAAGTTCTGAACAAGGTGATAGCCTCAACAGATACTGTTGCTGCTGATGCCTTTGCTACGACCCTTTTCGGGATGAAGCCGGCTGACATAGCGGTAACAGTGGCCGCCTACAAGCGGGGTCTGGGTGAGATGAACCTCGATAAGATCAAAGTGGTACAGGTGTAGCTTTTGAAAAAAACGCCGGCTCGCATATCTCAGCTCTTTTTTCTGGCCGTTTTTCTGATTCTTTTCGTAATGACGGAGTATCGGGGGCGGGATGAAATAAACGCAGCGGTAAACTCCTTCTTCCGGATGAATCCGCTTGTGCTGGCAAGTTATCTGCTGGCCGCAAAGAGCTGGAGCTGGCTCCTCCTCCCCGCCCTGCTGATGACGCTGGCAACGCTTCTTCTCGGTCGCTTTTTCTGCGGCTGGATATGCCCTCTGGGAACAATCCTTGATCTGGTGACGCCTAAGATCGTAAAGAGTGCGCCGATAAGGGGGCTTAAAGGGAACGTCAAATACTGGCTTTTGCTGCCGCTATTGTCCGCTTCGCTTTTTAATCTCAACCTGAGCGGTCTTCTAGATCCGATCGCCATTTTGCTCCGTGGTTTGACGTTTTTCTTATATCCGCTGATAGGGCTGACCGCGCGGGAGGGGTGGGTCGGACTTTACCGGCTTATAGGGGAGCGGCGCGATACTGTGACTCCCGCATATAATCTTCTTCGCGAGAACCTCCTCCCTTTTCGGGACGCCCTCTATCCGCTGGCGTTTTTTTCCGCGCTCTTCCTTATCGCAATCATCGTGCTTGAACGATACGAGAGCCGAAACTGGTGCCGTAACCTCTGTCCGCTAGGAACAGTGCTGGGGTGGCTGGGTCGTTTCTCCATCTTCAACCGCATACCCTCCGGCCTGTGCGGTGACTGCGGAGAGTGCCGTAACCTCTGTTCGACCACATTCGATGACGGCGTTCTCAAAAAAGAGGAGTGCATCCTCTGCATGGAGTGTCAGGATGGGTGCCTGCAAGGGAGGATTTCGTTCCGTCCCCTCATGAAGCTAAAGGGGAATACGCCATTACTTCCTGAGCGGAGGCTGCTGCTGGGGGGGATGCTTTCCGGCCTGCTTCTGGCGGTGCCGGCCAGATTCAGACCCCCTGAAAAAGCCTCACGCCTGTTGCGCCCCCCCGGAGTGAGGGATGAGAATGATTTTCTTAAAAAATGTGTCCGCTGTGGCGAATGTATGAAGGTCTGCCTGAAAAATGCACTCTACCCGTCAGCCTGGCAGTCCGGTATTGAAGGTATCTACACGCCGCTGGTCATCCCCCGTCTCGGCTACTGCGAGTACAACTGCACCCTTTGCGGCCAGGTCTGCCCGACCGGCGCAATTCCACAACTGCCGGTTTCAGCAAAGAAGCGCGAGGTTATCGGCAAGGCCGTTTTCGACAAGGGACACTGCCTCCCGTTCGCTAAAAGGATAGATTGTATCGTCTGCGAGGAACACTGCCCGATACCTGACAAGGCGATCCGCTCCAGAGATATAGAGATAACCGGATTTGACGGAGTTGTGCGAACGGTGAAGGAGCCATACATAGTAGAAGAGATCTGCAACGGCTGCGGAATCTGCGAGTTTGTCTGCCCGGTGGAAACCAAAGCGGGGATTGAAATTTTTGCAGTAAAAAACCGTGCGCCGATTATGCATGCCTGATATTGTGTAAAAATCAGCATATCCCATTTCCAGGCCACCTTATTACCTTGTTTTGAATATTTTACAAATTGTTGTCCTTATGATAAATTTGGGACGTTCATAAAACAGTGGGAGTGGTAAATATGCCTCAAAATTCTGTTCACCGTATATTCTTCATGTTTGTTCTGTCCCTTATCCTGGTATCCTTGACTGATACATCTTTCTCTGAACCTGTTTCAGGAATTGATGCAAAATCGAAAAGTGGTGATGCGACAAAGCAACAATCAGTAACAGTCACTAAGAAAAATGATGTAAAAAATGATAAAATTGGTGGCTGGAGATTTCTTCGGTGGGGAATGGATCAAGAGACGGTTATGAAACTGATGAAAAAAAATAATTATGTGAAAGAACCAAACAGCAAAGATAGTACATTAAATTCAACAGTTTTGGATATTAACATTGATGACGGCAAAAGTATCAAGACAGAATGTGTGAAGGAGTTTTCTACATTTTCGTTCGAAAAGCTGGAAACTCAAGGCAAACCTAATCCTATAATAATCGTTACGTTATACAATAACACCTTAGTAAGTGTTTATATTGATGGTGTTAATAGAGGTATAAAAGAGAATGACAAACATTATTTGAGTCAATCTGTATTGATTAATGCACTAGGCAAAAAATATAGTGGAAGAATCATAGAGAAGAACCTTGTTAGTGCCGATCATACACAGAGAGTTATAAAATTCGTCTATGCGTCTGATGCTTACAATGTAATGTTCACGGATGTAAATTATTATCCATATTCGGACGATTATACATTGATTTCACCGGATCTGAAAAAATATGAAGTTAAGTGTATCGATGACTTGGTAAACAAAATCGATGATAGATTCTAAATCGTAAATACCTGCACGAACCGAATACTGGTTACGATTGGCTGAAGTTGAGTGCAAATCAGATAGAAAAATGGCACGTTCAGATGGTTCTCAGTATTAACAAAAAAAGCGCCCCCCGGATGGAAGGCGCTTTTTTGTATGAAAAATTGGAATTGCAGACTCTACATCTTGTGGCACTTTCCGCAATCGTCCTGAACCGAGAAGGCGTCTTTGCCTTTGTTGTGGCAGGCTCCGCATGATTTGCCGGCTTCCATGTCTCCCATGGTTGCCTTCAGTACCCCGGCTTTGAATGGAAATATTTTTGTGTGGCAATCTGCGCACTTGTAGTTCTGCAGATGGAATTCGTGGCTGAACGCAGCTTCACCGGCTGATGTCTTAAAGGTGATTTTACCAGGTTTCAGCCCTTTGTGGCATTTGCCGCAATCGCCACTTGATGCGAAGGCATCTTTACCGTTGTGGCAGGTTCCGCACGATTTCCCTTTCTGCATGTCATCCATCGTTGCTTTTCCGGTAACCGCCTTGTATGGAAATATTTTTGTGTGACAATCTGCGCATTTGTATACTGATAGATGGAAAGAGTGGCTGAATGTTGCAGGTGGAACATTTTTCAGGGCGAAGGTGACATCCTTCGGTTTTAGCCCCTTGTGGCAGCGATCGCAGTTTGCTGTTACGGCAAAGGCGCGTTTGCCGTTATGACATGAACCGCATGTCTGCCCCTTTTCCATCTCCGCCATTGTTACGCTTTTTCCCTTGGTGATGACCTTGCCGTTATGGCAGGCTTTACAGGCACTGCCGGTCTTTGTCAGATGTATCGAATGGCTGAAAACTGCTGTGCCAAGCCCCTTGACCGTGTACGAGATATCCTTTGGAGCTCCTTTGTGGCAGCGGATACAATCCTTTTCGCTGACAACGCTGAATGCTTTTACGCCGGTATGACATGCACCGCACGATTTGGTTTTCTCCATCTCCGCCATAGTAAAATGCTTACGCTGTTTCAGGTTGAAGATGGCATCATGGCAGACTTTGCAGTTATCGTTGTATTTGCCGAGGTGGAAAGTGTGGTCGAATACGACCGGCGGTGCGTTCTTGAAGTTGAAGGGGACACTCTTGGTCTCTGCTGCTCCGGCGATTATTGCGAACATAAACAGTAGGATGAAGGTTGACAGTGAAATGAATTTCCGCATGAGTTCTACTCCTTCTGGCATAAAATGACATTTAAAACCGCGCAACTATACAGACTGGGGGAATTATCGTCAATTATAAAGTAATCCTGCATAAAGCTGTTCACCACGGAGACACGGAGACACGGAGACACGGAGACACGGAGACACGGAGACACGGAGACACGGAGATAAACGGACCGTAGCGTGTGCTATGCACACGAAAACGATTTAAATCGTAGCAGCTATTCCCGGATAAATGAACACAAAATAAGGTGTTTCGTGCGCACAGCGTACGCTACGATGAAAAACGGAGTTCCGGTTTTGCGGTTGATACGATTCATGCAGTGTGATATAGATCGACACCATTTAAGAGAGTGGGTGACAGTGATGATAATGATTGACCGCCTGATCGAACAGGCTCTGCTCGAAGACATCCATACCGGTGATATTACAACCAGAGCTGTCGTGCCAGGGTGCCGTCCCGCCACTGCCCGTCTGATTGCTAAAGAGGATATGGTTGTGGCGGGTCTGTCGATTGCTGGGCGGGTGTTCGCAAAGCTTAATCCTGCGGTGGTTTTCAAACCGTGCTGTGATGATGGTTATACGGCGACAAAAGGCTCTGTTCTGGCTTTTCTGAACGGTGATGCTTCCGATCTGCTGATGGGGGAGCGGGTGGCGCTCAACATCCTTCAGAGAATGTGCGGCATCGCAACGCTCACTTCCCGTTTTGTCGCCGCAGTTTCCGGCACAAAAGCGCGGATTGTTGATACGAGGAAGACGACCCCAGGACTCCGGGAGCTTGAAAAGTACGCCGTCAGGGTCGGTGGTGGTATCAATCACCGCACCGGTCTCTATGACGGCGTCCTTATAAAAGAGAACCATATCGCCGCCGCCGGAGGGATCACCGAAGCTATCCGGTGCGCACGCGCCTACATCCCCCATACCCTTAAAATTGAGATTGAAACCGAAACGCTCCCCCAGGTGGATGAAGCTCTGGCAGCGGGTGCCGACATCATCATGCTCGACAACATGAGCCTTGACGAGATGCAGCAGGCTGTTGCAGTTATCGCCGGACGCGCCCTGGTGGAAGCCTCCGGCGGTGTCAACCTCGAAACGGTTCGCGCCATAGCAGAGACAGGGGTTGATATTATTTCTGTCGGAGCCCTGACCCATTCCCCGCGCGCCATGGATATCTCCATGCTTCTGGATTAGTCATAAATGCACAAGAGCGCCTCCAGCATATTACGCATGTTTCGTGAAGAGCGCGGATTTGTATCTGGCGAACATTTAAGCAGAGAGCTCGGGGTATCGCGAACCGCAGTCTGGAAACATATCTCGCTGCTCCGGAAGGAAGGTTATTTAATCGAGGCGGTTCCGTCGCGTGGTTATCGCCTCCTTTCATCTCCTGACATTCTTGATGTCGACTCTATCACACCACATCTTGAAATTGGCAGGATCGGACAGCGTCTGGTATGCCACAAGCAGACGACTTCAACCAATGCGGATGCATTTCGCCTCGCTGAAGACGGAGCTATTGAGGGGACGGTTGTTATCTCTGATGCGCAGCTTGCCGGAAAGGGGCGTCGCGGTCGTGCCTGGGCGTCGCCTGATGGAGTTAATCTCTACTGTTCGGTGATTCTGCGCCCTGCGATCATGCCTAATGATGCGCCGCAGTTGACCTTTCTCTCTGCCGTTGCGGTCGCCCGTGCCATCGCTTTAACGACCAGACTGAAACCGGAGATCAAGTGGCCAAACGATCTGCTGATCAGCGAAAAAAAGGTGGCCGGCCTCTTGAATGAAATGAGCGCCGAAACCGATTGTATCAACTTTGTAATCCTCGGTATCGGAGTTAATCTGAACATGACAGCCGGTCAGTTTCCGGACGATCTGCGGCATCCGGCAACTTCTCTTCTGATCGAGTCCGGCTCACCGGTTGATAGGGGCCGCTTTACCGCCATCATGCTGAATGAGCTGGATAAACTCTATGCCGGTTTTCTGGCATCAGGGTTCGTCCCGGTTCGGGAAGAGTGGCAGCGGTTATGTAATGCAGCCGTTCGGGAAGTGGCCGTCAGCGACGGCGGGGCAGATATCTTAAGAGGTATGTTTGCGGGTATTGACGCTGATGGAGCGATGCTGGTAAAAACTGCTGAAGGCGGTATCGAACGAGTTTTGAGCGGCGATGTGAGGGTGATCTGAATGCTTCTGGTAATAGATGTCGGCAACAGCAACATAGTTTTCGGGGTGTACCACGGGGGAAAACTGATCCGGAGCTGGCGGCTCTCCACAGATAAGTCTCGTACTTCCGATGAGTATGCGGCTCTTCTTCACACCCTTTTCGGGCAGTCTGGTCTCAATTTCACATCTGTAAACGCCGCGATAATATCCTCTGTGGTTCCGCCGTTGACCTGTGTGATGGAAGCGGTCTCGCTTGATATTTTTAACCTGACTCCATTCGTAGTAGGCCCCGACATTAAAACAGGAATGCTTATCCATTATGATAATCCGCGTGAGGTTGGAGCAGACCGGATCGTAAATGCTGTGGCAGGTTATGAAAAGCACAGATGTTCCCTCGTGATTGTTGATTTCGGCACCGCCACCACCTTTGACTATGTGAATGGAAAAGGGGAGTACTGTGGAGGGGCGATAGCCCCTGGTGTCGGCATATCTCTTGAGGCGCTGTTTCAGCGAGCCAGCAAACTCCCCAGGGTGGATATCGTAAAACCACCGCATGTTATCGCGAAAAATACGGTAACCTCCATGCAGGCCGGTATTTTCTACGGTTATGTTGGTCTGGTGGATGGAATCGTCGAACATATCCGCACCGAGTGCCACGAAAAAGTCCGCGTTATTGCAACCGGCGGTCTGGCATCCCTGATAGCCCCGGAATCCAAAACCATTGATGAGGTTGATGAATTTTTGACTCTTGATGGATTACGGATTTTATACGAGAGGAACAGATAGTTTATGAAGCTGCTGGATGGTAAAAAATGTGCCGAAAGCCTGGTAGTTGACATATCCAAAAAAGTCGCCGGATATGTAGGTTCAGGCTTGCGCAAGCCCCATATCACCGTGATTTTAGTCGGTGAACATGCGCCGAGCGAGTCATATGTCAGATCCAAGATCAGGTCTTGCGAGAGCGCCGGATTTGAAAGTGCCCTGCTCAGGTTTGAGGCGAGCATTACAGAGACAAAGCTGCTGGCAAAGATTGCAGAGATAAATGCTGATCCCGCAACTGATGGCCTGATAGTTCAACTGCCGCTGCCGGGGCAGATCAATCCGCAGCAAATTATCAACGCCATCGCGCCGGAAAAGGATATTGACGGCTTCCATCCTACCAACTTTGGTCGCATGACTCTTGGACAGAAAGCGTTCAGACCTGCTACCGCCTACGGTATCTGCAAGCTTTTACAGTTTTACGAGATACCGGTGAAGGGGAAGCACTGTGTCGTTATCGGCCGCTCGAATATCGTCGGCAAACCGATTTCGATCATGCTTTCAAATGATTTTGAAATAGGCAACGCCACAGTCACCCTGGCTCACATTGAAACTCCGCACGAACTCCTGCTGGACGAAACCAGGCGGGCGGATATCATCGTCGTAGCGGTCGGCATTCCCGGATTTGTCACCGAGGATATGGTCAAAGAGGGGGTGGTGATGATCGATGTCGGCATCAACCGCCTGAAAAACGGCAGTATCGTTGGGGACGTGGACTTTGAGAATGTCAGCAGAAAATGTTCATGGATAACGCCGGTGCCAGGGGGCGTCGGACGGATGACCGTTGCCGCGCTTATGATAAACACACTGATGGCCTACGAGAATAATTTTTGCTGTACAATGTCGCAACTCTAGTTCCCCAGCGCCTCTTCAATTTTCTTCTGATCAAATCCTACAATAATTCTGCCGTTGATCATAAAGGTCGGAGTGGAATCTACCTTGCTCTTCTTCGCTATTTCCATCTGCTCTTCCTGAAGTTTCACCCCTTCCGGTGTTGATGCCAGTTGAGCGGCTGCATCCATTTTTCCTGACATGACATCGTGGTATGCCTTCGCTTTGTCCGGCATGGAAAGGATGAAGCGGCTCTTTTCTTTCGCTTTGGGGTGGCGGGGGAGTGGATAGAAAAAAACGTGGCGGGTTAGATCTTTGCGTGTTTCAAAATATTGGGAGGCTTTACGGCAGAAAGGGCAGTCCGGATCTGTAAATTCAATGACCTTTTTTTGGCCGTTCCCAATGGTGATTGATTTGGTGAGATTAAGGTCGGAAGCAGATGCCGTGTGGATACAAAAAACCACAGCCAGCAGCAACAAAACAATTATTTTCATAAATTTCTCCTGTTTATTGTTTTAGTAGACATCTTATCAAACTGGCAACTGTATGACAATCTCACTTCCCGCACCTTCCTGACTCTCTGCCCAGATCAGGCCTTTAAAGCTTTCAACCGCCCATCTGCAGTAGGCCAACCCGAGTCCGGAACCGCCACCTTCTCTGCCGGAAGCGTTTTTTGACTGGGCATAGCGGTCGAAGATAAGTTCACAGTCCTGCGAGGGGATGCCATTTCCTGTGTCACGGACAGTTATCCTCACAAAAGCGGGGCTGTCGGAAAAAGCTTTGGGAACCTTCAGATAGAGCGGGATACGTCTTCTGTTTGCGTCATCATTTTTAAGATACTCGCAGGATATGACTATCTCCCCCCCTTTAGGGGTGAACTTCAATGAGTTGCCGAGCAGATTACCCAGTATCCTGACGAATGCCCGCCGGTCAACCGCTATATCAGGGATTGATGCGCCAAGATTGAGAGACAGTTCAATGCCGACATATTTGGCGGTACCTGCAAACTGTTCTGTTATTTTCCTTATAATTTCCGACAGGTTCTCGTGGCGAATGGTCAACCGCATGTTATTGGTTTCAAATCGCCTGATATCGAGCAGATTGTCTATCATAGAGACTACTTCATTGCAACTGTCGATAGCCGATTGAAGGTACTCGACCTGCTCCTCGTTAACCGGGCCGAGACGTCCCTCACGGATAATGTCGATAGAACCTACAGCGGCGGTCATCGGGTTTTTCATGTCATGGAAGAGGATATTGTCACTGTCCTCTTTTGTTTCGCCAGGTTGTTTTTTATCGATCAATGACAGAAATGCTTCCGCGAGAAGCAGATCTTCCGGGGTGGTGATTTTGATATTGCGGTAATCTCCCTGGATAATGCAGATCTCTTTGCCTACACGTTCAAGCAGTGAAGCATCGTCTGTGCCGATAAAGCCGTCCGCCTCGGCGGCGAGATGAGCGGCATGGATGATGCCGAAACGAAACGTCTGAGGTGTCTGAGCCTGCCAGAGGTGTTCGCGCGGGGGGGTGTTTACTGCGATTCCGTCATGTACGCTCTTTATGGTATCCTTGACAGGAACCGCCACCAGTGCGCCGTCCCGGCTGCTCGCCACCTCAATTGATTCGCTCAGCATCGTTTCTGTCACCATCGGTCTGACACCATCGTGTATCAGGACTACATCGTCATCCGCGACGGCTCCCCGCATGGCATTCAGCCCGTTGAGGACTGAATTCTGGCGCTCCTTCCCCCCCGGCACAATAGTGACCACCTTTTTAAAACCGCAGGCTTTAACGACATATGCATCGCAATAAGGAATTTCATCGGCCGGAATCACAAGGTAGATGGCGTCAATCAGGGGTGAGTTCTCAAAGACAGAAATCGTGCGCGCCACTATCGGCATACCGTTAAGCTGCAGATACTGTTTGTTGATTGAAGCGCCCATCCGCTTGCCCATGCCGGCGGCCGGAATCAGGGCTACTGTTTTAAAATTGGCCATAACTTACCTTTCCGTGAGGATTATAACAGCTTCTTTAAGTGATGCAACCAGGTGAGGCAAATCTCTTTCAAGGATTGTGCGGACATCCAGAAGAAAACGATCACGGTGTATGCGCCCTACAACCGGCGGCGAGGTCTGGCGGAGGGTGGACTCCAGTTGGAGCGGCGCTGCTCCGGAAATACGAACTTCAATCAGCGTTGTCGGGAGTTGAAGCATCGGGAAAGAGCCCCCTCCGGCGCTTGATTCACCAGAATGGCGGGTGAAAGAGATAATTTCCGGAGTGCGCTTCCGCAGATAACGGATGAGAGTGTCTGCCCGCCGGGAGAGGGTTTCAGCCGACATGGCAAGCATCCGCAGAGTGGGGATGGCGATGAGTGCCTGCCGCTCGTCACGATATATCCGTAAAGTGGCTTCCAGTGCGGCAAGGTTTAGTTTATCCATGCGCAAGGTGCGCAGAAGCGGGTGACGCTTCATCGGTTCTATCAACGCTCTGCTCCCGACGATAATACCTGCCTGCGGTCCCCCCAGCAGTTTATCTCCGCTGAAAGTGACGACATCTGCGCCTGAACCGAGACAGTGCCTGATGGTCGGCTCTCCCTTGATACCGTAAGGAGAAAGGTCGATCAGGCAGCCGCTCCCCGCATCCAGCATTACCGGTAGAGCCGTTTCCCCCCCCAGTTCTGACAGCTCTGCAAGCGATGCCTCTGCAGTAAAGCCGACGATGGCAAAATTGCTGGTGTGGACTTTCAGCAGCAGGGCGGTTGCCTCGGTAATGGAGGCTCTGTAATCACGGATATGGGTGCGGTTGGTGCAGCCGACTTCGACAAGACGGGCACCACTCTGACGCATAACATCCGGGATGCGAAACGAGCCACCGATTTCGACCAGTTCGCCGCGTGATACGCAAACTTCGCGACCGGCGGCAAGGGTGGAGAGTGCCAGCATTACGGCGGCAGCATTGTTGTTGACGACAAGAGCCGCCTCGGCACCGGTCAATTCGCTGAGGAGCCCTTCAACGTGGGAGTATCTGGAACCCCGTTCACCGGTAGCAAGGTCGTATTCAAGGTTTGAATAGCCGGATGAAACCGTCTGTATAGCCTGTTCTGCAGCATCGGCAAGCGGTGAACGCCCGAGGTTTGTATGTACCACCACACCGCTGCCGTTGATGACTCTTCGCAGACTCGGCATGGCTCTTCCTTCAAGTTCGGCGGTGATCAGGCGGGCGATCTCACTCTCATCCGGCAGGACGGTCTGTCCGCCGTATCTAACTCCATCCCTCAGGCGGTCAAGAACGAGACGGGCGGCAACCAGGATTTCCGGTCTCTGATGGTGATCCAAAAGCCGGACTATGTCCGACAGGCGCAAAACCTTATCGACTTTTGGTATCTGTTTAAGTAGATCTTGTCTGCTCACTCCCCCGGCTCCATTTTCTGCATACTTTTGGGCATACAATATTTATTTTGCGCCGGGTGTTTCTTTTGCTGGTGCCGGTTGTCCCTTTGCTGCTGCAGGTATTTCTGCTACAGGTGGTGCGGGGAGTGTTACAGGTTTTACTTCGGGGAGTGCTACAGGTTTTACCTCGGGAACTGTCACAGGTTTTACTTCCGGAACTGTCACAGGTTTTACTTCCGGAACTGTCACAGGTTTTACTTCCGGAACTGTCACAGGTTTTACTTCCGGAACTGATACAGGTTTTACTTCCGGAACTGCCGCTTTGACAGCATTTTTTTTCGCTTCATCCAACTGGACTGTCAACGCCTTTATTTCTGCGAGCTGTTTTTCTATCTGTACGGAAAGGCGGAAATTTTCAGCCTTCATCGTTTCAAGCTCTCTGGCAGTGCTCTGGCATTTCGCCACATCTGCTTTCAGCTTTTCCAGCTCAGCCTTGCGGTCATCAAATATCTTTACCTTGGCCTTGACACTTTCCAACTGTTTGTCAATGACTTCAAGATCAGCAACCGCCTGAGCCTTCTCCAGTCGTGAAGCCGCAGTGGTAACAGCGATGTCAGATATCTCAAGATAGCCTTTAACTTCCGCTTCTGCCTCAGGTTTCAAGTCGCCTAATCCAAACATTTGACGCCCTTTTCCATAGACATCCGTAGCCTTTTGTAAAGATGTGCGTGCCTGTTCCAGAGCGGCTGCCGCCTCGCGATTTTCGCCGACCTTCAATGCCAAAGCGTCTACAGCGGCACGAGAAGCGTCCAGTTGAACGAGTATTTTACTTTTTTCTGCGGCAAAAGCAGAGGTCGCTGTCACCAGAACCGCTGTAACCAGAATAATAGTTGTCTTTTTCATATCAATTGTTCTCCCCTTGGCGATAACGCTCTAACTGTGCCTCCAGTTTTTTCAGTTCTGACCGGTGCAAAGCTACTTTTTCGATCAGCTCTTTTTCTGCCGCTCTGGCTTCTGCAGCGTTAAGCTGCGCTTCGGCCAGTTCAATTTTCTGGATGGCTTCTTTCTCTTTTCCTGCGGCAGCATTGATTTTGGCTGCACCAATGCTCAGTTTGGCAGCTTCAAGCTCACCTTTAGCGTATTCCCCCACAGATGTCGCAGACGCTTTGCCGGTACGCAGCTCAAGCTGTTTCAGTTGTTCCTCAGTGGAGCTGGAAGCGGTTGCAGCAAGAGCTGCTGAGTAAATCAGTACAATCAGTCCGCATATCAAAATCCGATGTTTTTTCATATAACCCCCTATGATTTATTGTCCGTTCACGTCATTTATTGAGAGTTCTACCCTTAAATTCCCACAATGTCAATTCTGTAATTGAATGCTGAAACTTACGCTTTGTTTCTCTGATTACAAATGGAACATCACGCGGCTCATCCAACAGCCGGAAGTGAGGTGCCAGAACGGCTTTCACTCCATCCAGAGACCATACCGGTTCGCCGGCTTCGCGGTACCCCCCCAGCCACTCCTCTTTTTTGGTAAACGCTTCCAGCCATGTGTAGGGTGATGTAAGCACCAGCACTCCGCCGGGGTTCATGCGCTCATGGATGGTAGTCAAAAAAAGTCCTGGCGAGTAGAGGCGATCGATCAGGTTGGCTGCCAGCACCAGATCATAGCCGCTGAACTTCTCCGGCAGATTGCAGGCGTCGGCCTGGAAAAACTGAACTCGATCACGGATTTCCTCCAGCCCAAAATCTTTAAGTCCTGTTTCGTGATACGAGACAACCTCCCCCTCTTCAGGTAAGGCGTAACGGAGATAGCCATCCTCCTGTATGCGAGCCGCCAGGCGGAAAAAACGGGTCGAGAAGTCCAGGCCGGTTACTCGTTCGAAGCCTCCTCTGGCAAGTTCAAAGGATGCCCGCCCGACAGCGCAGCCGAGATCGAGAGCATGCACTTTCCGGCGTCCCTTCATCACTTCCAGGCATATCTTGGCGCAGGCGAACGGAAAATTTGGCACTCCAAAATGCTCCGCCCCGTAGTGGGCGTCGCAGTACTGAGCCGCCAGAGTGTCGCTTTCGTACTGGCCGTCGTGGATAACTACTTCGGCAGTACTCTCAACATAGCGGAAACCGGCATGCTGAAAGAAGTGTCGCCGGAAGGCGTAGCGTGAATCATGAGTCGCCTCATTGCCGGTTGAGATCCAGGAGCCCCCTTTGATCAGATTGTGTCTGGAGTCGAAGGTAGGAGTCGAGAAGTCATCATACCAGGGGTGGATTTCAAAACCGTGGAAGGGGTAGATCGGGGTCTCGGTCCACTGCCAGACGTTGCCGATCACGTCGAAGAACTCTTCGGTTTTAAACCTGTCAATCGGGCAGGAAGAGGCCCAATATTCCAGGTTGATATTGCCCGGTGCCTCGTCCCAATAAGGGTGATCCTGGATATTGCAGACTTCCCTAAGCCTGTGCCATTCGTCTTCACTCGGCAGGCGTATCTGCTTGCCTGTACGGGCGGTTTTCCAGGCAGAGAAAGCCTTGGCCTCCAGACAGTTAACCTCTACCGGCCAGCTCCAGGGCATATCAATTTCGCTGGCCATTGTGCGGAGCTTCCATTCGTCTCCCCCCTTTATCCAGAATGAAGGGTGACCCGCCTGCCTGAACTCGCGCCAGCTCCACCCCTCCTCTGACCAGTACGATTTTTCGCTGTATCCGCCACCCTCGACAAATTCCAGGAACTCGCGGTTGGAGACCAGATATTTACTCGCCTTGAAAGCTGACACATCAGCATCGTGTCGGCCATACTCGTTGTCCCAGCCATAGAGCGGGTGATCCTTCGATTTGCCCAATTTTACCTTGCCGTGTGAAACCGGCAGCAGCTCATTTGGCGGTGGTTCGCCCCTCTCGCGGCATATTTCCCAGAAAGGGAGCTGCTGCACCTGGTCAATCGGAAGCTGGCGGATCAGCACTGAAGATGTCTCCAGATGAATGCGCTGATGTTCTATTCCCATCATGACCGCCCAGAAGGGGGAGTCCCAGTTTATCGGCATAGTTAGAGGCAGGGTGCGGATCAACCTGTCAACCACCTCGCGGGTCTGATCTCGATATTCCTTGACCTGCTGACGGGTCGGCCAGTCGTAGTGCCGCTCATCCAGATCATCCCAGGACATTTCGTCCACTCCTACTGCGAACATGGATTCAAAACGTGGATTGATGCGCTGGTTGATGATCCGGGCAATGATCAGCTTGTTGATGTAAAAGGTTGCCGTATGCCCGAAGTAGAAGATCAGCGGGTGGCGCAGCCGGTCGGCACGCAGGCGAAAGCTGTCGTCATACTTGAGGGTATCGTAAAGCTTCTCCTCGATGTCACAGGTGGCGTGGAAGTATGCCAGAATTTCGGCTCGCTTCTGTTCCGGATCCCCTTGGTCAAGGGTAATAGTCCGGGTTCTTCTGATATCCATAGAATCTCCCCAAGCTTGATTACGTTGTATTGACGGCAACTCGTTTTTACTACAAACGTGCAAAATAGCAACGTGAAGATGATAAATTTTATGTGTATGATTCAAAATTTTCTGGACGAACGATGCACACTCCCGTATTTTGTCCCGTCACAACAGAATTTACCACCCAAAAAAGCAAAGGAAAGGCGATCAAATGGCACAGGCAGAAAAAGGGAACAGTGTTACTATCAACTACACAGGAACATTGCAGGACGGCACGATATTCGACTCGACTCTTGAGGGGCTTGACTGCGAGGACGATGAGTGCTGCGAGGATGATTGCAGTGATGATGAATGCGGCTGCGGACATGCAGGCGAGCCGATGACTTTTATTCTGGGAGAAGCCATCCTCTTCCCCCAGATCGATGAAGCGATTGTCGGTATGACACCGGGTGAAAAGAAGAAGATCCATATTCCGGCGGCGGAAGGCTTTGGCGAGTACGACAGGGAGAAGGTCTTTACAGTGCCGCGCGCTGACCTGCCCGGGGATCTGGATCCGGAGGTTGGTGATGAGCTGGTGCTCTCCAACGAGGAGGATGAGGAACTTGGCGTTACCGTTATGGAAGCGACAGAGGATTCAGTCACTTTTGATGCCAACCACCCCCTGGCCGGTGAGGAGTTGACTTTTGAAGTTGAACTGTTGAGCATTTCGGTATGATAGCGGCGCAATGAGCCGCTATCCAATCCATAGATTTTTCTCCTGCCTGTTCGCTCTCTTTATTCTGCAATCGCTTATTCCCAATGAACTTTACGCCGGGGTGCTGCTTGCGGACACCGTCTGGCAGGGGGAAATCAAGGTCGAAGAGGATATCCTGGTGCCGAAAGGGGTAACTCTTACCATCAAAGCAGGCACAACAGTCAAGATTGTTCCTTCAGAAAGCACTAAAACCGATCCGGAATATATCTCACCCCTCACGGAGATAACCGTGAGGGGTACACTTAAAGTTGAGGGAACCGAAAAAGCGCCGGTTGAATTTGCTGGAATGGATGCCAGAGTAGGGAGCTGGGCCGGCATCGTGATCGATCAGGGGGTGGCGGTTATCCGGTCGTGCCGGATCAGGAATGCCGATACAGCCCTTCATCTGCTTGATGGCGCTCTGGAAACCCACGATTCCACCCTTAGTGATAACCGTTACGGAATTGTGGCGCAGGGGAGCGGTGCCGATGTCCGGCTGGAGGGTTCCCGCGTTACTGAAAATGAGTATGGCGTTTTTACTTTCCAGGGTGCGAGGTTGCAGTCAAAGAGTTCAACAGTCACCGGCAACAGGAAAAAAGATAACTATTCCGCTTCTGCAAAAGATGTTACCCCCCCCCCTGCGCTTGCTCTTAAGGTTGAACCACCTGTCAGCAGACGCTATAAGGATGAGGTTTTCAGGGGGGACACGATCTGGCAGGGGCGGATCGAGGTTGCCGGGATTATCCGGGTGCCGGAGGGGGCCCGGCTTATCATTCTCCCCGGAACGATTGTGGAGTTCTTCAAAAAAGATACCACCGGAACCGGCATCGGCGAAAACGGTCTGTTGATCCAGGGGCGGCTGATCGCCAAAGGGACAAAAGAGAATCCGATCATTTTCCGCTCCGCCGAGAAGGTCAAAAAGCCTGCCGACTGGGACTCCATCAATATTATGAACAGCGCCGGGGCCCAGAACCTTATCGAGTTCTGCCGTATCGAGCACGCCTATCGAGGGCTTCACTTCCACTTTTCCCACGTCGGGCTTTACAATTCCGAATTGACCGGCAACTACCGTGGCATCCAGTTTCAGGAGTCGCTGGTTCTCCTTAAAGGTAACAGTATATACG
>Ga0194060_10000477_pt1 | contig 29086 bp, 15 predicted proteins | sample SepL225m_MetaG_FD_163427 | JGI IMG/M metagenome (GOLD analysis project Ga0194060, IMG submission 163427) | Anoxic zone freshwater microbial communities from boreal shield lake in IISD Experimental Lakes Area, Ontario, Canada - Sep2016-L222-5m | ecosystem: Environmental > Aquatic > Freshwater >...
CATCGCAGCGAATGGCGCCTACACCTTCACGCCCGTAGCGGACTGGAACGGCAGCGCACCCACCATTACCTACACGACCAATACCGGATCTAGCAGCACGCTAGGCATTACCGTGACGGCGGTGAACGATGCGCCGGCGGGTGCGGACAAGACGATCAGCACGAACGAGGACACGGCGTACACGCTGACGGCTGGTGATTTTGGGTTTGGTGATGTGAGCGACAGCCCGGCCAATGAGCTGGGGGCGGTGAAGATCAGCAGTCTGCCGGTTGCGGGTGAGTTGCGCTACAACGGGACGGCGATCACGGCTGGGCAGGTGAGTGCGGGCTACGAGGTGAGCACGGCGGACATTGGGTCGGGCAAGCTGGTGTATGCGCCGGTGGGCAATGCGAACGGGGCAGGGTACGCGAGTTTCACGTTCCAGGTGCGAGATGACGGCGGGACCGCCAATGGCGGCGTGAATCTTGATGCATCGGCGAACACGATCACGATCGATGTGATGGCGGTGAACGATGCGCCGGTGGCGGTTGCCGATGTGGGCGCGGTCGATGAAGACGCGACGCTGAGCGTGACTGCGACCAACGGCTTGATCCAGAAGGCGCCTGGCGCCGACACGGACGTTGACAACACGACTGCCTCGCTGGTGGTGAGCGGTGCCGTTGCCGGCACGGGCAGCGTCACGCAAAGCGTCGGTGTCGGCACTTCGCTGGCGGGCACCTACGGCCACCTGACGCTGGCGGCCGACGGCAGCTACAGCTATGTAGCCGACAGCGCCAACGCGCTGGCCACCGGAGTGACCGCAAACGACGTGTTCACCTACAGCGTCAAAGACACTGGCGGTCTGGTCTCCAACGCGGCCACGCTGACCATCACGGTGACCGGAACCGACGATGCCTCCGTCATGGTTGCCGACAGCAAGACCGTGGCCGAAGACAACGCTGCCACCGGCAGCGTCCTTGCCAATGACAGCGACGTCGACAACACGCTCTGCGTGGCGAGCTTCACCGTGGTCGGTGTTGCCGGGACCTACAGTGCCGGGGACACCGCGACCATTGCCGGCAAGGGAACGATCACCATCGCCGCCAACGGCGATTACACCTTCACTCCGCTCGAAAACTGGAACGGGGCGGTTACCCAGATTTCCTACACGGTCAATACCGGTTCGAGCAGCACGCTCGACATCACTGTCTCCCCGGTGAACGATGTGCCGTTGTCGACAAACGATGCGGTGACGGTGCTCGAAGATGTGGCGACGACGCTGAGCCTGGCGGACTTTGGTACCTACAGCGATGTTGAAGGCAGCGCGATCGCGGGGGTGCAGATCACGACGCTGGAGAGCGTGGGCAAGCTGGAGTGCAGCAGCGACGGCACAAACTGGGCGGATGTGACGCTGAACCAGGCGTTCAGCGCGGTGGACATCAGCGCCGGCAGACTGCGCTACACGGGAGGGGCGAACGCGAACGGTACGGACTACGCGACGATCGGGTTCAAGGTGTATGACGGGACGGCTTACAGTGCGAGCGCGTACACGCTGACGCTGAGCGTGACGGCGGTGAACGATGCGCCGGCGGGTGCGGACAAGACGATCACGACGGCAGAAGATACCTCTTACACGCTGACGGCGGTGGACTTCGGGTTCAGCGATGCGAACGACGCGGGCCACAGCCTGAGCCGGGTCAAGATAACCACGTTGCCGACAGCGAGCACGCTCACGCTCGATGGCACGGCGGTGACTGCGGGCGCGTTTGTGAGTGTGGCCGACATCACTGGCGGCAAGCTGGTGTATGCGCCGGCGGCCAACGCCAACGGCACGGCTTACGCGAGCTTCACCTTCCAGGTGGAAGACAGCGGCGGGACGGCCAATGGTGGCGTCAATCTGGACCAGTCGGCCAACACGATCACCTTTAACGTCGCGGCGGTGAACGATGCGCCGGTGGCGAGTGGGAGTGCGACGCTGGTGGCTGTGGCTGAAGACACGGCGAGCCCGAACGGGGCGACGGTGAGCAGCCTGTTTAGCGGCAACTTCGGCGATGAGACGGATGCGGTGACGAATGGCTCCTCAGCCAACACGCTGGCCGGAATAGCATTGGTCGGCTATTCCGCCGATTCGGCGAAAGGGGCGTGGCAGTACAGTACCGATAGCGGCAGCAACTGGTCGACGGTCGGCACGGTGAGCGATGCGAGCGGGCTGACGCTGACGACGGCGTCCAAGCTGCGGTTTGTGCCGACGGGCGACTACAACGGGTCATCGACGAACCTGAGCGTGCGACTGATCGATTCGAGCGGATCGGTGGGCAACGGTGCGAGCGGGGTGGATGTTTCCACCAATGGCAATACGACGGCGATTTCAGCGGGCACGGTGACACTGTCGACGACGATTGCGGCGGTGGCGGACATAGTCGCTGACACGGCAAGCACGGCTGAAGACACGGCGGTGACGACGAGCGTGTTAGGCAACGACAGTTTTGAAAACCTGGGTCGGACGATCAGCGCGGTGAGCAACGGCACGCACGGCACGGTTGAGATTGTGGATGCGTCGGTGGGGACGGTGAAATACACGCCGAGCGCGGATTGGCACGGCACGGACAGCTACAGCTACACGGTGAGCAGTGGCGGTGTGACCGAGACGGCGACGGTGAGCGTGACGGTTGCTGCGGTGGTGGACGTGACGACCGACACGCTGAGCACGGCTGAAGACACGGCGATCACGGCGAACGTGATCACGGGGACGGGCGGTGCGACTGGGGACAACTTTGAAGGCACGCCGAGCCTGAGTGCGGTGACGCAGGGCACGCACGGCGCGGTGAGTTTCACGGCCGCGGGGGCTGTCACCTACACGCCGAGTGCTGACTACAACGGTGCAGACAGTTTCACCTACACGGTGACGAGCCCGGCTGGGGTGACGGAGACGGCGACGGTGAACGTGACGGTGACGGCGGTTGATGATGCCTCCCTCCTCCTCCCCGACAGCAAAATCGTAGCCGAAGACGCCAACGCGAGCGGCAATGTGCTGACCAACGACAGCGACGCGGACAGCGTGCTTGCGGTGGCGAACTTCAAGGTGCTTGGGGACGCCACGGCCTACATGGCCGGGCAGACGGCCTCCATCGCCGGGGTGGGTACGCTCACCATCGCCGCAAACGGCGACTATACCTTCACTCCGGTCTCCGACTGGAGTGGCAGCGTACCGGAGGCGACCTACACGGTGAATACGGGCGCGACTAGCACGCTCGGTATCCTGCTCACGCCAGTCGATGACGCGTCGGTGCTTGCCGCGGACAGCAACACCGTAGCCGAGGAGGTGGTGGCTACGGGCAATGTGCTTGCCAACGACAGCGACGTTGACAATGCGCTCGCTGTTGCGAGCTTCCGGGTGGCGGGAGACGCCGCGACTTACACCGCGGGCCAGAGTGCCACGATCGTTGGCAAGGGCACGCTCATGATCGCCGCCAACGGTGACTACAGCTTCACCCCGCTGGGGAACTGGAACGGGAGTGTTCCAGCGGTGACTTACACGGTGAACACGGGTTCGACCAGTACGCTGGGGATAGTCGTCACTGCTGTTAACAGCGCCCCGCTGGCGTTGGCCGACAGCGGGGCGCTTGCGGAAAATGCCACGATCGAGGTCACCACCGCCAATGGCGTCATATTCAGCGGCAGCGCTGCGGCCGGCGTTGATACGGATGCGGACGGAGACAGCCTTCGCGTCGTCGGCGTCAAGGCCGGCGCCGCAACCAGTGCGGCTGCGGTGGGTAGCGGGAACGTGGCATCGCCAATTGCGGGCACCTACGGCCATTTGACGCTGAACGCCGACGGCAGCTACCGCTATGCGGCCGACACGGCCGCCGCGGACTCGTTGGCTCAGGGCGCGGGCGCCGTGGATACCTTCAGCTACGCGATCAGCGACGGCAACGGCGGCACCTCCTTCACCACGCTGACGATCAGCGTCAGCGGCGCCAACGACGCCCCGGTGGCCGTGGCCGATGACGGCGCGGTGGCCGCCGGCGCCACGCTCACCGCTGCCGCGGCGCAAGGCGTGCTCGCCACCGACACCGATGCCGACGCCGGCGACACCAAGGCGGTCACCCAGTTCGCGCAGGGCGGCGCCCCGGCGTCGGTCGGAGCGATGCCGGGCAGCATCAGCAGCAGCTACGGCACGCTTACGCTCGCGGCCGACGGCAGCTACAGCTATGTCGCGGACGGCGCGGCGAGCAAGGCGTTGTCCAGCGGCGAGAGCGCCACCGACCGTTACACCTACACCATGCGCGATGCCGCCGGCGCCACGAGCAGCCGCACGCTCACCCTCAGCATCACCGGCGCCAAGACGCCGGTGCAGCCGCTGCCGTTGCCGCTGCCGCTGCCGCCAGCGGCGAAGCCGCCGGTCGCGCCCGATGTTACGCTCGCGTCCGATTCGGGCAAGTCCGTCTCCGCATCGACCGGGGCAAAGAGCGGCGGCAATGCCGAGGGCAGCGCGACCGGCGCCGCGGCGGGCGCGAGCGTTGCCGGCGAAGCTGCCGGCAGGTTGTCGCTGCGCGCGGGCCTGCCGCTGGCCGCGATCGACCAGGGGGCGCAAGCTGCGGCGGGCGAATCGCGCCAACTCCAATCGACCGACCGCGGCTTTCCGGTGGAGCGCGCGCAGGCGGCCGGGACGGCCACGGTGCAGGACCAGCAAAAGGGCGGCGAGCGCCTGTTCGTCTACAACGGCATCAAGAGCACGACGACCGAGGTGGGCCAGTCGATCGACTTCCGCGTGCCGAAGGATGCTTTCGGCCATACCAACAAGGCTGCGGTGGTGCAACTCGAGGCGTCGCTCGCCGACGGTTCGCCGCTGCCCGAGTGGATGGACTTCGACCCGACCTCCGGCACCTTCAGCGGCCGGCCGCCGGCCAATGCCAAGGGCGTGATCGAGGTGAGGGTGACGGCGCGCGACGATCAGGGGCGCGAGGTTTCCTCCAACTTCAGGATGCAGATCGAAGGCAGGGCGCAGGCCGACAAGCGCGCCGCGGCGCCGGCTGCGGAGGCGCTCGGGGAGTATTTCCCGGTTGACGAGGCGGTCCAGGCGGAAGGCAAACCCCAGCCGGCAAAGCGTGGTAGGGTTCCTTTCTCGGATCAACTCAGATTATCCCGGCACGATCCGCTGTTGGAGCGGATCTTGTCGAGGCAGCAAGTCCATCCCCGCGCGCCTGGCGCCGCGCCCAAGCTGCTCGGTTAGCAAGAATTTCAATCAAGGGAAGATCCGACGAATATGAAAACCCCAGTTCTGACGCTGGTTGCCGCGCTGCTCGCCGCGGGCTGTGCGGTGAAGCCGGTGGCGATCACCGACAACGCGCACCTGAAGCGCGCCGCGGAAGACCAGCGGCGCCTGTTTGACGACCAGGACGCGATCAAGGCGCCGCTGACGCTGCATGACGCCATCGCGCGTGCGCTCAGGTACAACATGGACTATCGCGTGCGCCTGATGGAGGAAGCCGCTGCGCTCGGGCAGACCGAACTCGCGAACTTCGACCTGCTGCCGCGGCTGACGGCGGCTGCCGGATACACCACGCGCAACAACGATGCCTTCGGCTTCGGCTATACGCCCGCGGGCTCGATCACGGCCACGCCCTCGGCGGCGATACCGCCCAGCCATTCCTTCGACAGCCTCTCCTTCTCGTGGAACGTGCTCGATTTCGGTGTCTCGTATATCCGCGCCAAGCAGCTGGCCGACCAGGCGTTGATCGCGGAAGAGCGCCGGCGCAAGGCGGTGCAGAACCTGGTGCAGGACGTGCGCAATGCCTGGTGGCGGGTCGAGGCGGCGCAGCGCCTGCTGCCGGAGACGGACGTGCTGCTCGCCGAGGTGGGCCAGGCCGCGGCGCGCGCCAAGCTGATCGAAACGCGCAAGCTGCTGCCGCCGTTGCAGATCGTGGCCTATAAGCGCTCGCTGCTCGATCTGGAGCAGCAGATTTCGTTTCGCCGGCAGGACCTGACCCAGGCAAAGCTGGACCTGGCGCAATTGCTCAACCTGCGGCCGGGCCTGGAGTATTCGGTTGCGGCGCCGCGCATCGACGATCCGACGCCGCCGGATCTGGCGGCAAGCATCGAGACGCTGGAGCAGATCGCGGTGCAAAATCGCCCGGAGCTGCGCGAGGAGGGCTACCGCGCCCGCATCACCGATCTGGAAGGCGACAAACAGCTGCTGTCGCTGCTGCCCTCGCTCGGAGTCGATACCGGCACCAGCTACGATTCGAACAGGTACCTGGTCAACAATCGCTGGTCCTCCGCCGGGCTGAACCTGTCGTGGAACCTGCTGAAGCTCGCGTCCCTGCCGAGCATCCAGAAGACCAACCGCGCCCTGGCCAAGGTGGACGAGACGCGCCGCCTCGCGCTGACCGCCGCGGTGCTGGGCCAGACGCGGATCGCGGCGGTGCGCTATCGCCTGCTGACGCAGGAACTGGCGATCTGGGACGACGCCATGAACGACGACATGCGCATCGTCGGCTACCTCAGCGCGTCGAAGCAGGTCGGCCTGGAAACCGACCTCGAACTGATCCGCGCCAAGGCGCGCGGCATGATCTCCAGGATCAACCGCGATCTGCTCTACGCCAACGTGCAGGGCGCCGTCGGCCGGCTGTATAACTCCATCGGCCTCGACAGCCTGCCGCTGGAGGGCGAGGGCCAGGTGCCCGAAGCGCTGGCGGCGGCGCTGGCGAAGACCATCCTGGGCTGGGAGGAGGCCGGCTTCGCGCCCAAGCCCGCAGTGACGCACTCTTCGCTGGCGGTGATGCAGGTCGAAGGCCTGGCGAAAGAGGACGCCGACGCGTTCACCAGTTCGCTGCAGCGCATCCTGACGCTGTCCAAAGTCGCCACGGTCGGGGCCGATCAGCCGGCGCCCTACCGCGTCGAATCCGCGGTGGCGCTGCAGGCACCGGGCATTTCCGGGCAGGCGGCGACGATGAAGCTGAAGCTGGTCGATGCCGCCGGAGCGGTATTGTTCGAGGGCGAGCAGATCAGCATGCTGATGACCCCGGTGGGCCCGGAGCAGTGGCGCGCACTGGGCGAGGGCGCGGGCTACCGCGTCACCGACCCGGCGCGCCGGCATCTGGCTAAAACGGGTGCGGCCGGCGAAAGCGGCCTGAAGGCTCCGCCCAGGCCGGCGGTGGACGCGCGCAAGGTGCCTTCGGCGAACATACTAGGCGACATGGCGGTGAGCCTCAAGATCATTACCGCGAAGGTCGTGGCCGAAGCCGTCGTGCGCGGCGAAACCGAATAGACAACCGGACAAATCAAAGATGAATGCCTTTTCAAAGATGAATGCTTTTCCGCGCATTGCCGCAACCGCTATCGCGATCCTCACCGGGATGTCGCATGCGCAGTCAAACGCCGCCGACCCGGTCGCCAAACCCGCGGTCACAACAACCGCTATCGCTGCCACGGCAGCGCCGCCGGCGGCGGAGCCTTTTGCCAGAGCGGAGCCGCGAGGCGAAGTCTCGGCCATGGTGATTGCCGACAACGAAGCCACGCTCTCGGCGCAGATGGCGGGCAAGATCAAGAACATCCATTACGCCATCGGCCAGGAATTTCCCGCCGCGGCGGTGCTGGTCGAATTCGACTGCGCCGAGGCGCAGGCCAAGCTCGACGCGCTGAATGCGGAATATCTGGGCGCGCGCGAAACGCACCTCGCCAAGCTGCGCTTGCAGGGCCTGGGCGCGGCCGGCGATCTGGAGGTGACGCTCGCAGCCGCGGCCGGGGAAAAGGCGAAGAGCCAGGTGCGGCAGCAGGAAGCGCAGATGGCCTATTGCAGCATACTCGCGCCCTATGCCGGGCGCGTGGCGCGGCTGAAGGCGAGGCAGGCGGAGAACGTGGCGCCGAGCCAGCCGGTGATGGAAATCGTCGCCGCAGCGCAACTCAAAGCAACGCTGCACGTGTCCTCGGCGCTGGCGGTGCGCCTGAAGCCGGGTTCGCGCCTGTCGATCCATATCCGCGAAACGCGGCGCAAGTACGCGGCGAGCGTGTCCAAGCTGAATGCGCGTGTGGACAGCGTTTCGCAGTCGCTCGAACTCGAAGCGGTGTTCACCGGAGACACTACGGGCCTGTTGCCCGGGATGATCGGTCAGGCGGTGTTTCTGCAAGACCCGGGCAAGCGCAATTGAGTTCGCACAGCGCGGGGAGCCTGCTCGCCTACGAGGGCCGGCTGCGCACCGCGCGCTCGGCGGAGGAACTCGAGTTCCTGCTGGTCAACGAACCGTTTGCGCTGCTGCCCTACCATCAGGCGTTCCTGTGGAAACCCGACGTGCTGGGGCGGCCGGTGCTCGCTGCGGCATCGGGGCTGGTCGAAATCGACGTGAATGCGCCGTTCGCGCTGTGGTTTTCGCGCGCCGCCGGCTTTGCCACCGGCACAGCGGGGGAAGCGCCGGTGCGCGTGCTCGCCGATGCGGATTTCCCCGGGGAACTCGACGACGGCGCCGAGTGGATGCCGCACCACGCCCTCGTCATCGTATTGAAGACCCCGGCGGGCGAGCCGCTGGGCGGACTCTGGTTCGGCCGGCACACGCCGTTTTCGGAGGATGAAGTTGCGCTTGGCGCCTGGCTCGGCCAGCAGAGCGAATTCGCGCTGTGGGCGTGGCGGCGCGAGCAACTGGCGCTGCAAAGCCGGATCGCGGCGCTCTCGCCCGCGCGCTGGCGCGCGCTGTCGCGGCCGAAGAAGCTGGGGCTGCTCGGGCTGCTCGCAGCCGCGCTGCTGGTACCGGTGCGCCTGTCGGTGCTTGCGCCGGCCGAGGTGGCGCCGCAGAAGCCCAACCCGGTCACGGCGCCGGTCGACGGCGTGGTGGCGCAGATTCTGGTGGCGCCGAACCAGGCGGTGCGCGCCGGGACGCAACTGGTCGAGATCGACGACACGGCGACGCGCAACCGCCTGCTGGTGGCGAAGAAGACGCTAGACGTGGCGCGCGCCGATTTCGCGCGCGCCGCCGGAAAGGCGTTCGCCGACGACTCCTCCAAGTCGGAGCTGCAACTGCTCGATTCGAGGGTGCGCGAGCGCAGCGCCGAAGTCGCCTACCTGACCGAACTGCTCGCCCGGCTGAAGCTGCAGGCGCCGGCCGACGGCATCGCGCTGTTCGCCGATGCCGAGGAATGGCGCGGCAAGCCGGTGCAGGTGGGCGAGCGCATCATGACGGTGGCCGATCCGGCGCGGGTCGCGTTGACGGTTTACGTCTCGCCCGAGGACGCGATCACGCTCGATCCGGGCGCGGAGGTGAAGATGTATCTCAACATCTCGCCGCTTGCGTCCTATGATGCGGCGATCACGCAATCGTCCTACGAGACCGGCACTTCGCCCGAGGGGCATCCGGCCTACGTCGTCAAGGCCGCGTTCGCCAAAGAGGACGCCCCGCCGCGACTCGGGCTCAAGGGCACGGCGAAGATCTACGCCGGAAGGGTGCCGCTGATCTACTACCTGCTGCGCAAGCCGCTGCGGACCTTGCGCCACGCGCTCGGCGTCTAGGGTCAAAAACCGCTTTCGCGCACCAGCACCGAGGCGACGTGGGCGATGCCGACCCAGCTCGCCGCAAGCAAGTCGGCTTCGATGCGTACCGTGCCACGGGCCACCTGCGGGAATGCGGCTGCGCCGGCGGCGGCGCGGATGCGCACGCGATAAATGGTTTCGTGCGCGACGAGCGTGTCCCGCACGGACTGGGTCGCGGCGATTCCGCCGCCGTGCAGCGATGCAAGCAGCGGGTGCGGAATGGCGTGGCCGCTTGCGGTGTCGATTGCCGTTATCGCGCCGTCGATCACCGGCCAGGCCGGGGCCTCGGGATAGAAACGCACGCTCTGTCCGACGCGCAAGGCGCCGATCTGGCCCTCGCCGAAATAGGCCTCGATCTCGTAGCTCCCGGGGTCGACCACGCGCAACAGCGGATGGCGGACGTTGACCCAGCGCCCGGGGACGAGATCGGAGGGGATGTCGCGCACCTCTCCGTCGTGCGGGGCACGGAGCGTCAGTTCGGCCATCTCGGCTTGCGCGCCGGTCTCGTCGGCGAGCGCCTCGCCCAATTGTTCCTGCACGATCAGCCGGCGCTCGAGCTGGACGCTGTTGGCGGAACTGCGCGCCACTTCGACCGCATAGCCCTCGCCGCGCAGGCGCGCCCGCTGCGCGCGGTTTGCGAGGTCGGGGGATTCAAGCCGCAGCAGCACCTCGCCGCGGCGCACCTGCTGTCCCGGCGCAACCCTGATTTCGAGCACGCGGGCCGAGCCGGGGGCGAATACGGCCGAGTCGTTGACGGCGCGAACCAGGGCGGGGGCGGAAACCTGGCGCCCGATCGGCAGCAGCCACAGCAATGCGGCGAGCAGCCCGCACAGGATTGCCCACGGACGCGGCCGCAGGCGCCAGCGCTGTTTCTCCCTGCCGATGGCCTGCATTTCACGCGCGATCGGGAGCAGCACGAACCAGCCGATTTCCACTGCCATGAGAAAGATGCCCAACAGTTTAAAAAAGAAAGTGTAGACGAGGAGCGCGATGCCGAGAAACAGCGCCAGGCGGTAAATCCAGGTGGCGAGCGCGAACGCGATCATGGTGCGCTGCGTGTTCGGGCTCAGCGCCGGGTCCGGGTCGGGGCTGTCGTAGCCGAAGAACGTCGCGCGCAGCAACCGGCGCGCCAGGGCAAAACTGCGCTCGTGCAAATTGGGCAGGCCGACGAGGTCCGAGAGCAGGAAATAACCGTCGAAGCGCATGAAAGGGCTGGCGTTGATCGCGATGGTCCACATCCAGGTGGTGGTCGCGAGCAGGAAGAAGGCGCTGCGCAGCGCGCCGTCCGGGGTCAGCGCCCAGGCAAGCGTGGTCCACGCGGCCAGCATCATCTCCAGCGCGATGCCGGCACCGGCGACGGCGAAGCGGTCGGCGCGGCGGGTGAGCCTCCACGATTCGCTGGTGTCGGTATAGAGCACCGGCATCATCACCAGGAAGGCCACGCCCACCGTCGGGATGCGCAGTCCGCGCCGCTTGGCGGCGAGCGCGTGGCCGAGTTCGTGCAGCACTTTGGCGGCGCCGGTGGCGAGGGCGTAGAACGCGAGCCCTTCGAGGTTGAAGAAATAGCCGAGTGCGGTGGCGAGGGCGTCGCTTTGCCGGCCGGCGAGAAACAGGCCGAGCAGTCCTGCCGCCAGGGTGGCGGCGAGGAACGCGCGGCCGAAAATCCACGCGAGCGCGGGTGCGGCACGCTCGAGCCATGCGTCCGGGCGCAGCAGCGGGATGCGGAAGAACAGGTAGTGATGCAGCAACTGCTTCCACAGCGGCAGCTTTTTCGCGGCGCGGCGGCGCATCAGGGCGTCGCGCCTGGCGGCGGAGGAGGGCGAGAGCAGTTCGTGCTGATCGAGAAACAGGACGGTTGTCTCGAGCTCTTCCATAGTAGGGTGCAGCGGCGTCGCCGCGCAGACCTCGGTGATCAATTCTGCGGCCGCCATGCCTTCGCGCCAGCGCTGCAACAGTTCGAATTCGATCCAGCCGATGTCGAAAAACCGGTTGCGCACCGGGTCGTGGATGCGCCAGGAGGGCACGCCGTCGGCCTGCGCTTCGCCCGGCAGCAAGTGCAGGTCCTGGCGCAGTCCCGGGAGGAGGGCTGGTGCTGCCGCCGCGGGCGCCGGCATGGCTGCTTGCATGTCAGTCCATCTGCGGCGCATCGGACGCCGCCGGAATCCACAGGCTCACCGTGGTGCCTGCGCCGGGCGCGCTCGCGAGTTCGAGTTCGCCGCCGTGCAGTTCCACGATTTCGCGCACGATGCTCATGCCGAGGCCGGTGCCCGGAATCTTGCCCGAAGTGTCGGCGCGGTAGAAGCGCTCGCCGACGCGGGCGAGCTGCTGCGGCGTCATGCCGATGCCGCGGTCGCGGATGCGGATGCAGACGCGCGCCGCGGGGCGGCCCTCGTCGGGCGCTGCGTCCGCTGCGATATCGACGGCGCCGCCGGCGGGAGAATACTTGTAGGCGTTGGCGAGCACGTTGCTCACCGCCTGGGTCAGCTTTCCGCGGTCGGCGCGCACCCAGAGCGGGCCGCCGGCCGGAGGCTGCGCGGGCGCAGCGCGGCCCTCGGGCGCCTTGAACCCGGCGGCGACCTCGCGCAGCAGCGCGTGCAGCTCGACCCGCGCAAAGACGAAATCCTTGCCGCGCTGCGCCTCGATGCGCGCCAGGTCGAGCAGCTCGTTGATGATGGACACCATCAGTTCGGATTGCCTGACGATGGTGCCCAGATATTCTTGCCGCTCGGCCGCGTCGAACTCGCGCGCGAGCAGCAGTTCGGCGAAGCCGTAGATGCTGGTCATCGGCGAGCGCAGTTCGTGCGCGGCGGTGGACAGGAATTCGCTCTTCAGGCGATCGACCTCCGTTTCGTGGGTGACGTCGCGAAAGTAGAGGATCTGCGACACGCTCGCCGCGTTCGATATGCGGATGCCGACCTCGAGCACGCGCTTGCCGCCACCGGCGAGTTCGATCAGATGCGCTCGTCTGGATCCGCCCGCAGTGACCGACTTTGCCGCTGCCGCGCCGGCGGTTTCCGCGGGCATTTCGGCACGGGTGCCGGATTGCTGCGCGGCGCGCAGCGCCGCCACGCCGGTGAAGCGCGCCTCCTCGGTGCATTCGCGCGCCAGCCGTTCGGAGAAGGCGGCCTCGTCCAGCCCGGTGATCTCGCTTGCGTGGAGGCCGGTCAGATGCAGGAAGGCCGGACTCGCATACTTGACGCGCCGCGCGGCGTCGAAGGAGACGAAGCCGTCCGGACTAAGCGAGAAGATGGCGTTGAGCTGCTCGGTCCGGTCCTCGGCGTGCGCCTGGGCCTGTTCGGCCCCGTGCTGCGCCTCGAGGCGCTTCGCGTTCTCCGCCTGCAGCAGTTCATGGCTGTCGCCCAGCTGCTGCGCCATGCGGTTGAACGCCTCGGCGGTCTCGGCCAGTTCGTCGGTTCCCTGCACCGGCACCCGGTGCGCGAAATCCCCGGCGGCGAAACGCCGGCTGGCCCGGCGCAGCGCCACCAGCTGGCGCACGAGATAGCTGCCGAGCAGCCAGGAGAACAGGGCGACGAGCAGCATCTCCAGGCCGGCGATTCCGGCGGCCCAGCGCCGGGCCGAGGCGAGCAGCACCTTCAACGGCTCGGTGGATACCGCGAGTTGCACCTCGCCATGGCGGATGCCGCCGGCCAGCACCGGCGCGGACCAGTCGAAGACGCCGTCCTCGGCCTGGTCGACGCGCTTCTCCGGATGGAAGGCGCGCGACAGAAATGCCGCGCTTCCGCGCTCCGCCAGCGTGACGCCGCCGGCGTCGAGGATGCGCAAAAAATCGATCTGGCCGGAAGCCATGGCCTCGTCGGCCAGGCTGTCGAGCGTGGCCAGGTCCTGCGAAATCACCGCGTCCTTGGCGGCGACGGTGAGCAGCTTGCCCCCCAGCTGCACCCGGCGCGTCAGCTCGGCCTCGTTCGATTCGAGCAGGATGGACAAGGCGCTGCCCACCAGCAGGGCAAGCAACGCCATTTCGATCAGCGCGACGCCGAGGATGGTCTTGGTGCGCAGGCGCATGGGCTTTCAGGGCGCGGCGGCGGCCGGGATGCGCTTCATTCCTTGCCGTAGCGCTCGAGGAGTTTAATGTCCAGTGCCCGGATGTCGTTCCATTCGTCGTCGCGGGCGCCGGCGATGCCCTTGAACGCCAGCGGCGCGAGCAGGCGCCGCCCGGTCTCGTCGCCGGCGAGGGACTGCATCGCGGCGAGCACCTTCGCCAGAACTTCAGGCGCGACGCGGGGGTGGGCGGCAAAGGCATGCGGCGTGTAGGCCGGCGTTTCGGCCAGCACCCGCAGCGCGTCGCGGATTTCGGCCGGCGCCGCCTCGAACGTGCGCTGGATGCCGCCGCCCGCCTCCTGCAGGCCCGAGGCGACCGCGCGATAGACCGAATCGTGGGAGGCGACGAACTTGGCTTCGATCGGTATCTTCAGGCGCCCGAATTCCGCCTGCGGCCGGATGCTGGCGGCAAACGCGGCCGGGGCCGGGAACACCACGGTCTTGCCGGCGAGGTCGGCCGGCTTGCGGTAGGCGCTGTCTTTCCTCACCACCAGGATGCCCTTGATCCTGCGCTCCTGTTCCTTGGCAAAGGCGCGGTAGCCCGAGGCGGCATGGAACACGACGTAGTGGTAGGGGTTCATGTAGGCGAGGTCATAGTTGCCCAGTCCCAGGCGCTCTTCGAAAACGGGGATGTTGGGCGCGGTGCGAAACACCAGGGCGACGCCCGAGCGCCGGCTGATTTCGGCCAGCAGCGGGCCCCAGTCCTCGGCCAGGCGGCTGGCCGCCTGCTGCGGCACGACGCCGAACGCCAGCGCTGTTTTCTGCTCCTGCGCCCGGGCCGGGGGCGCGGCCGCGGCGATGGCCGACGCGAGCAGCGCGCACAGGAGCAGGCGTGGAATCCGGTTTTTCATCGGTTGGAACATGTTCGTCTCGGCAGATGTTGCGGCGCGCCCGCGCAGCCTCGCCGGTCGGGAACTCGCGCTGCGAATTCCCCGGCGCGGCGCGGGCATCGCGGTGCGGTCATGATGAAGTCTCGCCCATCATAGGCCGAACGCCGCGGCGCGTCATGTCCGGCCCGGGTCCGCCGCCGGAATCCACAGGCTCACCGTGGTGCCTGCGCCGGGCGCGCTCGCGAGTTCGAGTTGGCCGCCGTGCAGGACCAACTGCAAGTGGATCCGGGAGGCTGACCGCTTCATCGCGCTGTTTGTTTTTCGTGAACGGGGCCGGGTTCAGATGCGGATCGCGAGTTCCTTGGCGTATTCGAGCGCCTGCCGCGTTTCCGGACAATCCCGGCAGCGCCCGATGCGCCGCGTCTCGTCCGGGTGCGAAGTCGGCAACTTGATCGTCAGCGATGCGAGCCGGTTGGGGTGGTCCGCCGCGCCGGCTTCGACCTCGCCCCCGAGCAGGTACATCAGGCGCTCGGCGAGCATCAGGCTCAGATCGAGCGCGGGCATGCGCGTAGCGCCGGCGCCGGCATCTGACGGGTCTGCCGGCGCGACGCCCGCCGCCGCGTGTCCGGATAAGACGAGCATGTCGCCAATCTGGCGCAGCTCCAGGTTTATTCTGGCATCGGCGGGGCAGCCCGCAGCGAGGCGCACGAGGTAGGAGCGCAGCGCGAGCGCGAGCCAGTCCGGGTTGCCGTACACGGGGGCGAGGCTGCCGCCGGCGATCTTCAGGTCCAGCGGCGCCGTGCGTCCGGCCTGCGCCGGCAGATCGGCCAGGACCTGCGCCGTCAGCGCGGCGAAGTCGATGCGCTCCTGATTCGTCATCGGGCTGCGCTCGTGCAGTTCCGAGAGTTTCGCCAGTTCCATCAGTTGCATCGACAGGTGCCGCGTTTCGGCGATCAAGTTGTCGCGCTCGCGCGACTCGGCGCGGCTGAGAAAACCGCGCGACGCTTCCTGCAGGCAGGTTTCGCTGGAGCCGCACAGCGTGCGCACCGCCGGAAGGAAGCCGCGCGACGCCTGCTGCAGGTGTTCGCCGAAGGCCTGCAGTTCCTCGCGCATCGCGCTGCCGATCAGCGCCAGTTCGCCCGCCGTCGCAATCGGGGCGGCGCAGGCGCGCAGCAGCGGGCAGAACATCAGGGCGTAGCCCGAATCGGCCACTTCGGTCAGCCAGATTTCCCAGGCGGCGGATTCAGGGATGTCTTCGGTCAGATCGAGCGTCCTGGGCAGGTCCGACTTGTCCCAGCTCACGTTGGCGATTTCCCGTTCCCACGCGCCGCGCCCCTTGAGGAACATCGGCAGCAGCCTCTCTCCTGCGGCGTTGGCGTAGGTCAGCTGGCCCTCCGGCGTGAGCAGCATCACCGGCTGCGCGCTGCGGTCGAACATGTCGCTTGCAAATTCGATTTTCATGATGTGGGTCCTTGGTCGTTGAATTGGGACGCGATGGCGGCGAACTGCTCCTGGATCAGCAGGAACCGGTCGCAGATGTCGGGGTCGAAGTGGGTGCCGCGGCCTTCGCCGATAATGGCGGTCGCCTTCGCGTGCGGCATGCCGGCCTTGTACACGCGGGTGGAGATCAGGGCGTCGTAGACGTCGGCCACCGCCATGATGCGCGCGAACAGGGGGATGTCCTCGCCCGCGAGCCCCTGGGGATAGCCGCTGCCATCCCATTTTTCGTGGTGGCCGTAGGCGATTTCGCGCGCCGCGCTGAGGAAGGAATTGCGCTCGCCCATGCCCGTCTCGGCGGCGGCGATGGCGTCGCGGCCGCAGCTGGCGTGCGTCTTCATGATTTCGAACTCCTCGGCCGTGAGCTTGCCCGGCTTGAGCAGGATGTGGTCGGGAATGGCGACCTTGCCGATATCGTGCAGCGGGGCCGATTTGTACAGCAGCTCTATCGCCGCCGCGTCCAGTTGCAGCGCGAAGCGCGCATGGTCGCGCATCGCGCCGGCCAGTTCGCGCACGTAATTCTGCGTGCGGCGCAGATGCATCCCGGTTTCGTTGTCGCGGGTCTCCGCGAGCGAGGAGAAGGCGATGATGGTGGCGTCCTGCGTCTTCTGGATCTCCTCCGACTTCAGCCGCAACGCCGCGTTCGCCTGCTCCAGCTCCGCCGTGCGCTCGCGCACCTTCTCGTCGAGGTTGTCGTTCTGGTCGGCGATGATGCGCAGCGTGCGGCCGAGGCTGACGTGGTGCCTGACGCGGGTGAGCACGATCGGCGGCGAGAACGGCTTGCCGATGTAATCGTTGGCCCCGAGCCCCAGACCTTTGCGTTCGTCCTCTGCGCTGGTGAGAGAAGTCAGGAAAATGATGGGCACGTGCTCCAGTTCGCGCTTGCCGCGCAGCCAGGCGCAGATCTCGTAGCCGTCGCGCTCCGGCATCACCACGTCGAGCAGTATCAGGTCCGCGGGTTTGCCCTGGTCGACGTAGGCCATGAATTTCGAGGCATCCGAAAACGGGTGGACCCGAAAATCGTTCATCAGCAGATTCGTCAGCAGGTGCAGATTCTCCGGCTGGTCATCGAGCATCAGCACGTCGGCCTTGTCCGCTATCATCAGGTGGCTCATGTGTGCGCCCCCTCCAGCGCGGCCGTCACCGGCCGCAGCCGTTCCCGCGCTTCGTCGAAATCGAAGCGCCCGACGCAGTCCAGCGTTTCGTCCAGGGCCGCGCGCACTTGCGCGTCCGCCTTGTCCCGCAGGGCCGCCCTGAGCGCCTCGGCGGTCTGGATGGCCGCGCCGTCGGCGCTGTCCAGCTGCGTCAGGAGCAGTGCGGCCAATTCGCGCGGATCGGCGCCGGCTTGCGCCGCGGCCGCCGGATCGTTCGATGCGAGGCCGGCGAGATACTGCCGGATTTCATCCAGGGTAGCGAGCAGCAGACGGATCAGCCCGTCGGAGGTTTCCTGCGTGGCGACCTTGTCCTGCCGCCAGGACTGCTCGGCGTCGCGCGCCGCCTGCTGCAGGCCGGTGGCGCCGATCTGCCCCGCCATGCCCTTGAGCGCGTGCGCGATGCGAAATGCGCCGGCGCAGTCGTGGGCCGCGATCAGTTCCGCCAGGCGCTGCGGGTCGGCCTCGTGGTGCGAAACGACCTGCTGCAGCACGCGCTGCATCACCTGCGGCTTGTGATTGGTCATCTGCCCCAGCACTTCCAGGTCGAGCTGCTTCGCTTTGTTCGGCAACGCGGGCGGCTGCTCGCCGCCCTGAGGCGCGCCGGCCCCGCGCGGCGCGTTTCCGCTCTCCCCCGCGGAGAGCCATTTCAACAGGGCGCCGTAGAGCACCTCCGGCTCCACCGGTTTCGCCAAGTGGTCGTTCATGCCCGCCGCGAGGCAGGCTTCGCGGTCTTCGGTGAACGCGTTGGCGGTCATCGCGAGTATCGGGACCGCCTTCCATGCCGGCAACGTCCTGATCCGGCGTGTCGCCTCGAGGCCGTCCATCTCGGGCATCTGCATGTCCATCAGCACCAGGTCGTAGGTCTTGCGCATGGCCATCTCCAGCGCCAGCCGGCCGGTCTCCGCGGTTTCGATGTCGAAGCCGAAGTCAGACAACAGTTCCAGCAGTATGTCGCGGTTGACCGGATTGTCTTCAACCAGCAGCAGGCTCGCGCCGCGGTAGCTCAATTGCAGCGATTGCTTCGCCAGCGACACGTGTCCGGCGGTTATGTCGCTCGCGTCCGCATCGGTCAGGCGCGCCAGCGTATCGTGCAGGGTGGAGGAAGTGACCGGCTTGGACAGCACGGCGCGAACGCCTTCGAGCTTGGCCTTCTGCTTCAGATCGGGTTCGTCGTAGGCGGTGACGATCAGGGTCAGCGGATGCTGCCCCGGGGTCATCGCGTTCAGGCGATGCGCGGTCTGAATGCCGTCCAGCCCCGGCATGCGCCAGTCGAGCAGGATCACGCCGAACGGGTCCTTGGCCTGGTTCGCCGTTTCGACCATTTTCAGCGCGGTTTCACCCGACTCCGCCTCTTCGGTGCGCAAGCCCCTGGCGTCGAGCATTTTGGTGAGTACCATGCGCGCCTCGGGCAGGTCGTCCACCACCAGCGCGTGGCAGCCGCGCAGGTTGACGCTGCGGTGCGGCAGGCAATCCACGCCCTTTGCCAGGCGCAGGGTGATCCAGAAGCTGCTGCCCACGCCGGGCACGCTGTCCACGCCGACCTCGCCGTGCATGAGTTGGGCGATGTGGCGGTTGATGGCGAGCCCCAGGCCCGAGCCGCCGTGCTTCCTCGTGGTGGAGCCGTCGGCCTGCTCGAACGCTTCGAACACCCGCTGCTGCTGTTCGCGGTTGAGGCCGATGCCGGTGTCGTTGACTTCGAAGCGGATCAGCAGGCCGGATGCGTCGTCCGCGACCGGATGCGCGCGCAACATGACGCGGCCGTGCTCGGTGAACTTGATCGCGTTGCCGACGTAGTTCAGGATCACCTGCGCCAGGCGCACCGGATCGCCGCGCAAGGGGCAGGTGAGGGCGGGATTGATGTCGGAGATGATTTCCAGGCCCTTGTTCTTCGCCTGGCCCGCGACCAGGTTGAACACGTTGCGCGTGAGCACGTCCTCGAGCAGGAAGTCGACTTCCTCCAGCTGGAATTTCCCCGATTCGATGCGGGCGATGTCGAGGATGTTGTTGATGATGGAAAGCAGGTGGCGCGAGGCGTCGGTGATCTGCCCGAGCTTTTCCGTGTTCCACGCGTCCTGCTCCGGCCGCTGCGACATCAGGTAGGACAGCCCGACGATGGCATTCAGGGGCGTGCGGATCTCGTGGCTGGTATTGGCGAGGAATTCGCTCGTCGCGCGCGAAGCGGTCTCGGCAGCTACCCTGAGTTCGGTCAGTGTGGCGTTCCTCTGCTCCAGCGCGACGGCGCGAGACCTTTGCTGGCGGAAAAGCAGGTACAGCAGCAATCCGGCCACGAGCGCGCCGGCAAGGGAAAGCAGCCCGGCCACGATGCCGAGAAAGGAGATGCGCCGCAGGGCTTCGCTCGTTTCCACCTGGGCCGCGAGGCCCCAGGGCAGCGCGGCCAGGCCGTGAATCGCTCCCATCACATCGCGGCCGCGGTAGTCCAGGCCTTGAAAGTTCGTGCCCGTAAGTGTGAGCGCGGCAGCGGAAAGAAGGTCCGGCCGCTTCGCGTCGATGGGCACCAGCAGATGGCCGTGATCGGCGCCGGTGCCGATGTCGTTGTTGAGGTAAATCATGCCTTTGTTTCCCGGCCGGACCAGGAGGACTTCCCCGGTCCTGGTGCCGCCGGGCCAGTCCGTGAGTTCGCTGAAGAAATCATTGTTCATGCTGCTCGATGCCATCAGTGCGATGGCGAATCCCGATGCGGAGGCGTCGGCCTTGCTCAGCAAGGCGACGTGACCGAAGTAATAGTTGCGCATGTCTTCGGAGCCGAAGGATTCGAAAAAATGCGCCTTGCCGTCCGCGGGCTTGAGGTGCAGCCGCTGCAATACGCCGGCGCCGTCCACGACCTGCGCGCCGCTCAGCGCCAGGCGCCGGCCGTCGGTGTCAAGGATTTCTATGCTGTGGTAGCCGTAGCCCTGCTGCACCAGATCCAGCCAGGCGCGCAGCTGGCCCGCCGCCTCGCCGCCGGGGTTGTCGCGCGCCTTTTGCGCCAGTTGCAGCAGCAGCGGATTCTGGATCAGCACCTCGGTGTCGGTCTTGCGCTCGCGCATCCAGCGCTCGAGCTTCTGCGCCTTGACTTCCGAGATTGCATGCAGGCCGGCCATCTCGCGCTCGATCAAGTTGGCGGCGGCATAGCGATAGGTGAACCAGCCGATCGCGGCGAACGCGAGCAGCGTCAGTAGGAACATCCACAACAGCCGTTTGGACAGCACGTCATCGACCCATCGGTCCAGCGCTGATGAATGCGGGTAATGGTCGGCATCCTTCGGTTGGTGCTTCGCCGTCGCGGCCGTGGTTTTCTGCTGTTGCATATTGGAATCCAATTGGAAAATCGCTTAATCGCTTAATCGCTCAATCGCTGGTCCGGGGCGCGGCGGCCGCAGGAAACCAGAGCGTCACTTCGGTGCCGGCGCCGGGTGCGCTCGCGATGTCAATGCGTCCGCCGTGCAGGGTGACGATTTCGCTGACGATGCTCATGCCGAGGCCGGTGCCGGGGATTTTTCCCGAGGTGTCGGCGCGATAGAAGCGCTCGCACACGCGTGCCGCCTGCTTCGGGGTCATGCCGATGCCGCGGTCGGAGATGCGCAGTCCGATTTCGCCCGCTTTGCCGCCTGCGGCCGCTTCGGGCGCGGCGATGGCGATGCGCACCGCGCCGCCTTCGGGCGAATATTTGTAGGCGTTGGAGAGCACGTTGCCCAGTGCCTGCTCGATTTTTTTCGGGTCGGCGCGCAGCCACAGGGGATGCTCGGGCAGATCGAACAGCAAGGCGCCGCGGCCCGCAGGCGGTTTGTAGTTGGCCACTATGTTCCGGATGAACTGCTGCGCCTGCGCGGTCTCGAAGATGAAATCCTTGCCGCGCCGCGCCTCGATGCGCGCCAGATCCAGCAGCTCGTTGATGATCGATGCCATCAGCTCGGCGTTGCGGTGGATGGTTTCGATCAGGTCGCGCTGCGTCGCCGCTTCCATGGCCTCGCCCATCAGCAATTCAGAAAAGCCGTAAATGCTCGCCATCGGCGTGCGCAGTTCGTGCGCGGCGGTCGACAGGAACTCGCTTTTCAGGCGGTCGATTTCGATTTCGCGGGTGACGTCGCGCACGTAGAGAATCTGCGACACGCTCGCCCCCTGGCTTTCGCGCAGGCCCACTTCGAGCACGCGCCCGGCGTGGCCGGAGAGCTCGATCAGTTCGCGCGGCTCGGGCGTGGCGGAGTCGCGGGCGTGCATCGACTCGCGCAGCGCCGCGACGCCGCGAAACGCCGCAACGGGCAGGCAGCGCGAGGCGAGCAGTTCCGAAAAAGGCTTCTCCTCCAGGCCGACGACATGTTCCTGCTCGAGCGAGGTCAAGTGGACGAACGCCGGGCTTGCGTACTTCACGCGGCGCCCGGCGTCGAAGGAAACAAACCCGTCCGGGCTCAGGTCGAACACCACGTTCAGCTGCTCGGTGCGATCGAGCGCGGCGGCCTCGGCCGCGCGGCGCGCCGTGGTGTCGGTGTGCGAGCCGAGCATGCGCACGGGTTTGCCCTCTGCGTCGAAGGTGGCGCGGCCGCGGCACAGGATCCACTTGTAGCTGCCGTCCCTGCAGCGCAGCCGGAGTTCCGACTGGTAGAAATCGGTTTCGCGCCGAAGGTGGCTTTGCACCGCCGCCATGATGCGCTCGCGATCGTCCGGATGTAAGCGTGAGGACCATTCATCCATGGAACCGCCGATCTCATCCGGGCCGTAGCCGAGCATCGACTTCCAGCGCTCGGAGAAAAAGGCGCCCCCGCTCGTCATGTCCCAGTCCCAGATGCCGTCGTTGGTGGCGCTCGCCGCCAGTTGCCAGCGCTCCTCGCTCTTTGCCAGTTCGTCCAGTGCCGTGTGCAGATGCGCCTCGCGCTGGCGCAGGGTTTCCTCGGTCTGCTTGAGCGCGGTCACGTCGATGCGGTTGCCGACGATGTGCCCGCTGGGGGTGCGGTACTCGACGGCGAGCAGCCAGCGGCCGTTGCCGAGCTTTTGTTCGATTACCTCGCCGTTCGCGGCCCGATGCTGCGCCAGGCGCTGGCGCACCCAGGCCTCGGGGTCGGCGACCGCCGCCTGAACGGTGTATTGGCCGCGCGCGAGGCCGGCCCGGACGATTTCCTCGAAGGTGGCGCCCGGAACGATCACATCGCGGCTCATCCCGTACAGGTCCATATAGGCCTGGTTGCACAGGACCAGGCGGTCGTTTTCGTCGAAGATGGTGAAGCCCTGCGCCACGCTGCTCACCGCGTCCCGCAGCAGATTGACCGCCTTTTCGGCGGACAGCTTCGCGGTCTGCATTTCGCCGGTTCGCGCCGCAACCCGCGCCTCCAGCTCGGCGTAGGACACGCCCAGCCGGTCCACCATCGAATTGAAGGCTTGCGCGAGGCGGTTGGATTCGGCGTCCTCGCCCAGCGCAATCCAGGTCGTGGGGCGGCCGCTGGCGGAGATCGCCTCGGCCGCCGCGGTCAGTTCGCGCATCGGTGCGGACAGCACCTCGGCCGCCGCGCGCGACAGCAGCACCGCGCCGAAGACGAGCAAGGCGATCACGCCCAGGTAGGTGGCAAGCAGGTAGTCCAGGCTTCCCAGGGCGAGGTTCCGGTCGATCGACAGGACATGCTCGAGGCCCAGGCTCCAGATGGCTCGCGGCAGCGACAGTGCCGCGCGCACCTGCAGCGCCGATTCGGGCGGCGGTGTTCCCGCGAGGCGCGCTCCGGCGGAATCGTACACGCTCCAGTCGCGCTGTCCGCCCGAGAGTTCCAGCGATGCCGGCGCGAACTGCAGCAGCACCGAGCCTTCGATGCTGCCGGTCAGGCGATAGACGACCGGAATCGCAATGCTGACGACGGGCGCGCCTGGCGCCGCCGGTTCGAGGCTGGCGAAGGCGGCGCCCGCCATCATCATGCCGGCGAAGGCGCGCTTCGCCCCCGCGCCCGCGGCCGCGTTCGGCGCGCTTGTCGCGATCGGCTCGCCCCGATGGTCGGTCAGCGCCAGCGTCGCCCCGGGCCAGGACAGCTTGTAGCCTTGCAGCAGCGGGGCGAGATAGGTGTCGCGGCCTAGGGAATCGGCCAGCGCGTTGGCAGTGATGGTATTGCTGGCGAGGGACGTCGCCTCGGCGATCACGGCGCCGAGCTTCAATTCGATTTCCCGCCGCTCGAGTTGCGCCTCTGCCTGGAGCAGCGATTGCGTGCCGTCGATGATCTGCTTGCGCACCAGGAGAAAGGAGGCCGAGGCGATGAGTATGCCCGCCAGCAGGGAGGCCGCGACCAGCGCCACGGTGATTTTCCCGCGCAGGCTGAGCCGCAAATAGCGCGTTCTCAGGGGGGTGGCTAGGATAGTCTGGAGTGGCATCGGCGGCGGAGAAATTATTTGCGCGGCACTTTGGCCAGGCTGCCGTCTTTTTCGAAGCGTGCGAGGAACACCTGGCTCTGGTCGAGCGCTTCATGGTTTTGCGGCGAGAATGGCCTCGCGTAGTTCCTGACCAGTCCGGCGTAGCTGCCCAGCCGCTCCATCGCGTCCCTGACCGATTTCCGGTCTGCTCGGCCGGCCCGGTTGATCGCGAGGGCGAGCAGGTGGGTCAGATCGTAGGCATGCGCAAAGCCGACCGCCGCCTGCAGCGAGCCGAGGTCGTCTGAGAACAGCCGCCGGTAGGCATCGGCCGCGCTTCTGGCCTTCGCGCTCCTCGCGTCGCGAACGCTGAAGGTCTGGACCACCACCAGGTCGACCGCCCAGAGCGCGTCCCCGGTGACGGCGGGGAAGTCTCCGGCGCTGATCCCCCAGTGGGCGATCAGCGGCAGGCGCAGCTCCGCCGGCTGCGCCGCCATCAGCTGCACGATCATCGCGCCTTCGGTCTCGTTGGCCACCATCAGGAGGGCCTCGGCGCCGCTCATCCGCGCCTGCAGCAGCTTGCCGGCGAAGTCGGTCTCGCCCCAGTTGTACCAGTAGTTTTCGCTGCGCAGCTGCGGGTGCTGCTTGGCGTAGGCCTCGAACGCCGCAAGGCTGCTGCGCCCCCATGCGGTATTGGGCAGAAACAGCGCGACGCGCTTGAATTTGCGCTCGAGCGCATGCCGGGCCATCACCTGCAGGGCCCAGGTGTCGGTCAGCGACAGGCGAAAGACGTAATTCGGGTTGGCGCCGTTGTTGGCGATGCCGTCGGCGGCGGCCCAGGGATCGAGCAGCAGGATGCCTTCGCGGTTGGCGACCGGGACCAGCTCGACCGCGACCGGGGAGAAGCGGCCGCAGAACATCGCCAGCGCGTCCGGGTTCTGCGCCAGCTGCTTCAGATTTTCGATCGCGCGCGCCGGAGCGCCGCGGTCGTCCAGCGTCTGCAGCGCGAGCTTGCGGCCCCCGAGGACGCCGCCCGCCGCGTTGATTTCCTCGATCGCGAGCCTCACCCCTTTTTCGATCGACTGCGCCGCTTGGCTGTTCTTCATGCTGTATTCGGCGCTGACGCCCACGACCACGGGTGCGGCCGCCTGCGCCGCGGACCACAGCGCCGCAGCGAGCAGCGCGAGCCAGAGCCGGGCGCGATTCGGTTTCAGGTTCACGTGAGCAGTCCTTTCGTTGAGAGTGTGTGCGGATCGACTGCCCGGGAGAGCGGCGCGCCTTGCCGGGCTCGCGTGCGCGTCATTCGCCGCTGCCGCCGCCCGGGACCGCGCCGTCGGCGGGTTTCTCCGCGGGGCGGAACATCGCGTACGCATTGCCGCCCGACCGCCTCGCCTGGCCGATCGCGATGTCGGCGTGCCTGAGCAGGGTGTCTTCGTCTTCGCCGTGGTCCGGATACAGGGCGCAGCCGATGCTCGCGCCGATATTGAAATCGTGACCGTCGATCGACATCGGCACCAGGAGGGCGTTGACGATCTTGTCGACCACGAGGGCGATGTCGCTCTCGCGCCCGAGGCCGGGCGCGAGAATCACGAACTGGTCGCCGCCGAGGCGCGCCACGGTGTCGCCCGTGCGGATCGATTCGGTCAGGCGCGAGGCGACCTCGCGCAGCGCCATGTCGCCCACGGGGTGGCCGAGCGTCTTGTTGATCTGCGTGAAGCGGTCGATGTCGACGCACATGAGCGCAAAGGATTCGCCGCGGCGCCTGGCGAGGCCGATCATTTGCCGCAAGCGGTCCTGGAGCAGTTCGCGGTTCGGGAGCTGGGTCAGCGCGTCGTGATGGGTCAGGTGGAACAGGCGGCGTTCTGCCTGCACCAGCAGCGACAGGTCGGAGAATACGCAGACGTAGCTCAGCACCCTGCCCTCGCTGTCCTGCGCGCAGGTCAGCGCCATCCACTCGACATAGGTCTCGCCGCTTTTCTTGCGGTTGGTGACCTGTCCCTGCCACCGCCCTTCGGTGCGCATCGCCCGCCACATCTGGTCGTAGAACGACTTGTCATGGAGGCCGGACTTGAGGAAGCGCGGGTTGCGTCCCACCGCTTCCTCCGCGCTGTAGCCGGTGATGCGGGTGAAGGCGGGATTGACCGCGAGGATATTGCCTCCGCAGTCGGTGATGATGACGCCCTCGGTGGCGTTGCTGATGACCAGGGAGGAGATTTCGGATTCGAACTCGGCTTCGCGCACGCGGGTTACGTCGCGCAGCATCCAGTGGATGCCGCGCAGGTCGCCGCCCACCCTGGCCGGCATCACGCCGGCTGCCACGATCAGCAGCTCGGTTTCGCTGCCCTGCCGCCTGATGTGCAGTTCCAGTTCCTCCGCGGGCGCCGCGCCGCCGCCTTCGAGGCGCTCGATCAGCAGCCGGAACCCTTCCAGATGGGACGGCGCCAGCAGATCGCCGAGGCAGACGCCGAGCAGCCGCGGCACCGGCGCGATCGCGCCCGCCGACGGATTGCACTGCAGGATGGTGCCGGCGCGGTCGGTCATCAGGTAGATGTCGCGGGAAGAGTGGATCAGTCCCTCGATCACCTTGCCGCCTTCGGCGATGCTTTCGTAGGATTCGCGCAGGGCGCGATAGCGCTGTTCCAGTTCGTTCTGGTTTCGGAGCAGTTCCTGCATGTCCTGGGCATAGCGATAGAGCTGGTCGTGCAGCGCCGCGTCGCGCGAGGCCCCGGGCAGGCGCAGCGTTTGCCCGCCGGCGGGCAGCTCGAGCTCGTCTGCGCTCATTGCAGCAGTTCCTTGATGCTGTTGACCAGCTGGATCGGGCTGAACGGCTTGATCAGGTAGGCGTTGGCGCCCCGGCTCATGCCGGTTTCGTAGTCCTTCGCCTGCCCGCGGGCCGTGACCATGATCACCTGGGTGTCCTTCAGCGCGGCATCGCCCCGGACCGCGTCGAGCACCTGCAGCCCGTCCATCTCGCCCGGCATCATGATGTCGAGCACGATCAGGGCGGGTTGGTGGTGGCGTATGATTTGCAGCGCCGTCACCCCGTCCTCGGCCTCCAGGACCTCGTAGGCATTGCCGATGGTGATGCGGATCAGCTTGCGGATGTCGGAATGGTCATCGACGACGAGAATTTTTTTCATGATGCGCCTTTTTCGTGGGACTCGATGGATGAGGGCGGCAGCGCCATTATCTTGGCGAGGTCGCGTGCATACTGCATGGCCTGGTAATTGATTCTGCACTCGGCGCAGGAGAGGCGGCTGCGGTCTCGCGCCGGCAGGCCCGTGGGCAAGGTCAGCGTGAACGATTCGACCGCCCCCCCCGCATCGGCCTGCGCGCCTTCGGCCGCCATCATGCGCAGATTCAGCTGGCCCCCGTGCAGATCGATGATGCGGCGGCAGATGCTCATGCGCAGTGCCTGGCGCGGCGGCGCCGGCTGCGGCGCGCCCGGGGAAGCGCGCGCAACCGGCGCCGGGTCGGAGCGGACGCTGCTCACGCTTGCGCCGAGCACGACGAAGTCGCCGAACTGGCGCAAATGGATCTTCAGGTGCGACAGCCGCGGCCGGCCCTGCTCGACGCCGGCAAGCAGGGTAAGCAGGGCTTTTTTCATCCAGTGCGCGTTGCCGTAGACCGGGCCGGGCGGCGGCGCTTCGCTGCATTCGAGCACATGGTCGACGCTGTCCTTCGCACCCGGCCGGCGCAGTTCAATGATGATTTCGCGCAGCAGCGCCGGCAGGGAAAGCCGCTCTTCGAAAAAGATCTGGTCGCGCTGGTGCAGATCGGCCAGTTCGCTGATTTCGCCGAGCAGGGTGTCCAGATGCGTAGACTGGATCGGGGTCGGCGCCGCAGCGCCGGCCGACTGGCCGCATTCGCGCAGCATCGCGCCCAGTCGCGAGATCTCTTCGCGCACCCCTACGCCGAGCAGGTTCAGCACCCGGCGTTCTCCCGCAAGCGCCCGGGTTTTGCCCAAGAGCCGCGGCTGGATCAGGAGCGCGTGGCCCGAATGTGCATTGGCGACCAGCCATGCCGCCTCGGGCGCGTCTCCGGCTTCCTCGCCGTCGATGCGCAATTCGACCGCGGCGGGCAGCGTCAGCGCGCCCTGTTTCGATTCGGCGATCATGCCTGCGAGCACGGGCGCGATTTCGATGCAGTGGCGCAACCAGGGCTGCGAACTGCGCGTCGCCGTCAGCGGCCGCCCCTGATCGTCGAGCAGCACGATGCCCTCGGTCAGTTTCGCCAGCGCTTGCTTGTCCAGGGTCAGGGTGTCCATCCGAGCCTGCCTATTTGCCGCGCTGCTTTCTCGACGCCAGTTCTTCGGTCAGGCGTTGCAGTTCCGCGAACGGGATCGGCTTGGTAAGTATCGTTATGTCCTCCGGCAGCCCGCCGCGGGAGACGATGTCCCCGGGCGACAGGCCGGTCACGACCACGATCGGCAGGTCTTTGTATTCGGGCACTGCGCGTATCGATTTGAGCATCATGAAGCCGTCAAAACCCGGCATGAACAGGTCGGCAATCAGCAGGTCCGGTTTATCGCTGCCGAGCTTGATCAGGGCTTCCCAGCCGTTGTTGATCGCGATCAGCCGGTGTTCGAGCGGCCAGCGGCCGAGGTTGAGCCGGTACAGCTTGAGCAGATCCTCGTTGTCCTCCACCACCATGATCTGGAACGGCCGGTCCCCCGTATCTTTGTCGGTGCCGGCGGGCGGGTGGCCGTCGTTCGCGAGCAGGCGCTCGATCGAGGCGCGGGTGATGCGCCGATGTCCGCCTTCGGTTTTCCATCCCTCCAGCAATCCCGTTTCCGCCCACATCTGGGCGGTGCGCAGCGAAATCCCGAGTATCTGCGCAGCTTCGCGTGTGGTGCAAAAAGACTTTAGAATCTGGGTCGTAGCCATGGTCGCTTGCGCCTTATTCGGAATTGAGGGTGCCAAATGGTGTCATAAAAAGCTATTAATTAGCATATTTGATCATAATGTATCATATTTTATCGTATAAGTCAAGAAAAAGTCGACTCCAGCCCTTCAGGTATTTGCTGCGCCCGCCAACGGACTCCGTGCTTCTACAGGCCGATCCGGCCGGTTGCTGCCACGGTTGCGCAACCGGTTTATCGCCGCCAGTGGTGACCAATGTGCCATATTGTGCCGGCTGTAATTTTAAGAATTGTTGAGACCGGGAATGCGCTGAACAAGGCGACCCAAGGGTGGCTAAAAGGCGACCCAAAGGTGACAAAAAGGTGACAAAAAGGTGACCAAAAGGTGACCCGAAGGCGGTCAAAAGACGATCAAAAGACGACCTTAAATCCCTGCCATCGTGTCGCACCGGGGGCTAACGCCGGCGACCGGGGGGGGCGAACCGGCGGCATCGCATCCGCGGCCTTACACGGGCAAAGCGGCGCACCGGCACGATGCGAAGGGCTATGATGAGGACTTGGCGGGAGGATGCGGGCCGGCGATTGACGCGGAGCGCCAGGCTCATCGAGGGGGCAATCCATGGTGAAGAAAGGGAATAAAACTGAACCGCCGTCGGGGCCGGGAGCAGCCGGCGCGGCGGGCGGAACGCGCGCGGTCGGCGGCGCCGCCGCGACCGGCTTCCCCATCGTCGGCATCGGCGCCTCCGCCGGGGGCCTGGCGGCGTTCGAAGCCTTCTTCTCCGGCATGCCCGCCGACACCGACCCGGGCATGGCCTTCGTGCTGGTGCAGCACCTCGCGCCCGATCACAAGAGCATCCTCTCCGACCTG
>Ga0194060_10000478_pt1 | contig 29078 bp, 21 predicted proteins | sample SepL225m_MetaG_FD_163427 | JGI IMG/M metagenome (GOLD analysis project Ga0194060, IMG submission 163427) | Anoxic zone freshwater microbial communities from boreal shield lake in IISD Experimental Lakes Area, Ontario, Canada - Sep2016-L222-5m | ecosystem: Environmental > Aquatic > Freshwater >...
CGCTGTCGGCCACGGCCAGGTCGGCGAGCACGCGGTTGTTCTCCGGCTTCATGATCGCCCAGGCGGCCGCGGTCACCACCTCGTCCACTTGCTCCTGGGAGTAGCGCTGGTAGTCGCCTTGAGCAGTGCGCGCGCGCTGCACCAGCGTCGCCACTACGTCGCGGGGTTCGGGAAAATTCAGGTTTGCTGCCATGATGACGCCCTCGAGATTGATCGGCGGCCATCGCACTCCGGGGCGATGCCGGCCGCATAATACCCCATACCTTTCGGAGACTGCCAAGAAGGGGCCGGCAGTGGACCTGCCAGCCTCGCCCCGTTTCCGCAGCAGTTTTATTTGCCGCTGTACGCCTTGTACTTGTCCAGATAGCGCACCGGCACCGATAGCGCGTCGCGGCGGAAGGGATCGCCCAACTCTTGCGTCACCATCATTTCGAGCACCGTGGTCTTGCCCTGCTTCTGCGCCGCGCAGGCAGTGCGCAACGCCGGACCGACGTCGGACAGCTTGTCCACCGTGACGCCCTCGCAGCCGAAGGCGCGCGCAATGCCGGCGAAACTCGGATTGTCGAGGTTGACGCCGACGTAGCGGTTGGAATAGAAATCCACGTGATTCTTCTTCTCCGCGCCCCACTGCCCGTTATTGAACAGCACCACCGTCACCCCGATCTTTTCGCGCGCGCAGGTCAGCAGCTCGTTGAAGCTGATGCCCCAGGCGCCGTCGCCGACGTAGGCAATGGCGGGGCGATCCGGCGCCGCAACCTTGCAGCCGACGATCGTGGGGAAGGCATAGCCGCAGTTGCCGAAGCTCATCGCGGCGAACATGCTGCGCGTGCGATCGAAGCGCAGATAGGAGTTCGACACCGAGCAGATGTTGCCGATGTCGGTCGATACCATCGCATCCTTCGGCATCGCCTTCTCCAGTTCGCGCAGCATCTGCCGTGGATGCATCCGCTTGGAGCCTTTGGAGACCTCGAGCGACCATTTGTCGCGCTCGTTGGTCCAGCCGTCGAGTTCCTTCTCCCAGGCCTGCTTCTCGGCCTTGATCCTGGCGCTGCGCTCGGCCTTGTTCTGCTGGCAGGCGAGTTTCTTTCCGGACAGGCGTTCCGCGAGCGCCGCTGCCGCCGCTCTGGCGTCGCCGCAGATACCGACCGAGATCTGTTTCACCAGGCCGAGCATTTTCGCGTCGGCGTCGATCTGGATGATTTTCGCGCTCTTCGGCCAGTAGTCGAGGCCGTGCTGGGGTAACGTGCCGAAGGGCCCCAGGCGCGTACCCAGCGCCAGCACCACATCGGCCTGCGAAATCAGCTTCATCGCCGCCTTCGAACCCTGATAGCCGAGCGGGCCGACCCAGAGCGGGTGGGAAGCCGGAAACGAGTCGTTGTGCAGGTAACTGTTGGCGACAGGCGCATGCAGCAACTCGGCCAGCTTGACCGCCTCTGCCATGCCCTCGGACATGATGACGCCGCCCCCGGCCAGTATCACCGGGAATTTGGCTTTCGCCAGGAGTGCGGCCGCCTCGTCCAGCGCTTGCTCGCCCCCTGCGCCGCGCTCGATGCGCATCGGCTTCGGGATTTCGCATTCGATGTCGCCGTAAAAGTAATCGCGCGGAATGTTGATCTGCGCCGGCCCCATCTCCAGCTGCGCGCGGTCGAAGGCGCGCGCGGTCAGTTCGGCCATGCGCTTCGGGTTGTTGATATGCGCCTGGAACTTGGTGATCTTGGAGAAAATCGGCAGTTGTTCGGTTTCCTGGAATCCGCCCAGGCCGATACTCATGCTTCCCGTCTCCGGCGTAACCACGATCACCGGGCTGTGCGCCCAATATGCCGCGGCGGTCGAGGTCACAAAATTGGTGATGCCCGGGCCGTTCTGGCCGATGCACACGCCGTGGCGGCCCGATACCCGCGCGTATCCGTCAGCCATATGCCCGGCGCCCTGCTCGTGCGCCACGGGAATGAAACGGATGCCGGCGGCGGGGAAAATGTCCAGCGCATCCATGTAGGCAGAGCCGACGATGCCGAACACGTCGGTCACACCGTTGGCAACCAGCGTTTCGACGAACGCCTCCGAAGGGGTCATGCGGACCTTGCCGGAGACGACGGTGCGTTGGATTGCTCCCTTTCTAGCCATGATTCACGTCCTCAAAAAAATCAAAAATTGAAACAATTAATCTCGCTTTTTAAATGGTTTCATTTAACGCCGGTGATGTCAAGCCGAGCCAGCATCAAAGCCAGCATCAATACCTGCCGAATAAATGAGCGGCCTCGACCATAGGCGCGAGATGCTGCGGCAGCGTTCCAGAATGGAAAGCATTGCTTGATGCAAGCATGTATCCGCCCCCGGCCGCGCCCTCACGAATGCACCGGCGAACTTCCTCGACTACCGCTTCGCGCGATGGAGAAGCCAGTACGCCGATGCAGTCAACGTTCCCGATGAGGCACACCTTCTTGCCGAACCGATGCTTGAAATCTGCGAGAGTTTGCGCAGGAAACGGCTGAATGGGGTGGAGGCCATCCACTCCGGTATCGATGATCGCTTCCACCAATCCGGTGAGGTTGCCGCAGGAATGCTTGACGACCTTCAGCCCAAAACCGTGCGCGAGTTCGACCAATTGCCGCAACCCCGGCTGGATGAATTCGACCCACATGGCGGGCGACATGAAGGGCCCTTTGTTGAAAGCGTAGTCATCGGTCAAGCGGACGATGTCGACGCCGATGTCCGCGGCGTGGCGGATCAGACGGCAGTTATAGTCGACGGCAAGCGCAATGTTGCGCTTTGCGAAATCCGGGTTTTCCAGCAAGTCGACGAGGAAGTTGTCCATCCCGCGCAGCTTCCATGGAATGGAGAACGAGTCGGTCATGCCCAGAACCACGGGCTTATCCCCTTTGTACCGCTTCACCGCACGCTCGTGCTTCGCCAGGCGAACCGGATCCAGGGGATCCGGGGGGATCAATTTATCGAGATCGGCCTCGACCCGGATCGGATGGGCGACCGGCGTCGGCTGCACGTTCTCCTCCAGCCTCATCACGATTCCCCATTCGTCGCGGAAGAACTGTTTTTCTTCGTTCACTTTCTCGTATCTGTAGGCTTCGCGATGGCAGACCGCGTCGAGATCATAAAGGTCGACCACGTCTTCGAGAGTTCCGCCGGGGACCAGTGCTTCGATTATGTTCGAAGCCAGCGAGCACTCGAATACCGGCACGCGGTCCGGGACTTCAAGATTCAGGGCGGAAAAAACGCGGTCATAGGAATTCACGTCAGCAACCTTTTCCTGGCCATTGCCAGGGCTGTTTCGGACCCGCTTCGGCGGCGGCGCGCCAGTTCGCTATTCCTTTTCGATCCCGGATGCGCGGAGCAAGCGGCCGTTTCGCTCATACTCCGCGGCGACGAAAGCGGAGAAGGCTTTGCCGCCCGAGTATTTCACCGGCGTATTCAGCGCGTCCAGCCGTTTGCGGAATTCTTCGGACGCGGTGCCGACCTTGCAGGCATTCTCCAAGGCAGCGAGCACCGGCGCCGGCGTCGCCTTGGGCGCCACCAGTCCGCCCCAGACGTCGAAACTCAGGTCGATGCCTTGCTCGGCCATGGTGGGCAGGTTCGGGTATTCCTTGAGCCGGTTCGGTGCCAGAACCGCCAAAGCGCGCAACGCGTTTGGATGCGAAGTCAGAAACGTGGGATGGCCGACGAACGTTGCGACGTCCCCGCCCAGGATGCTCTTCAGTTCCTCTGATTCCCCCTTATAGGGCACGTGGAACAAGTCGATTCCGGCCGCCTTCGCCAATGCCACCGCGGCAAGATGAGGAACCGACCCCACCCCGGTCGACGCGTAGTTGACCTTCCCCGGACTCTTCTTCGCATGCGCAACCAGGTCGGCAACCGTATTGAAGGGCGAATCGTTGCGCACGATCAGCACCTGCGGGTTCGAATACACCAAGCAGACGTAGTCGAAGGACTCCGGTCCGTACGCCAGTCGCTTCAGATTCGGCTGGGTAGTCAGCGGGCCCACCGGGAGCATGCCGAGAATATAGCCGACGTTCCTGGCGCTGGCGACCTCGGCTGCTCCGATAATGCCGGCGCCGCCCGCCTTGTTGACGATGACCACCGCCTGCCCGAGTTCCCTGGACATCTCGTTCCCGAGAAGGCGGGCGATCAGGTCCGTCGTGCCGCCGACGGCGAACGGAACAACGATGCTCAGCGGTTTTGTCGGGAAGTCGGCGGCTAGTGCAGCCGGCGAGGCAATCGCGAAAAAGCTGCCGACTAGCAGGCGGGCAACGTTTCTCATTGGGAGATTCCCTTCGGTGATTGATTGAGAAGGAACATGGCGCTCGATCAGGAAATGGGCTTCCCGTGGCCGATACTGAAATCATTTTCGGCACGGTCGACGCCGCGTAACAGCCACAGCGGGCGCTTGGTGTAATTCATCAGCGGCGACTTTTCCGCGGCGTATGCATTTGCCGGAAAGGACGGATCGCGCACGTAGCGCGACGTCGCTGGCATGTACCGGATCGCATAGTCTGCGCGGCGCTTGTCCGAACTGTTGACACCGGAACCGTGAATCAGATACACGTCGTGGATCGATATCTGCCCTGCACGCAGCACATCGTCCTTGGCGAAACCTTCATCGATGGCGGGAATCTGCTGTTGCAGCGCTACGTTCGAGTCCTGGACGATCTCATGCGCGACCATGTCCCGGTCCTTTTGCGAACCGGGAATATAGCGCATGCATCCGTTCTCCGGCAGCGAATCTTCGATGGCGATGCGCACCGTCACCGTCGCAAGCGGATCCAGCGGCCAATATTGCCCATCCTGATGCCAAGGCACGGCCATGCCGTGGCTCGCGGGCTTGCAAAATAGCTGGCTGCCCCAGAGGATGACGTCCGGCCCGATCAACTGCTCGACCATGTCGACGATTTCGTGAAAGCGGCAGAACTCCAGCCAAGTCCAACTGCCCACGATTTTCGCGGACTGTCCCCAAGGGTTGTGCGGGCCCGACAGCAACTCGGGTCTCACATCCGGATGGCGCGCTATCAAGTCGTCCACCTCGGCGCGCATACGGCTCAGCATCTCATCCGGGATCCGGTAATCCGGAATGACCAGACCCTCATCGCGGAAGCTTGCGATTTCCGCGTCACTGAGCCGGGTTTTCCTCGGCTTCGTCATCGCGTCCCCCTCCTGTTTTCTCGCCTTCATGTTAGCGCACCTTCTCCTTGTCGGCACGCCCGCGCGGCAGCAAGCCGATGAGCAATCGGGTTGCAGGAGGCGCCACATGGTTCGATCTGCATCGGCTGCGCCTGAAATAGCACCAGTCCAAGTACAATATGCACCAAAGCAATGGCGGAAGAGAGGAAGAGGACGAAGCGATTTTTTGGCACGGCACTCGTACTGGCGTCGCTTGCGTTTGCGCCGCCGGCAGGCGCCCAGAGTTGAATCGACAAGATTTCCCCATGGAGGGCGAAGTGTCCAATTCCCAGAGAGGAACAGGAACCAACAGCGTGACTCTGACCGGCGGCGAATTCCGCTGGGACGATCCATTGCTGATCGAGGATCAGTTGAGCGACGAGGAGCGGATGATCCGCGACACGGCCCGCCAGTACGCGCAGGAAAAGCTGATGCCGAGAATCGTGTCGGCCAACCGCAACGAGACCTTCGACCTGACCGTGATGAAGGAAATGGCGGAGCTGGGCTTTCTCGGCGCCACGATCGAAGGCTACGGCTGCGCCGGCATCAGTTATGTCTCCTATGGCCTGGTGATGCGGGAACTCGAGAGGGTGGATACCAGTTTCCGTTCGGCTGTTGGGGTACAGGGCGCGCTGGCGATGACACCGATATACGCCTACGGTTCAGAGGAACAGCGCCAGCGCTTCCTGCCGCGCATGGCCGCGGGTGAACTCATCGGCTGCTTCGGTCTGACCGAACCCGATCACGGCTCCGACCCGGGCAGCATGAAAAGCCGGGCGCGCAAAGCGGACGGTGGCTACAAACTAACCGGCGCAAAGACCTGGATCACCCATGCCCAGATCGCCGATGTGCTGATTGTGTGGGCCAAGGACGACGATGGCATCGTCCGTGGATTCATACTGGAGCGCGGCATGAAGGGCCTGTCCACGGCCAAGATCGAAGGCAAATTTTCGGTGCGCGCGTCGCCCACGGGGCAGATATTTCTGGATGACGTATTCGTTCCCGAAGCGAACGTCCTGCCGGGGGCACGCGGCCTGAAGGGGCCGTTCGGCTGCCTCAACAATGCGCGCTTCGGCATCATCTGGGGCTCCATGGGAGCGGCCGAATTCTGCTGGCACGCGGCGCGGCAGTATGTCATTGAGCGCCATCAGTTCGGCCGGCCGCTCGCGGCGAACCAGTTGATTCAAAAAAAGCTCGCGGACATGCAGACCGAGATCGCCCTGGGCCTGCTCGGAGCCCTGCAGGTTAGCCGCCTGCGCGACGCCGGCAAGGCGACGCCGGAGATGGTCTCATTGCTCAAGCGCAACTGCGCCGGCAAAGCGCTGGAGGTGGCACGCATGGCCCGGGACATGCACGGGGGCAACGGCATAGCCGACGAGTACCACGTCATCCGCCATCTGATGAACCTGGAGACGGTCAACACGCTGGAAGGAACGCACGACATACACGCGCTGACCTTGGGCCGGGCGCAGACCGGCATCTCCGCGTTTGCGGGCTAGCGCAGATGTTGCCACAGAGGAAGGCGCTGAAAACACCCGGGGGAAAGCCCGGCCTGCGGGCGTTGCTCGCTCCGCGCTCGATTGCCGTGCTCGGAGCGTCGTCCGATTTGGGAAAGCTCAACGGGCGCGTGCTCAAGTACCTGCGCGACCAGGGCTACGCCGGTCGAATTTTCCCGATCAACCCGAAATACGCCGCGATCGGCGACCTGGCCTGCTACGCGGACGCGGCAGCATTGCCCGAACCGGTGGACCTCGCGATCATCGCGCTGCCGGCGCGGCAAGTCGCAAGCGCAATCCGCGAGTGCGGGCACGCCAACATTCACGCCGCCATCGTGTTCAGTTCCGGGTTCTCCGAGACCGGAGCCGAAGGCCGCGCGCTCGAAGACGAACTGGTGCGCGTCGCGGGCGAGGCGGGCGTGAGGATGCTCGGGCCGAACAATCTCGGTCTCGTAAATGCCTTCGAGCGCGTGCTCGCCACGTTCTCGCAATACGCAAACGGCCCTACGCCTGCGGGTCCGATCGGATTTGTCACGCAGTCGGGCGCGTTCGGTACCGCCATCGCGGCGCTCGCGCGAGCGCGCGGCCTCGGCCTGGGATATTTCGTCAATACCGGCAACGAAGCCGATATTTCGTTTGCCGAAGTGATGACGGAGGTGCTCGCCGACGAGCGCATACGCGTCGGAGCGGGGTATATCGAAGGATTCAAGGACGGTCCGGGCATGCTCGCGCTGGCCGCCGCGGCGCTCGCCGGCGGCAAGCCGCTGGTACTGACGAAAGTCGGACGCTCCGATGCGGGCGCACGCGCAGCCGCCTCCCACACCGGTTCGCTTGCCGGGGCGGACGCGGTATTCGACGGCATCACGCGGCAGTTCGGCTTGGTGCGTGCAAGAAACGAAGAGCACATGCTCGATCTTGTGGATGTGCTGGCGAACTGCGACCTGCCCGCAGGCAGAGGTATCGGCATGATCACGCAGTCGGGCGGCGCCGGCGTGCTCATGGCTGATCGCGCCGAGGAACTCGGGCTTTGCGTGCCGGCTCTGACCGAGGCTACGCAGGCGAGACTGCGGCCGGTGATCCCCGGCTTTGGCGCCACCGGCAATCCGGTGGACGTTACGGCGCAGTTTCTCGCCAACCCGGATATCCTGCGCGAGTCCGTGATCGCGGTGCTCGATGATCCGGGGGTGCATGTCGCAATCGTCTGGCTGCAGTTGATGGAAGCCTCCGTGGACATGCTGGTCGATATCTTCGCGCAGATCAAGGCGCAGGCGAAAAAGCCCTTTGTGGTCTGCTGGGTCGCCGCGCCCGAAGCCGCGCTGGTGGCGCTGCGCGCGCGCGGCATCGCCGTACTGCGCGGGGCCGAACCTGCGGTCGACGCCGTTGCCGGACTGATCCTCTATGCCGAGGCTCGTCGCAACTGGTTCGCAGACGCGGCGCAGCGCGCGGCGCTGGAGTTGCACGCGCCCGAATTTTCTGCCGCGCGCGGTCCGGTGGGCAGTGCCGAGGGTGCGCGCCTGCTGTCGCAGGCCGGCGTTCACCTTGCGCCTCATGCCGTCGCGCAGTCGGCGGGGGCGGCCGTCGCCGCAGCCAGCCGCCTCGGCTACCCGGTCGCGCTGAAGATCGAATCGCCGGACATTCTGCACAAGACCGAAGCCGGCGGCGTGCGGCTCAATCTTGCGAACGCAGCCGCCGTGCGCGCTGCATTCGCCGCACTCAAGGCAAACGCGCAATCCTACAAACCCGGCGCCCGCATCGACGGCGTGCTGGTCCAGGCGATGTCCGCGGGCGAAGTCGAATTTGTCATCGGCTTGCAGCGTGATCCGGTGTTCGGAATCGTAGTGATGGCCGGACTCGGCGGCGTGCTGATCGAAGTGTTGAAGGACGTCGCCTTTCGCAAAGCGCCGGTGAGCCAAGAGGAAGCCTTGCGCATGCTGGACGAGCTCAAGGGCCGGGCGGTGCTCGACGGCCTGCGCGGCAAACCGCCGGTAAATCGCGCGCGACTGGCGCGGTTGATTTCCTCGGTATCCTGTTTCGGCGCCGCCGCGGGCGGGCGCTTGCGCGAACTCGACCTCAATCCGGTGCTGCTGTCGCGTGAGGACGCAGTCGCGGTCGATTGGCTTATGGTGCTAGACGATTGAGCCCTGCCGGATTCGATCGCGACCAAATCCATTTTTTGCTTAACCAGTAAAGAGGTGCACTTATGCGCGCAGAGGTAGCGATTGTCGGCTACGGGAGAACGCCTTACAGCAGGGTAAAACCCGGAGAACCCATCCTCACCGTTGACGAGTATCTCGCGTGGGCTGCGGACCTCGCCCTGAAGAAAGCCGGCATGTCCAAGAACGACTTCGATGGCCAAGGCCTCGGTGTGGCCCACGCCGAGGCCGCCCACACCGTGAACTGGTCGGCATGCGTCGCGGAAAGCTTAGGCATCAGCCCAAAGATTCTCCTGCGCGCGGACCAAGGCGGTGCTTCGGCGGCTGCGATGCTGGTTCGCGCCGCGGGCATGATACGCGCGGGCATCGTGGACCGGGTGCTGGTCATGGGCGCGGACACCCCGCTCACCATTCCCTCGATCGCCCCAGGATTGCCACTTTCGCCCGAGCGCACGCGCGGGGTCTACTGGGATTTCCAAGGTCCCTTTGGCGTGATGGGTGCCAACTCCCAGTTCGGCTTGGTCCACGCGCGCTATCTGCACGAGTATAAGAACCAGATCAAACCGGAGCATCTGGGCAAGATCGCCGTGACCACGCGCTACCACGCCTCCCTCAACCCAGGCGCGATCTACCGCAAGCCTTTCACCCTGGAAGAGTACCTGGACTCGCGCATGCTCTGCGATCCGGTGCGCCTATTCGACTGCGTGCCAATGGTCAACGGCGGCTTGGCATACATCGTCACTTCGGTCGAGACGGCGAAGAAGGTCACGGACAAACCGATCTACCTGCTGGGGTTTGGCGAGGTCAACAACTACTATCACGGCTCGCGCAACCAACCGGACATCACTTACACCGGCTTCGAGCAGTGCGCGCCGGAGGCGTTCAAGATGGCCGGCGTGCAGCACAAGGACATCGACGTGTTCGAACCCTACGACGATTACCCGATGGTGGTGCTGATCCAGATGGAGGATTACGGCTTTTGCAAGAAAGGGGAAGGCGGAAAATTCGTAGAGGAGCGGGACATGACATTCAAGGGTGATTTCCCCATCTCGACCGACGGCGGACAGTTGTCCGGTGGTCAGCCGGGCGGCGCCATCGGCGGCTTCATGCCTATGATCGAAGCCGTGGCGCAGCTGCGCGGTGAAGCGGGAGAACGCCAGATCAAGGATGCCGCCATCGCCGCGGCCTCCGGTTTCGGAGGCATGACTTACGCGCGCAACAATCGCAGTTGCGTCACGCTGGTATTTGGATCGGAGGCATAGGCCATGACGCAGACACCCAAAGGAAAGCCCCTGCCGCAGATCACCGATCAGACGCGTCCGTTCTGGAGCGGCGCGAAGCAGGGCAAGCTGATGATGCAAAAGTGCAGCAGCTGCGGGACGCTCAATTTTTTGCCCAAGCCCTGGTGCGTCGAATGCGGGAACCGCGGCCTGAAGTGGGTTGAAACCAAACCCTACGGCACAGTCTACTCGCTGACCGTCGCTTACGCGGTTATGATGAACTACCCGGACTGGAAGGAAGACCTGCCCGTGATCAACTGCATCATCGACCTTGACGAGGGCGCCAGGATGTACGGTCAGCTCACCGATTGCGCGCCGGACGACGCCCGAATCGGCATGCGCGTGAAAGCGCACTTCGTCGACATCAGCGAGGAGGCCGCCATACCCAAATTCAGACCGTCTAACGGTTAACCTACAAATATTCCGGAAGGCTGGTCCGGACCGAAAGGCTGCTTAAGTTGAACTGGAGACTACAGATGGATTGCATGATCAAGGCCGCACTGGCGGCCAGCCTGGCTATTTCGGCTGCAGGGACGGCAGGTACGGCCATCGCACAATCGGGTGCGTATCCGAATCGGCCGGTCACGCTGATCGCGCCGTATAGCGTAGGGGGCGACTCCGATCTTGCGGCGCGGGCTTTTGCCACGTATGCGCAAAAAACCTTGGGGCAGCCCATTGTCGTGATCAACCGGCCCGGCGCCAGCGGCATTATCGGTTCGGCATCCGTGATCCGTGCCGAGCCCGACGGCTATACGATACTGCTTGCCCGGCCCGGTTCGCAGTCGATCTTGCCCGCGCTGTCGCCCACGACCACAAAGTACAAGTGGGATGACTTCGCCTTCGTCGGTCTGCTCGAGCTCAATCCCTACGGCTGCGCGGTCCGAGGCAATTCGCCTTACAAGTCTTATGAGGATCTGGTCAAGGCATTGAAAGCCGATGCCGGCAAGCTCAACTACGGTACGGCTGGTGTTGCGACCACTAACGACATGGGCCCGCGCCTGCTGTTCAACCTGCTGAAACTGGGCGACAAGGTGCCGCAGCAGATACCATACAAGGGGACCGGCGACGCCACGACTGCCTTGCTTGCAGGCGAGGTAGACTTCACCTGCGGCAGCATCGGAACCATGTTGAGCCTGATCAAAGGCGGCCAGTTGCGCGCAATCCTGATCACTACCCCGACCCGATTCAAGGAATTACCGGATATTCCGACTGCCGCCGAACTCGGCATACCAGAACTTGGCCAGATCATCGGCTGGAGCGGCATCTACGCGCCCAAGGGGACGCCCAAACCCGTCATCGACAAGTTGGTCGAAGCACTGAAGGAATTGGACGGAAATCAGGGCTGGCGCAGCGCCACCGAAAAGATGGGTTCCATTCCCAATATCCAGGGGCCGGAGAAAGCAGCCGAGTTCGCCAGAACGCAGTATGAAACCTATCTGGGGCTGGGCAAGGCGCTCAACATCATCGACAAGCTCCAATAAGACCCGGTAACCGGGTGGGCCCGGCAGCAACTGAGAACAACACTATGAAACCGGAAATTCCCGCCAAAGTTGCCGACACCATCGCCCGGACGCTGGCAAAATTCGGCGTGCGCTTCGCATTCGGCATTCCCGGCAACGACGTGCTTGAGACCGTGCGAGCTTGCGAAGAGCACGGCATCGAGTTCGTGCTGGGTAAGTCCGAGCCGTCCTGCGCCTTCATGGCTGACGCCGTGTACCAACTCACCGGCGCACCGGCGGTGTTGATTGCGGCGCTGGGGCCGGGCATTTCCAACGCCATGTCGGGCATTGCCGGCGCGATGCAGGAGCGCTCCGCGCTGCTGGTGCTCTCGGGCGAAATGGCCACGGCCAACATGGGCATCTACAACCACCAAGTGTTCGACCACGTGGCGCTCGCGCGGCCGGTAACCAAATATGCCGAGCAGTTGAATCCGAAGCGCGCCGCACAACAGTTGGCGAAAGCACTGGACATCGCGCTCGCCTATCCCGCCGGGCCAGTGCTGCTGAACGTGCCTGCCGACCACAACCGCGCGGAGGCGGCGGGCGAGGACGATTACCGGCCGGCGCGCATCGCCGCGACCGCGCTTGAGCCGGGCGAAGCCGCGCGCCTCGCCACACTGCTCTCGGCGGCGAACCGGCCGCTGCTGCTTGCCGGCCGCGGCGCGCTGCTCGGACACACACCGCAAGCGCTCAACGCCTTCGTCGAAGCCTGGGGGCTGCCGTTTCTCTGCAGCTACAAGGCGAAGGGCGTGATTGCCGAGAAGCACCCGCTGTGCCTGGGCAGCGTGGGCCTGTCGCCGGTGGTCGATACGGAGAACATGAAGCTCGTGCGCGAGGCCGACCTCATTCTGATGGTGGGTTTTGATCCGATCGAGTTGCGCGACGCCTGGCTGGATGCCTGGCCCGAATCGCAGGCGGCGATGTCGCTCGACTGGGGCCCGCTCAATCATCGCGTTTTCCCCGAAGGCGAGCGCGCCTACGGCCATCTGCCGCGCATGCTGGCGCAACTCATGCCTGACAGCGGAGCGGACAAAGCTGAATCCTGGGGAAAGCCACGCCTGCAACAACTCAAGAATGCAGTAGCGCACATCGTGCGTGCACGCACACCGGCCAAGGGCATCAGTCCGGCGGCGTTGTTTGCGGCGGTGAGCGAACAGGTGACCGATGACTGGATAATGACCGTGGATGTGGGTGCGCACCGCATACTCGCCAACCACGTAATCCGCTGCCGCACGCCCGGCCAGCTGCTGCAGTCGAACGGCCTGGGTTGCATGGGCTACGCGGTGCCGGCGGCGATCGGCGCCCAGCTGGTGCACCCGGACAAGACGGTGGTGGCCATGCTAGGCGACGGTTGCATGCTCATGACCCAGGGCGAGCTTGCAGTCGCAGCCGAGCGCAATCTGCCCATCGTGGTGGTGGTGCTGAACGACGCCAGCCTGTCGCTGATCAAATTGAAGCAGTCGAAAATGAACCTGGCGCCCAAAGCCGCGAGCGGCACTCGTGTCGGGACCGCAAGCGGCGCTCGTGTTGGGACCGGCAGGGTCCCCTATTCATCGACCGACTTCGTCTCGCCGCGCTTCGACATCATCGCGCAAGGGTTCGGCGCCAATGGAGTGCGCGTGCACGGCATCGCCGCCTTTGAGCAGGCTCTGCGCGAGGCGGTGGCCAGCCGCCGCTTCACCGTGATCGACGCTGAGGTGGATCCGTCCGAGTACTGGGAGCAGATGTAAGATTCTGTTGCGGTCGGGGCAAGAGCTGGTTTGCGGACCTCGCATCTGCCCGGATCTGATCTGCGGCCGAGCATCTATTCCACGATGATCAATAACAGAACAAATCGTTTCGTTTATTGATAAAATTGCCGGATGAGCGCCAAGCAGGACAATACTTCGGCCACATTGCGCGCCGTCACGGTGCTCGAGATTGTCGTGCGCGCCGACCGGGCGCTGTCGCTTACCGAGGTGATGAGCGATGCCGAACTGCCCAAGCCCACGGTGTATCGCATCCTGACCCTGCTGGAGCAATCCGGACTGCTGCTGCGCGAGCCCGACGGCAAGCGCTACACCGTAGGCCCGCGCCTGGCGCGGTTCGGCGTCGAAATACTGATGAACTCCTCGGTGCGCGGTTCGCGCCATGCGATTCTGCAGCGGCTGGTGGGAGACATCGGCGAAACCTGCAATTTCACCATGCTCGACGGCAGCGAGGTCGTCTACCTCGACCGGGTCGAGACCGCATGGCCGCTGCGCATGAACCTGCAGCCGGGTTCGCGCGTGCCGCTGCACTGCACCGCAAGCGGCAAGGGATTTCTTGCCACGCTCCCGCGTGCACAGCGCGACAGGCTGCTCGACAACCTGCCGCTTACGCGCTACACCGAGAACACGATTACCGACCGGCGCAAACTGGAACTGGAACTGGAGCGCATCCGCCGCGACAAGATCAGCACCGACAACGAGGAATACCTCGCCGGCCTGGTGTGCGTCGCCGTGCCGGTGCTGTCGCGGGACGGGAAACCCTGCGCTTCGGTGGCGGTGCACGCGCCGGTGGCGCGCATGTCGATGAAGCAGGCGCTGGCTCACGTGCCGGCGCTGCGCCGCGCCGCCGCCGCGCTGACGCAGACCTACCAGGAAGGCGCGGCCGCGCGGCCGCGCCGGCGCAAGTCCGCCGCGCCCCGGGCGCGCGCATGACCGCGCGTCCTCACCTCGAGCGCCTAATCGCCCGCGCGCGCCAGTGCGCGCCGCTGCCGATGGCAATCGTCTATCCGTGCGATCGCGACGCGCTGCTTTCCACCGCGGAAGCGGCGAAAGCGAAACTGATCACGCCGCTACTGGTGGGACCGCGGGACAGAATACTCGCCTCGGCCAGGGAGGCCGGGGTGGATGTTTCCGCGTTCGCGCTGCACGACATCGGGGGAGAGCCCGCGGCCGCCGCACGGGCCGCGGTGGCGCTATGCCATGATGGCCGGGCGCGCGCCTTGATGAAGGGCAGCCTGCACACAGACGAACTGATGGGCGCCGCCGTCGCAAGCAAAAGCGGGCTGCGCGGCAAGCGACGCATCAGCCACGTGTTCGTCATCGATGTCCCGGGACATCCGCGCCCGCTGCTCATCGCCGACGCGGTGGTCAATATCACACCCGACCTCGCGGCCAAACGCGACATCGTACAGAACGCGGTGAATTTCGCCCACGCCATCGGCATCGACCTGCCCAGGGTCGCGATTCTGTCCGCGGTCGAAACCGTGAACCCTGCCATAGCCGGCACCGTCGACGCGCCGGCGCTGCGCGAAATGGCGCGCTCGGGCGAAATCAGCGGCGCCATCGTCGACGGACCCTTTGGCATGGACAATGCGATTTCCGCCGAAGCGGCGCGCATCAAAGGCATACGCTCGGAGGTGGCGGGCCAACCCGACATATTGCTCGTGCCTGGCCTGGAAGCAGGCAACATTCTGTACAAAGCGCTGGTGTATCTTGCCCGGGGCGAATGCGCCGGCCTGGTGCTCGGCGCCAAAGTGCCCATCGTGCTTACCAGCCGCGCCGATTCGATTCAAAGCCGCGTCGCATCCTGCGCGCTGGCCCAACTACTCGAGGAACATACCCGATGAGCAAACTGTTTTCGCCTTTTGCGCTGCGCCGGCTGACGCTGGAGAACCGCATCATGGTTTCGCCGATGTGCCAGTATTCCGCAACCGATGGCAACCCCGGCGACTGGCACCTGATCCATCTCGGGCAACTCGCCCTGGGCGGGGTCGGACTGCTGTGCATAGAGGCCACCGCAGTCGAAGCGATCGGCCGCATCTCCGCAGGCTGCCTTGGCCTCTACTCGGACGACAACGAAGCCGCTTTCCGCAAGTTAATAACCGGCCTGCGGCGTTTTGCCGGCACCCCGCTTGCAATCCAGCTTGCCCATGCAGGGCGCAAGGGCTCGAGCCACACTCCCTGGGACGGCGGCAAGCTGATGGAGCCGAGCGCCGGCGGCTGGGAGACGATCGCGCCCTCGGCACTGCCGTTTTCGCCGTCCGAACCGCCGCCGCGGGAGATGACCGTCTCCGACCTCGATCGCGTGCGCGCAGCTTTTGTCCAGGCGGCGCAGCGCTGCGACCGTCTCGGAATCGACACCATTGAGTTGCACGCCGCGCACGGCTATCTGCTGCATGAATTCCTGTCGCCGCTGTCCAACCGGCGCAGCGACGGCTATGGCGGGTCGCTCGAAAACCGCATGCGCTTTCCGCTGGAAGTGTTCGCTGCGGTGCGCAGTGTCTGGCCGGAGGCGAAGCCGCTGGGAGTGCGCATATCGGCCAGCGATTGGATCGATGGCGGCTGGGACCTGCCGCAATCGATAGAACTCGCGCGGCGGCTCAAAGCCGCGGGCTGCGACTGGATCGACGCCTCCAGCGGCGGCCTCGCACCGGGGCAGAAAATAACCCTGGTCCCCGGGTATCAAGTGCCGTTTGCCGAAGCGATCCGCAAGGAAGTTGGCATTGCGACCATGGCAGTGGGCTTGATCACCGAACCTCGGCAGGCGGAGGAGATCGTTGCTGCGGGTCGCGCCGACATCGTCGCGCTCGCCCGCGGCCTGCTGTTCGATCCGCACTGGGCCTGGCGCGCCGCTGCCGAGCTCGGCGGCGAGGTCAGCGCACCGAAGCAGTACTGGCGCGCGCCGCCGCGCGGGGCGGAAGCCATTTTCCGCGGCGCGAAAGTTGGCATGCGCTGATTCGTGCGGGGAAGTGCAGCCTTGACGCGGGCTGCCGACAAAAAAGCCGGCATGCGCCGGCTTTTTTGTCGGTGCTTTGGAGCCGTAGCTAGGCGTTCTCCTCCACCGCCTGCGCTTCGCCTGTGCCTTCGCCTTCGGCCAGCAGCAGCTCCGGCGCCGGCGGCAGCGTCTTGCGCGCCTTGTGGTAGGCCATGCCGGTTCCGGCAGGGATCAGCCGGCCGACAATGACGTTCTCCTTCAGGCCGCGCAAATCGTCCTTCTTGCCCATGATCGCGGCCTCGGTCAGAACGCGCGTGGTTTCCTGGAAAGATGCCGCCGAAATGAAGGAATCGGTAGACAGCGACGCCTTGGTGATGCCGAGCAGCATGTAGCTGAAAGTCGCCGGCTTCTTGCCTTCGGCCTCGACGATTTCGTTCTCTTTCAGCACATCGGCGCGCTCGACCTGCTCGCCCTGGATGAAACGCGTGTCGCCCGCATCTTCGACTTGCACCCGGCGCAGCATCTGCCGCACGATCACCTCAATGTGCTTGTCGTTGATCTTTACGCCCTGCAGGCGATAGACGTCCTGCACTTCGTCAGTGATATAGCGTGCGAGCGCCTCGACGCCCTGCAGGCGCAGGATGTCGTGCGGATCGGCCGGACCGTCGACGATGAACTCGCCCTTGTTCACCACCTGTCCGTCGTGGACCATGACGTGCTTGTCCTTGGTGATCAGGAACTCGTGCGCCACGCTGTCCGGATCGGTGATGACCAGGCGCTGCTTGCCTTTCGTATCCTTGCCGAACGACACCGTGCCGGTAACCTCCGCCAGCATGCCTGCGTCCTTGGGCGAGCGCGCCTCGAACAGTTCGGCCACCCGCGGCAGACCGCCGGTGATGTCGCGCGTCTTCGAGGTTTCCTGCGGAATGCGCGCCAGAACCTCGCCCACCTGTACCTGCAGGCCGTTCTTCACCGTGATAATGGAGCCAACCTGGAAGGTGATGTTGACCGAGTGGTCGGTACCGGCGATCTTGACCTCCTCGCCACCCTCGTTGATGAGCTTCACCTGCGGGCGCAGCCCCTTGCTGGCGCTGCCGCGGCGTTTCGGATCGATGACCACCAGGGTCGACAGGCCGGTGATTTCGTCGATCTGCTTCGCCACCGTCGTGCCTTCCTCGACGTTTTCGAATTTCACCGTGCCGGCGTATTCGGTAATGATCGGACGGGTGTGCGGATCCCAGGTGGCGAGCACGAAGCCCGCCTTGACCGGTTTGCCGTCGGTGGCGGCGAGGGTCGCGCCATAGGGCACCTTGTGCCGCTCGCGCTCGCGTCCGTTGTCGTCGGTGATCATGATCTCGCCCGAGCGCGAAATCGCGATCTTCTCGCCCTTGGCGTTGCTGACATAGCGCATTTGCGCGGTAAAGCGCACCGTGCCGTTGGACTTGGAGTCCACCTGGCTCGCCACCGCGGTGCGCGAAGCGGCGCCGCCGATGTGGAAGGTGCGCATGGTGAGCTGCGTCCCCGGCTCGCCGATCGACTGCGCGGCGATCACGCCCACCGCCTCGCCGATGTTCACGATCGGGCCGCGGCCCAGATCGCGGCCGTAGCACTTGGCGCACAGACCGTGGCGGGTATCGCAGGTGAGCGGGGTGCGAACCTTGACTTCGTCGATGCCGAGCGACTCGATCATGTCGACTTCTTCTTCGTTCAGCAGCGTTCCCGCTGGATACAGCTGATCCTGCGTTTCCGGATGCATCACTTCGGCCGCGCTGACGCGGCCCAGTATGCGTTCGCGCAGCGCCTCGACCACCTCGCCGCCCTCGACCAGCGCCTTCACCACAACGCCGTTCGCCGTGCCGCAATCATCCTCCCGCACCACCAAATCCTGGGTCACATCGACCAGGCGGCGGGTCAGGTAGCCAGAGTTGGCGGTCTTCAGCGCCGTGTCGGCCAGGCCCTTGCGCGCGCCGTGGGTGGAAATGAAGTACTGCAGCACATTCAGGCCTTCGCGGAAGTTCGCGGTAATCGGCGTCTCGATAATCGAGCCGTCGGGCTTGGCCATCAGGCCGCGCATGCCCGCGAGCTGGCGGATCTGTGCCGCCGAACCGCGCGCGCCGGAATCGGCCATCATGTAGATCGAATTGAACGACTCCTGCCTCACCTTCTTGCCCTTGCTGTCGGTGACCTCCTGGTGCGAAAGCTGCTCCATCATGGCTTTCGCCACCTGATCGCCCGCGCGGCCCCAGATGTCGACCACCTTGTTGTAGCGCTCGCCCACGGTTACCAGGCCCGAGGTGTACTGCTGTTCGATTTCCTTGACTTCAGCGCCGGCAGCCGAGATCAGGCTGTGCTTTTGCTGCGGCACCAGCATGTCGTCGACGCAAATCGAGATGCCGGCGCGGGTGGCGAAGGTAAAGCCCGCGCGCATCAGCTTGTCGGCGAAAATCACCGTCTCGCGCAGACCGCAGCGGCGGAACGACGCGTTGATGAGCTTCGAGATTTCTTTTTTCTTCAGCGCCTTGTTGATCAGCGCGAACGGCAGCCCCGGCGGCAGAATCTCCGACAGCAGCGCCCGCCCGACCGTGGTCTGGTAGCGCGTCGTCTTCTCGATTTTCTCGCCGGTCTCGGACAAGTCATATTCGCGGATGCGCGCCGTGATCAATGCGTGCAGCTCGACCTTGCCGCTTTCATAGGCGCGCGTCAGCTCGCCGATATCGGCGAAAACCATGCCCTCGCCGCGCGCCGCGATGCGGTCGCGCGTGGCGTAGTACAGGCCGAGCACGATGTCCTGAGACGGCACGATGACCGGCTCGCCGTTGGCGGGCGAGAGTATGTTGTTGGAGGCGAGCATCAGCGTGCGCGCTTCCATCTGAGCCTCCAGCGACAGCGGCACGTGCACCGCCATCTGGTCGCCGTCGAAGTCGGCGTTGAACGCCGCGCACACCAGCGGATGCAGCTGGATCGCCTTGCCCTCGATCAGCACCGGCTCGAACGCCTGGATGCCGAGGCGGTGCAGGGTTGGCGCACGGTTCAGCATCACCGGATGCTCGCGGATCACGTCTTCGAGAATGTCCCAGACCACCGGGGTTTCCGCCTCGACTTCGCGCTTCGCCGCCTTGATCGTGGTGGCGATGCCCTGCAACTCGAGCTTGTTGAAGATGAAGGGTTTGAACAGTTCCAGCGCCATTTTCTTGGGCAGGCCGCACTGGTGCAGTTTCAGCTGGGGCCCGACCACGATCACCGAACGGCCGGAGTAGTCGACGCGCTTGCCCAGCAGGTTCTGGCGGAAGCGCCCGCCCTTGCCCTTGATCATGTCCGCGAGCGACTTGAGCGGACGCTTGTTGGCGCCGGTCATGGCCTTGCCGCGGCGGCCGTTGTCGAGGAGCGAGTCCACCGCCTCCTGCAACATGCGCTTCTCGTTCTTGACGATGATCTCGGGCGCCTTCAGCTCCAGCAGACGTTTCAGCCGGTTGTTGCGGTTGATCACGCGCCGGTACAGGTCGTTCAGATCCGAAGTGGCGAAGCGTCCGCCGTCCAGGGGAACCAGCGGGCGCAGGTCCGGCGGCAGCACCGGCAGCACTTCCATGATCATCCAGTAGGGCTTTATCCCTGATTTCTGGAAGCCTTCGAGCACCTTGAGGCGCTTGGCGAATTTCTTGATCTTGGTGTCCGAAGTGGTGCTCTCGAGCTCTTTGCGCAGGCGCTCGATCTCGTGCCCGACATCGAGGTTGCGCAGCAGTTCGCGTATGCCCTCCGCGCCCATGGCGGCGGAAAATTCGTCGCCGTGTTCCTCGACCTTGGTGAGATATTGCTCTTCGGTCAGAAGCTTGCAGCGCTGGATATCGGGGTCGGCCACCATGCCGGCGTCGGTGACGACATAGGCTTCAAAGTAGAGCACGCGCTCGATGTCGCGCAGCGTCATGTCCAGCACCAGCCCGAGGCGCGATGGCAGCGACTTCAGGAACCAGATGTGCGCGACCGGGCTGGCGAGCTCGATGTGCCCCATGCGCTCGCGCCGCACCTTTGCCAGCGTCACTTCGACGCCGCATTTCTCGCAGATCACACCGCGGTGTTTCAGGCGTTTGTATTTGCCGCACAGGCACTCGTAGTCCTTGATCGGGCCGAAAATCTTGGCGCAGAACAGGCCGTCCCGCTCCGGCTTGAAGGTGCGGTAGTTGATGGTCTCCGGCTTTTTAACCTCGCCATAGGACCAGGAGCGGATTTTCTCCGGCGAAGCCAGGCCGATCTTGATCGAATCGAATTCTTCGTCCTGCGTAACCTGCTTGAACAAATCGAGTAGTGCTTTCATCTTTCACTCCAATGTGGCGTGATGCACCTAAAAACCGAAACTTAAATTAGCTGCGACCGGGGAGGAACGCGGCACCGCCGCGTCCCAGCGTTGCGGTCCGGAGCCTCAGTACCTTTCCAGATCGATGTCGATGCACAGCGACCTGATCTCTTTTACCAGCACGTTGAACGACTCGGGCATGCCGGCGTCGATCTTGTGGTCGCCCTTGACGATGTTTTCGTACACCTTGGTGCGGCCGGAGATGTCGTCGGACTTGACCGTCAGCATTTCCTGCAGGGTGTAGGCGGCGCCGTACGCTTCCAGCGCCCATACTTCCATCTCGCCGAATCGCTGTCCGCCGAACTGCGCCTTGCCGCCGAGCGGTTGCTGCGTCACCAGGCTGTACGGCCCGGTGGAACGAGCGTGCATCTTGTCGTCGACCAAATGGTGCAGCTTCAGCACGTGCATGTAGCCCACGGTCACCGGACGGTCGAAGGCCTCGCCGGTGCGTCCGTCGGAGAGCCGCACCTGGCCGTCGCGCGGCAAACCGGCGATCTCCAGCATGTCCTTGATTTCGGCCTCGTTGGCGCCGTCGAACACCGGCGTGGCAAACGGCACCCCGTCTTTCAGGTTGTAGGCGAGGCGCACTACTTCCTCGTCGGAGAGCTGAGTCAGGTCTTCGGTCTTGCCGCTGCTGTTGTAGATGCGGTTGAGGAACTTGCGCAAATCGGTGATCTTGGCCTGCGCCTTGAGCATTTCGCCGATCTTCAGGCCCAGGCCTTTGGCCGCCCAGCCCAGGTGGGTCTCGAGGATCTGGCCCACGTTCATGCGCGAGGGCACGCCGAGCGGATTCAGCACCACATCCAGCGGCGTGCCGTCGGCCATGTAGGGCATGTCTTCGACCGGCACGATCTTGGAGATGACGCCCTTGTTGCCGTGGCGTCCGGCCATCTTGTCGCCGGGCTGCAGGCGCCGCTTCACCGCGACGTAGACCTTGACCATCTTCTGCACGCCCGGGGGCAATTCGTCGCCCTGGGTGAGCTTCTTCTTCTTCGCGTCGAACGCCACGTCGAAATCGACGCGCTTCTGCGCCAGGCTGTCCTTCAGGCTCTCGAGCTGCGCCGCCGCTTCTTCATTGGCAAGGCGAATGTCGAACCAATGGTAGTGCTCCAGCTCCTGCAGGTAGGCCTTGGTCAGTTTGGTGCCTTTGGCCAGCTTCTTCGGGCCGCCGTTGACCGTCTTGCCGATGATCAGGCGTTCGATCCGCTCGAACGTATCCGCCTCGACGATGCGCATCTGATCGACCAGGTCGAGCTTGTAGCGCTTCAGCTCCTCGTCGATGATCTGCTGCGCGCGCTTGTCGCGTTCTATGCCCTCGCGCGTGAACACCTGCACGTCGATGACCGTTCCGGAAATGCCGGAGGGAACGCGCAACGAGGTGTCCTTCACGTCGGACGCTTTCTCGCCGAAAATCGCGCGCAACAGCTTTTCTTCCGGCGTCAGCTGGGTTTCCCCTTTTGGGGTGACCTTGCCCACCAGCACATCGCCCGCCTCGACTTCGGCGCCGATATAGACGATGCCCGACTCGTCCAGGCGCGACAACTGCGCTTCGGACAGATTTGAAATGTCGCGGCTGATCTCTTCGGGCCCGAGTTTGGTGTCGCGCGCAACTACCGTCAGCTCCTCGATGTGGATCGAGGTGTAGCGGTCGTCGGCGACCACGCGCTCGGAGATGAGGATGGAGTCCTCGAAGTTGTAGCCGTTCCAGGGCATGAACGCGACCAGCATGTTCTGCCCCAGCGCGAGCTCGCCCATGTCGGTCGACGCGCCGTCGGCCACCACGTCGCCCTTGGCGATCCTCTCGCCCACGCTGACCAGCGGCGTCTGGTTGATGTTGGTGTTCTGGTTGGAGCGGGTGTATTTGACCAGGTTGTAGATGTCGACGCCGACGTCGCCGGGCACGGTCTCGTCGTCATTGACGCGCACCACGATGCGGCTCGCATCGACGTAATCGACAACGCCGCCGCGCAAGGCCTGCACCGCCGTGCCGGAATCGACTGCGACCGTGCGTTCGATGCCGGTGCCCACCAGGGCCTTCTCCGGACGCAGGCAGGGCACCGCCTGGCGTTGCATGTTCGAACCCATCAGCGCGCGGTTGGCGTCGTCGTGCTCCAGGAACGGTATCAGCGAAGCGGCCACCGAAACGATCTGGGACGGCGCCACGTCCATGTATTCGACGCGGTCCGGGGTGGCGAGCATGAATTCGTTCTTGTTGCGGCAGGACACCAGGCCTTCCTTCAGCTTGCCCTTGTCCAGGTCGGCATTCGCCTGGGCGATGACGAAATTGCCTTCTTCGATCGCCGACAGAAAATCGATCTGGTCGGTTACTTTGCCGCCCTCGACCTTGCGATACGGCGTTTCCATGAAGCCGTACTGGTTGGTGCGGGCAAACAGCGCGAGCGAATTGATCAGGCCGATGTTCGGCCCTTCCGGTGTCTCGATCGGGCAAACACGGCCATAGTGTGTCGGATGCACGTCGCGCACCTCGAAGCCGGCGCGTTCGCGCGTCAGGCCGCCGGGTCCCAATGCCGACACGCGGCGCTTGTGCGTGATCTCCGACAGCGGGTTGGTCTGGTCCATGAACTGCGACAGCTGGCTCGATCCGAAGAACTCCTTGATCGCCGCCGAAATCGGCTTGGCGTTGATCAAGTCGTGCGGCATCAGGTTGTCCGACTCCGCCTGCGACAGGCGCTCCTTCACCGCGCGTTCCACGCGCACCAGGCCCGCCCTGAACTGGTTTTCCGCCAGTTCGCCCACCGAGCGCACGCGGCGGTTGCCGAGGTGGTCGATGTCGTCGATTTCGCCGCGGCCGTTGCGCAACTCGACCAGGATGCGAATGACGGCGAGGATATCCTCGTTCGACAGCGTCACCGCTCCGGTCAGCTCGCTCCTGCCGACACGGCGATTGAATTTCATCCGGCCCACGGCCGACAGGTCATAGCGTTCTTCCGCGTAGAACAGGCCGTTGAACAGCGACTCCACCGCCTCTTCCGTGGGCGGCTCGCCGGGACGCATCATGCGGTAGATGGCGACACGCGCCGCGAACTGGTCGGCGGTTTCGTCGATGCGCAGGGTCTGCGAAATGTACGCCCCCTGATCCAGATCGTTGGTGTAGATGGTGTGTATGCTGGCGGCCTCGGCATCCTTCAGCTTGGCCAGCACGGTTTCGGTGATCTCTTCGTTGGCGTTTGCCAGGATCTCGCCCGTCGACGTGTCGATCACGTTGTGCGCCAGAACGCGCCCGAGCAGGAAGTCGTCCGGAACCGCGATTTTCTTGATTCCCGCCGCCTCCATGTCGCGGATGTATTTGACCGTAATGCGCTTGTCCTTGGGCACGATCACCTTGTCGTGCCGGTCTAGGATATCGAACTTGGTGGTTTCGCCGCGCAACCGCTCCGGCACCAGTTCGAACTGGATGCCTTTCTTGCTGAAATGGAAGGTGTCGAAGGCGAAGAATTCCTTCAGCACCTGTTCCGGCGTCAAGCCGATCGCCTTGAGCAGTATCGTCACCGGCATCTTGCGCCTGCGGTCGACGCGAAAATACAGGTAATCCTTGGGGTCGAACTCAAAGTCGAGCCAGGAGCCGCGGTAGGGAATGATGCGCGCCGAGAACAGCAGCTTGCCCGAACTGTGCGTCTTGCCGCGGTCGTGTTCGAAAAACACCCCCGGGGAGCGGTGCAGCTGGCTGACGATGACGCGCTCGGTGCCGTTGATGACGAACGAGCCGGTGGTGGTCATGAGCGGAATCTCGCCCATGTAGACCTCCTGCTCCTTCACTTCCTTGATCGTGGGCTTGCTCGCCTCTTTGTCCATGATGGTGAGGCGCACCTTGGCGCGCAGCGGACTGGCGAAGGTGAGGCCGCGCTGCTGGCACTCCTTGACGTCGAACGGCGGCTCGCCCAGCGCGAAGCTGACGAACTCAAGGCGCGCGTTCTTCGAGTGGCTTTCGATCGGAAAAATCGAGGTGAACGCCGCCTGCAGCCCCTCGTTCTTGCGCTTCTCCGGCGCCACTGCGGCTTGCAGGAACGCGGTGAAGGAATCGAGCTGCGTAGCCAGGAGGAACGGCACGTTCAGCACGGCTGCGCGCTTGGCGAAGCTCTTGCGGATACGTTTCTTTTCGGTCGAGGTATAGGTGATGGCAGCGACGGTCATAACAGCTCCAGTTCAGGATGCAGGAGTCGGAACTCGAAAGTCAGGGGTTACAAGACAGGAATCGGCCGCAAAACACCCCGGTCCGATCACTCTCTGCTAGCCTCTGCTCCAGGATTCCGCACTTCTCATAAAGGCAAAAGGCCGGCAGCCATCACGCAAATACGCGGCTGCCAGCCCGATTGCCGTGGTGCTTACTTCATCTCGGCTTTGGCGCCGGCCTCGGTCAATTGCTTGACGATGTCTTCCGCATCTTTCTTGGACACGGCTTCCTTTACCGCCTTGGGCGCGCCATCGACCAGGTCTTTGGCTTCCTTCAGCCCCAGGCCGGTGATCGCGCGGACCACCTTGATCACGTTGACCTTGCTCTCGCCGCATGCGTTGAGCATGACGGTGAATTCAGTCTGCTCTTCGGCTGCCGGGGCGGCGGCACCCGCGGCAGCCGGGGCGGCCACGGCGACGGCGGCAGCGGCGGATACGCCGAATTTTTCCTCCATTTCCTTGATCAGGGTGGAGAGTTCCAGCACGGTCATGTTCGAAATTGCGTCGAGAAGTTCTGCTCTTGCGATTGCCATTTTTGGCTCCTGAATGTTAAGTCGTTTAAGTCGTTGTAAATTGGTACGGAAGTCTGGAAAGCGAAGCTAAGCCGCGGCTTTCTCTTTCTGGTCGCGAACCGCTGCGAGCGTGCGGACGAACCTGCCCGGAACCTCGTTCAGCGTCTGCACGAATTTGGCCACCGGCGCCTGCATGGTGCCGAGCAAGATCGAGAGCAACTGCTCACGGCTGGGCATGTTGGCGAGCGCGGTGACTTCCTTCGCGGAAATCACCGAATTCGGCAGCCCCCCTGCCTTGATCACGAAGAGCTCGTTTGCCTTGGCAAAATCGTTCAGCACCTTGGCGCCGGCGACCGGGTCGGACGATATGCCGTAGACAAGCGGTCCGACCATCTTTTCGGCCAGCTTGTCGAACGGCGTGTCCTTCACGGCACGGCGCACCAGGGTGTTTTTCATCACGCGCAGGTACACGCCCGCCTTGCGCGCCTTGGCGCGCAAATCGGTCATGACCCCCACTTCCAGACCACGGTACTCAGCGACGATGATCGCCTGCGCCTTTGCCACCTGCGCGGACACCTCAGCGACTACCGCCTTCTTCTGCTCAAGATTGAGACCCAAGGTCTACCTCCAATCAAATGCAAAGTTCAAAACACCTGGCGCCGATCGAAACCCGGTCTGCGCCCTGCACTCATCCCCCTGCGTTACGGTTACGGCGACCTAAATCAGGAAACGTCCTGGATCGGGGCACGCCATCTGCGTTGGGCATTGCGGGTGAAAGCGAACGAGTGATGGGGACATCCCATCGCACATCATTCCAACACCTGCCATCAATTAAGTTTTCGGGCGATTCACTGTGCCAGTTACCGGTTTCCCGCCAGCCGCCACTGATATCGCCCTTAACCCCAACGGTCTTTGATAACCCGCCGCGACGATGATCTGACGCGGCGGCCCAAAGTCCATGCGGTTGCGCGCAAGGCGCAACCCGAAAATTCCTTATGCGTTTACGCTCGCGATATCCACGCAGATGCCCGGACCCATGGTGCTGGACACCGAAAGCTTCTGCAGGTAAATCCCTTTGCTCGTAGCCGGCTTGGCCTTGTTCAGCGCATCCACCAGCGCTTTCAGGTTTTCGCACAGCGCCTCGGGGGGGAAAGACGCGAGGCCGATCGTGCACTGCACGACGCCTGCCTTGTCGGCGCGGTACTGCACCTGGCCGGCTTTGGCGTTTTTCACGGCGGTGGCCACGTCCGGCGTCACCGTACCCACTTTGGGATTCGGCATCAGACCGCGCGGCCCCAGAATCTGGCCCAACTGGCCGACGACGCGCATGGTGTCGGGGCTGGCTATGACCACGTCGAAATCGATCTTTCCGGCCTTGATCTGCTCCGCCAAGTCCTCCATGCCGACGATGTCGGCACCGGCTGCTTTTGCCGCGACAGCCTTGTCGCCCTGCGCGAACACCGCTACGCGCACTTTCTTGCCGGTGCCCGCCGGCAGCACGACCGAGCCGCGCACCGTTTGGTCGGATTTCTTGGCGTCGATGCCGAGGTTCACCGCGACATCCACCGACTCGTCGAACTTGGCGGTGGCCGCCTGTTTCATCAAAGCCATCGCTTCCTGGGCCGGATAGGGCTTGTTGCGCACGACCAGACCGGCAGAGGCCTTCTGGCGCTTGGAAAGCTTCACGATTACCTGGTTCATTTCACCCCCTCCACTACGATGCCCATGGAGCGCGCGCTGCCGGCAATGGTGCGCACCGCGGCGTCCAGATCGGACGCCGTAAGGTCCGGCATCTTCGTCTTGGCGATTTCCTCGGCCTGGGCGCGAGTAAGTTTGCCGACCTTGTCGGTATGCGGCACCTTGCTCCCCTTGTCGATGCCTACCGCCCGCTTGATCAGCACAGTTGCGGGCGGCGTCTTGATGATAAAGGTGAAGCTCTTGTCCGCAAACGCGGTGATGACCACGGGCAACATCAGGCCCGGCTCCACTTTCTGCGTCTGGGCGTTGAACGCCTTGCAGAACTCCATGATATTCAGACCGCGCTGGCCCAAAGCAGGCCCGATGGGCGGGCTGGGATTGGCTTTGCCTGCAGGAACCTGCAGTTTGATAAAGCCGACTATCTTCTTTGCCATGTCTCACTCCTTGTGGGTGCGATCGGGCTTATCGCCCTCCCCGGTTATCAATCAAGACTGCTGCGTTTTGCCCGGCGCCGCTGCGGCAAAACGAATTTACCTCTTGAAACTTACGCCTTCTCCACCTGCCCGAACTCGAGTTCGACCGGCGTGGCGCGTCCGAAAATCGTCACCGACACGCGCAGCTTCGACTTGTCGTAGTTGACGTCTTCCACCATGCCGTGAAAATCGGCGAACGGGCCTTCCTTGACGCGCACGCCCTCGCCCACTTCGAACAGCACCTTGGGCTTGGGCTTCTCCACCCCTTCCTGCATCTGGTGCATGATGTTGGCGACTTCCTTGGCCGAGATCGGCGTCGGCTTGCTCGCGGTGCCGCCGACGAAACCGGTCACCTTGTTGGTACTCTTCACCAGATGCCAGGTCTCGTCGTCCATCTCCATTTCCACCAGCACGTAGCCGGGGAAGAATTTGCGCTCGGAAATGTTCTTCTGACCGGCCTTCATTTCGACCACCTCTTCGGTGGGGACGAGAATCTTGCCGAATTTTTCCTGCATGCCGGCGCGCCGGACACGATCTTCGAGCGCGCGCTGTACCGACTTCTCGAAGCCGGAATAGGCGTGAACCACGTACCAGCGCTTGCTCATAGTTTCTTCCAGCCCAGTATCAAGTCGTACAACAGGTACTCCAGGGTCTTGTCGCTCACCCACAGGAACACCGCCATGACGACGACAAAAGCGAACACGATCCCTGCAGTCTGCAGCGACTCTTTGCGCGTAGGCCACACGACCTTCTTCACCTCGGTCACGGCATCCCGCGAAAACGCGAGGAATTGCTGCCCCGGCGCGGTAAACCAGGCGACCGCAACGCCCGCGACCGCGCCGGCCGCGATGGCAGCCAGGCGCACGATCGCGGCGCTGTCGGCGAGGTAATAAAACCCGGCTACACCCGCAGCAAGCAGCAGCGCAGCCAGTACCAGCTTGATTTTTTCAGCCATCAATCCGTCTCGGCTCCGTGCGAGGCACTTCCGGAGCACTGTTAATAGTGGCAGGCCAAGAGGGCCTCGAACCCCCAACCTTCGGTTTTGGAGACCGACGCTCTGCCAATTGAGCTATTGGCCTGTTGATTCCGGGAGGAGAGCGGCGGAAGGGGTGCGACGTCCCCTCCGTCCCTCCGTGTCCTCCTCACCCTTTATTCGAATATCTTGGCCACGACGCCGGCACCGACGGTGCGCCCGCCCTCGCGAATGGCAAAGCGCAAGCCCTGCTCCATCGCAATCGGCGCAATCAGCGTCACCACCATCTTCACATTGTCCCCGGGCATCACCATCTCCACCCCCGCAGGCAACTCGCAGCTCCCCGTCACGTCCGTCGTGCGAAAGTAAAACTGCGGACGGTACCCCGGGAAAAACGGCGTGTGCCGCCCGCCCTCGTCCTTCGACAGGATGTACACCTCGCACTCAAACTTCGTGTGCGGGTTGATGCTCGCCGGCTTCGCCAACACCTGCCCGCGCTCCACCTCCTCGCGCTTCGTGCCCCGCAGCAGCACCCCGATGTTGTCCCCCGCCTGCCCCTGATCCAGCAGCTTCCTGAACATCTCCACCCCGGTGCACACCGTC